>JYMV01043838.1_pt1 | contig 16647 bp, 21 predicted proteins | sample 338911 | NCBI WGS metagenome assembly JYMV01 (sample SAMN03354496, study PRJNA234377) | hydrothermal vent metagenome | biome: Deep sea; feature: Hydrothermal plumes at the Eastern Lau Spreading Center, Western Pacific Ocean; material: Seawater | place: Tonga | collected 2009 | depth 2000 m m
TCGTCTTAGAGGGAGTGGATAACGCTACCTCTTATATTCAAAAACTCGAAAAGAGCCTCCTATCCCTCGCTAAAACCGCAAAGACCCTCCAAAGGAGGCTCTTTTCGAGTTTTTGAATATAAGAGGTAGCGTTATCCACTCCCTCTAAGACGACCCTTATCCTTTTTTCAAAGTCTCCCATCGGGTTTTAGGGTGATATGGGGTAGAAAGGGGAAGGGAAAACTTCCTTTTGGAGCATTCGCTTAAAACCCCTCCCTAATGAAAGAGGTAGATATCTTTAACGAGGCGGATTTTCACCAAAACCCGACGCTCGTTTTCAAGTTTTTGATAAAAGAACTCGAAACCCTAAGTAAGCAGATGGAAACTATGAACGACCGCCTTAACGAATTTGGGAAACTGGAGACAAAGATAGAAAAGGTTTTAGCGGAATATAAAGCTACCCAAGAGTGTTGCGAGGAGGCTCTTAAACTGAAAGACGAGATAAAAGAGTTAGAGGCTAAAGTGATAGTTATCGAAAAAGACATCGAGCAGACCAAAAAGATAGGCGGAAATATAACCTCCTTGGCTCAATCGGTTTCCACCTTGAAGGGTGATATTCGGGAGGTTAGCCTTAAGCTTAGACAGGTTGAAAATACCCTTAAGGGCAGGGGAACCCTATTCTCCCAAATCCTTATGGCGTTTCTGACCTCGCTATTTGCATTCCTTATCTACGCCCTATTGGGAGGATTGATGCATTACCTCGAAAAAACGGGGAAGGTGGGGTAATGGGTAGTGTCAAAAAGTTTTTAGAGGGATTAAAGGAATGGGAAGGAACCCCGTTTGCTATAAGCGGGCAAACCCCTCGAAAGGGAATAGCAACAACTTGCACGGGGTTTATTGGCTGGGAGCTGGCACGGGTGTGGGGGAGTGAGTATTACCACCCGAAGGTAATAGGAGATTGGAGACCCGCCTTTATATCTCTTTTTTCAAAAGCCTTAGACTATATGGGGATACCTCACAAGGTGTTAAGCCCTCCACCTAAGCCCTTAGAGAGGGGAGATATTCTGTTTATCCAACCTTTTAACTCGCCCCACCCTTACCACGTAGCGGTTTACCTCGGAGATGGGAAGATAATCCACGCCCGAAGGGACAAGGTGGTAATTGAGGCTCTTAACCATCTCGAGAAGGTAATAAAGGCGGTGATAAGGGTAGAGTGGAAGGGTTAGGGTGTCCCAAGTTGGAGGTCTGGGGGAAGCTCCCTAAACCTTATCCCTCTTGCAACCATCTTGTTCTTTTGTAGATAGTCGATATTCACCTCGGTGTTTACGAGTTTAAATCTCGTAAAGAGGTAAACACGGGTATTCGGGTCGGGTGGGTCGTTTAAACCCGCTTGGAGGAGAACCTTAGTCCAATTCCCATCGCGGGAAACCTCTATGGGTTTAAGAACCTTTAGAGTGGTATCCGTTAGCAGGGCAAAATACTCAAACCCCTTATATCCGCTCCACACTGCACTATCGATAAAGAGGGTGTAGCCGTCCGCCTCCTCTATCCGTCCTATCGAGTAGGGGAATAAAGCCCAAAAGCCGTTCCCCGCATTTCGCAGGAGAAACTTTATAAACGCCGTTCTTTCGGATTGGCTCTCAAAACAAAAATCGCCTTCGAAAGCCCTTAAAGCGGAGGTGTAGAGGTTTTGCATATAGGTTGTGCCGTATCCAAAGCGTTGCAAAAGCCTTAGGGGGGTTGAGCTTACCCTTAGCTCCGAAGTGCGACAGGGAATAAAATCGAACACCTCCTCCGTGGGCGGGTCGCCTACAAACTCGGTGTTATACCTCATCAGGTCTTAGTTTCCCCACCCAACCTTTGGAGAGGTGTCAGATTTGCCAAATGGCATTTTCGACACTTTTATGACTTTTCTCGTAGATTATCAGGTAAAGTTTTGGGAGTATAGGAGCTAACAAAGCTTGGGAGGTTGGAAGATGAAGGTTAAAGAGATTTCCATTAGCAAAGGTTTTAAGGTTTCCTTAGGGTATCAGGTCATCCAAGGGTCGGTGGCGATAACCATAGAGGTGGAGGAGGGGGAAGACCCCAACACCGCCTACGAACAGGCTAAAGCGTGGGTATCGGAAAAGATTAGGGAGGAGATAAAAAAAGCGGTCAAAAGCACTAGACAAATAAAAGACTTTGTAGAAGCAGAAAGCCTTAGATAAGGAGGTGCTAAAATGAGGTTAAAAAAAAATCTACTAAAGAGCCGAAGGTCGAAATCCTCCTAAGGGGAAGAATAGCAGAATTTTTAAACCTCTCCCTTCCCCACCCGCTCTTTTCCCGTATATCGTCCGCCCTTACCTATTTAGAGGTGATTAAATCCACCTTTGGAGAGAAAACCAATTCATATCTCGCTCTGTTTGAAGAGGACGGCGTTTATTTCACCTATAGGGGATACATAGACCTTTTACTCCAAGACCCACATATAGCCCCTTACTTAGAGATATACGAAGAGACCACGGGAATTGATATAGAGCCTCCCGAAAAGGTGGGGGCGTTCGAACTCCGTCCCTACCAGCGGGAGGCGATAAAAAAGGCTTTAGAGGCGGGGAGCGGTCAGCTCGTCCTCCCCACGGGCGCAGGGAAAACCATAGTCGCCTTAGGTATAGTCAAAACCCTCAATAAACCCACCCTATACCTTGTCCCGAGGTCATCTTTGGTGGAGCAGACATATAAAAAATTTCTCCAGTCGGGAGCGTTCTCCCCAAAGGAGGTCGGAATTCTCTACGGAAAGAAAAAGGAGCTTCGAAACATCACCATAGCCACCTTTCAAACCGCCTACAACTTTATCCGTCGATACCCCCAACAGATGAGGAAATTCGAGGTCGTCATATTTGACGAAAGCCACACTACCCAACAGGCAAACCTGGGAAGGTATATCGACTATTTCTACAGGGACAAAGCGTTTGTGTTTGGGCTAACGGCAACCCTTTACAGACGGCAAAAACCCAAATCGATTAGTGATTTTAAAACGCTTGAGGACTTTATTATGTTTGGATACACGGGAAATACCCCCATCTACGAAATAACCCTATCGGAACTAATAGAGCAGGGATACCTTACCCGTCCCTATATTGTGGTGGAAAGGATACCGAGAGGAGAGAAAGATAAAAAGGTTTTCTCATACAATTGGCATCGGGTATATAAGCGGTATATCGAGAGAGACCCTATTCGAAATAAAAAGATTTCTCGGTGGATACAAGTATTCGATAAGCTCGGGTTAAAGTCCCTAACCCTCGTCAATACCAAAGTCCACGCCCAAGAGATAGCCAAACTTATCCCCGAGGAGATTAAGGAGAGGACTTTCCTCATCTTTGGGGGCGGAGAGGGGTATCGGTGGAATGGGGTTAGCTGGAAAGGTTTTTCGGTGGATTATGCGAAATTCCTCAAGGAGGCGGAGGAAAGCACCGAGCCAATACACATTATCGCGACACAGGTTTTCGATATGGGGGTGGATTTACCCTCCCTAAATGCTTTGATATTCGGATATGCGGGTAGGTCAGCGGTTCAGGTATTCCAAAGGCTTGGAAGGGCTTTGAGGCTATCCCCGCTTAAAAAGAGAACTTTCGTTATCGACTTTGTGGACTACAGACACCCTTACCTTATAGCCCAAGCGAAAGAGAGGCAAAGGTATTTCAGAGGGGAACCCGCCCTTAGGGTATTGGATAAGGAAAGGGATAAGGAGACGCTTTTAAAGTTATTGAAGGAAGAGGCATTATTCGTTAAACAGGTGAAGGAAAGCCGTTCAATCTAAGCCAAGCTAAACCTATGAGGACGGCGTCCGCCTTGCCGTCCTCCGTTTTCTTTAACCCCAACCCAAACCATTCGTTTACCAACTCTACCGCCCGCTTTTTAGCCTCTTTTTTGGTTAAGCCCACCAACCCAATCGCCTTTTTCCACTTCTGCGGGGACACAACCTCCAAGCCTATCCCAAGACCCAAAGCGAGACCCTCGAAAAAGCCTTTTTGGGTCCCAAACCGAAACATCGAAACAACCCCTTGACTGGGCATAGCGTGTATATCCTCAATAACCACCAGCTCGACCCGATAGGTTTGGAAGAGGTTTAAAAGAGCCTCTTTGTCGAGATAAGTTTTCTTTCTGTGGGTATAGGTAGGCATAGGGTGGACTTCTAAAAGGGTTGAGTTTTCCCAAAAAGCCAAACCGCCTTTAAACCCTATATCGATTGAAACCCACTTTTTAGGGAGAGTTAAAGAAGGTTTGTTTTTCTTCTTTGGCATAATGCCATTTTAATGGCACAAACCAAAGAATTTTTTATGGCGGTTCACAATCGTTTGAAAGACAGAGACTTTGTCAAAAGGGTTAGAAAATCCCTTGCAAAAGCCATCCACATCAAAGAAACCCCGCCTCCGCTAAAGAAGTGTTCAGTGGACGGGACGGCAATAGAGGCGGTTAAGGACTTTCTCTCTATCCAATACGAAGTAGCGAAGGGATACAGACCCATATTGTGGGTAGGCGAGGACGGGGATTTGGCGTGTTCTAACTTTATCCCCAAGTATAAACAGGCGGTGAGGATATTAAAAGCCCCCAGCCTAAAGGGTTTTGCGTTGAATAGGGCAGGTGGAAACTCGATACATTGCTTTAAGAAAATTGCGGAAAAAGGAAAGATTAACTATGCCAAATACTTCTATAAGACCCTACCCCGAAAGGAGATGACCCCGACCGAGGAGGCGGTTAGGCGGTTGGTTGAGGACTTTGCGGAGGAGAGAGGGGTTAAACCGCTTCCCACCTTCTACGGGATAGGGCTTATATCGGGGGTATGCGGGAAGTCCTTATACCAAATCCATATAGGCACCACCAATATGGGGCTTTACCTCGTGAAACAAATGCGGTCGGTTTCTCTGTTGGGGCTATGGAAATTCGCCATCATTTTTGGATTGTCGGTCGAATACTTCCAGCTAATGGTTAAAAGCCTTTACAACTACCACCCCGAATTGGAGAAGTTGAGGAAAGAGGAAGAACCTAAGAAAAAGAGCGAAAAGAAACCCTCTAAAAGGTCGAGAAAAAAGAAAGACGAGGAGACTAAAGATTGAAAAACTTTTTAAGTTGCCTATAAACCGAAATACCTAACTCATTCACTAATAGGCGGAATTTTTCGAGTTCTGTTTTTGAGGCTTCTCCTAAAAAGATTTTCTCTTCCAGCCTCGATAGCTCCTTTATGGTTTCCTCTTGGAGCTTTAACCACATAAGGATTTCCTTGGCGACCTTATACTCTTCGGTTTCTTCGAGTTTTGTTAACCTATTTAGGCATTTGGTCTCTGCCATTTCTTTAGCCCTTTCGGGGAGATAGTAAAGGTCGAGATTTTTGCAGTCCTCCGCGGTGAGGTTGTCGAGGAATGTCTCGACAACCGCATCGAGGTTATAGAGGTTTTGGGGATAGGAGGGGTTTAGCTTTTTGCGGGGTCTCCAATAGCGAATTTCACCTTTTCGACAATCGAGTATTTCGCAGACGGGTATCCCAAGGCGGTCTTTAACCTCCATAGCCCACGCCAAAGCTTTGGGTGGGTTGGCGGGTTTTAGAAGTTTGAGGTATTGCCGTATTAGGGAGAAGGCTTGTTCCCTTTGCTTTATATTCCCCTTCTCCACACCCTCTATGAGCTTTTGGAGCAGATAAGGAGCGGTATCTATAAAGCTTCGGACTTCGGAGGTGGAGAGATTTTGGACGAGGTCTGCGGGGTCTTTGTAATCGGGAGAAGGGTATTTGATAACCCTAACTTCCAACCCTAACCCGTAGAGGATTGAAGCAGTTTTGAATATTGCGCTTCTGCCCGCCTTGTCGTTATCGAATAGAAGGATTACCTCGTTTACGCCTTCCGATAGGAGTTGCTTGGCTTGGCACTCCGTTAGGGCTGTTCCGAGCGGAGCAACCGTATTTCGGATACCTATCGAATGGAGGAGTAAGACATCGAACACGCCCTCTACGATAATGGCTGTTTTCTTCTCCCGTAGATAAGGGAGTGCTTCGAAAAACCCAAAGAGGAGCTTTGACTTATCGAAGATGTGGGAATTGGGGCTATTGAGGTATTTGGGGCGGGGTTTTTCGGGGTCTTCCTTGAGTAATCGGGCGGTAAAACCCACAACCCGACCTCTCCTATCCCGAATGGGAAAGGTTATCCTATCGGCAAAGATTAGACGATTACCTTTTAGGAGTTTAAGTTTTTCGAGTATCTCCCTATCCTCTTGGGGAATGTTGTCTAACCTCTTAGGCGGGCAATATCCGATTTTCCACTCCGATATAAGCCAGTTAGGAACCCCACGCTCTTTAAGATATCGACGGGCTTCCTTGTTGTCTATCAACGAGGAGTAAAAGGCGTCTGTAAGGGCTTCTAAAAGGGTGTATTCCTTGGAGTGTTTATCCGCGGATAGAGTAGGGAGTTTTATTCCGTATCGCTCGGCAAGCCTCCTTAGGGCTTCCCCGTATGTTATCCCCTCTATCTCCGCTACGAATTTAACGGCGTCCCCACCTTTACCACACCCAAAGCACTTCCATACTCCTTTGTGGGGGTTCACATAGAATGAGGGAGTTCTCTCGGAGTGGAATGGACAAAGAGCTTGATAGGAAGACCCTACCCGCTTGAGGGGGACATATTCACCTATAAGTGAAACAATATCCTCATTTGCTTTCCTCTTTACCTCCTCCAAGAGGTCTTTTATATCCCTCCTCTCCTCCATCGTCTTTAACACTCCCATAATCTCACCTCTTAACCTATGACAACGGGCATAAAAATGCCGAAAATACCAAATGGCAATTCTGACACCCCTTGGGTTCACTCTCGGAGGATAGCGTGCCAGTGGCACCACGAGTTGCGGGATACGTCGGGGAAAACCCAATAAACCCGCCCATCGTCGGCGGTTATTTCGCTCATGCTATCGGTTTCGGTTTGCGGATACCAAAAGACCCCCTCGTATGAGCCTATAACGGGGGTGTCGCAAGTATCGGGCTTTAGCACTATCGGAAAGAGCATTTTGGGTTCCCCGTCGGGGTATCGAATGGTTTGGCTGGAGCAGTCGGTAGGAATACCGCAAGGTTGTATGCCCGAAGAGGAGCAAAAGGTGTTGTCGATAGAGATAAAGGTATAGCTTCTCCATAAGGGATATAACCCCGCTTGGTCGACGTCGTGATACCAATAGTCGGAAAGGTCGTCTTTAGCGTAATGGGAGGCGGTGGAGACTATCGGGTAGGGATAAACTTGAGGCATATCGAGGCGTATGGCTAACCCCGCATAGAGGAAGGAGTAATATCCGTTTGAATTGGCTACGATAATAAAGCGGTTCTTATTGGAGACGATAAATAGCTCTATTTCGTGGTTCCAAAAGGCTAAGGCGTTATCGGTGTTGCCCGTTATTATCTTTGCCCCGTTGTCGATGTTAAGGTAGGGGATAGCCTTGAGCCAACCCTCCTCTTCGGTGTCGATAATGAGAGGTCTTAAAACTACCCAAACCTTGTCGGTTCCCCCCTCTCCTGTGTTGTAGAGGAGCCATTCCTCCCGTTTGAAGGTGTAGGAAAAGTCGATGCTCGAATGGTCGGCGGCGAATTTGATTTTCCCCACATACCGGTCTATCTCGTAGTCGTCGCCCTCGACCAAGGTTGTATCCCCGTCCTTTATCTCCTCGTCATAAACGCTGGTGGTAGGGAAGTAATACCACTCTCCCGCAGACACATCGCTAAAAGACCCCGTGATGGTTTTTTGGTTTACGTTTCCTCCATCGGTTCTTTGGGTAGAGGAGAGGATTTGCCAATCCCGTCCGTGGGTGTTTGGGTCTCCCGTTAGGAAGTCGAGGATTGCCTGAAAGAGCTTGTAGGGGTTTCCGTCGGAGATGGTAATTCTCAACCACGCCATAAGGGAAAGGATAGGAGAGGGGAAGAAAGGTTAGAGAGGGTTAGACGTCTTCGACTTTCAACTCCCCGTTTTCGATATAAAGGCGTTTTTGGGTTCCGTCGGAGCGGTCTATAAGGACTATCCCTTTATTGGCGTCGGAAAAGACTATGTCCTCGGTGCGGTTTGTTAAGCCGTGGGCGGTCTCGTCGTTGGCGTGGTCTACGGGTTCCCAACTTGAGCCGTTCCAGCGGAGAAAAACGCCTTGCGATAGGGCATAATCCGCTGGAGACCAAAGGATTTGAAGCTTTGCGAGTATATCGTTAAGGATTTGAAAGTTTGTATTTACGAGGGTGTGCCAATTGATAGTGCCATAGTCGAGTTCATACATTCCTGTAGGTTCGAGGTTCGCCATATCCTTGGAATTATGGCTATTAAGACAGAGATACTGCAAGCGATAGGTGATAGGGTAAGGGAATTAGGCGTTTTCAAGTTGGTTAAAAGGGGATTGGTAAATGTAAACTCCCTAACAACGGCTAATATCCCCGCATTTGTTTATAACTCCTCGAAGCTCGTATGGAACGACCGCCTTTCCCAAAGCGGGCGGTTGGTTATGGATATGTATATCGAGGCTCTTATCGTGGATAAGAAAAGCTCGACCTATTTCGAAGCTCTCGACAAATACGAGGAGCTAATCCTTACCGCCTTTAACTGCCCCCAACCCCAAGAGATACATCCCAACCTATTCGATATTGCAGTCTTGGATATAAACGAGGTGATAAACGACGAACAACTCGATAATCGTTTCGCCCTTGAGCTTTTGTTAAAAGCTACCTACTTGCAACCCGTGGGGTAGAAGGTGTCAAAATTACCACTTGGCAATTTTGGCGGAAAACTGACAATTATTGGGTAGTTGAAAAGGAAGGGGGGTTAAAGCTCTTCTTTATTCTCCTCCTCCCTAAGAAGCCTTGCCTGCTCCTGCTGAGCTTCCCAATTCTCTCGAAGTTTCTCCTCCTCCTCTTGGCGGTAGCTTTCGAATTCCTCGAAGAATTTGAGGATTTCTTCGACCGATAGGTAGGGAATATTTTCGTCCTCTTTTTTGCGGAGTTCTTCCTCGAGTTTTTTGGCGAATTCGAGGATTTCCATTCGGAGTTTTTTCTTAAGCTCGTAGTCCTTTTGCTTTTCGGCTTCCCGCAATTTGTGGAGGAGTTCGGACAGCTGTTTACGGCGTTCAAAGTCGATAGAGCGTAGGGTAGCTATAAGGTCATAGCGGGTTTTGAGAAGCTCCTCACGGGTTTTAATGCGGAGTTTCTCGAGTTGTTCGGTAAATTCCTTTTGGAGTTCAAACATATAGACCTTTTCCCTTAGGCGTATCTCGGCGTATTTCTCCATCTTTTGGAGGTCGAATTCCTCTTTTAGGCGTTTTAGCTGGAGGTGGTATTCCTGACGCATTTGCTCTATTTCCTTTCGAAGCTCGGCGGTTAGGTGTTGTCTTTCCCTTTCCCATTCGAGTTTCTGCTCATGCTTTTCTATCTCGGCGAATTTGGAAAGGAAGTCCTTTATCCGACCGAGGATAGGGAGAAGGCTTGAAACGTCCTTCCAAAATTCGAGGGTTCTCGGCGGTTGCTTCTGCAGGTCGTTGGCTATTCGCTCTGCGAGGGTTAGGAGTATCCCTATCGATTTTTTGGAGACCGCCTTTATAAAGTCGTTTCCTTCGAGCTTTAGGAGGTTGTCTATTTCCTCTTTGGTTAAGGTATCGTCCTCGGCGGGGATTAGGAAACGCATTAGGCGGAAAGCGTGAGCCTCGTTTTCTCGGATTTCCTTTAGGAGGGAAATAAAGTCCTCGGGTTTGTAGTCTTGGGCGGAGGCTATGGCGTAAGTTTCGAGGCGCTTGGAGGCTTTTAGGAGTTCGAGGAAACGGATTAGGGAGTGTCTATATCCAGCCTTTTTAACGAGGTTTAGAAGCTCCTCGGGTTTTTCTATATCGCTCTTTTTAAGGAGGTTGATTATTTCGTCGAGTTCCTCGTCGGGGGTGATATTGGTATCGCCTAATAGGCGTTTTAATTCCTCGATTATCTTGTCCTTTTCGGGGTTCTTAGACATTAAGGATTATGATAGGAGGCGAGGAATAAGGTTAGAGGGAATTAAAGAAGCTTAAAAGATTTAACAAGACCAAACTCCCGCGAAACAATTTCTACTGCTCTAAGAATTAGAGCTTTAATTTCTTTCCTAACTTCTTTAGGTAGTCTTTCTATCGGAAAGATAGCAAGGGAAATAGTATAGTAGCCTGTTTGTTCGTTAAATTCAGACTCCCAAACCCTGCCAAACAAACCAAAATTACAAAAAGCCAATTCCCCGATTGTTTTAAAGTATAAATTGGAAGAGCTAACTTCCTTAAAATAAAGGTCGGGAACTTTCCTCTTTGCTACTTCTCTAAGAAAGGGAAGAAAAGCGGGAGGAGATAGAGAGGTCTCAACTTTAACGATAGGTTCAAACATTTTCGCCCCCTAATAAAGCCTCCCCGCTAACCACATAAAACCCGAAAGAGCTAAACCTCCGAAAAAGGTTAGCTCGAATGCTTCTTTTAGTTGTAGAAAGGGGAGGGAAATATTTAACCATTCGTGGAGCACGAGGATAATTCCGTTTACCCCGATAAGCACAGAAAAAACAGAAACAATAAAGGAAGCGATATAGAAGCCAAGGGGAAAATAAAGCTTGCTTCCACATACCATTACCCCTCCGCCAACAGAATAAAGGACTTAACCCCTTTTATTCTTCCGCTGTCGTCTCTAATTGCATCGTTGGTGTTTGGGGCGATAACTAACGAAGGGCTAAACATTTCGGCAAGCTCCTTGGCTTTGGGGGCTACGAGTTGGGGGACTATAAGCACCAGATAACCCTCTTCATCTCCGCGGGTGAGGTCTATCTGTTTGCCTTCGGAGTCGAGAAAGATTACATCTCCATAGGAAACCGCTATAAGCGGGAGAGTTACATCTTCGCTTATTTTCACCAAACCGATTTCCTCGGTTTGGGGTTTTAGCCTTGCTACAATCCCCGACGGAGGAATTTGATACTCCTTGCCCTCACTATCCACATAGACGATAGCGTGAGGGGTGAGGTTTAAAACCTTTGCTCCGAGGAACAACCGCTTTAGCTCTTGAGCTTCTCTTCTCATCTCTTAACCTCCTCCTAAATTTTGATAGTTTCCTATCCTCTCAAAACCACACCTCTAAATCTATGATTAGTGTCATTTAGTAAATTCCCACCCTCGGTTGGAGCGAGGCGAACCTTAGGGCGACGGCGTCGGCAAAGTCGGGAGAGCGTCCGAGTTTCTTTTTGATGATGTCTTTGGAAACGAGCTTAAACCTCCCCTCGTTATCGAAGGTGTATTCCATAGCGAGGAGTTCGTTTTTAAGCTCCTTAGAGGGGATTAGATAAACCTCCCGTTTTTCGAGGACTTGTTTAAGGTTGAAAAACATTTCGGTGCGGGTATCCGCATAGAGGCGGTCGTTAAAAGCCTCCCTTTGGGGGTGAACGCCGTTTATGTTGGTGGTTCTTATTAGCTCCCCGTCGTTTCTTAGGGTATCCACTATCCCTATTCCGAGACCCACCTCGTCTATGTTAATGGCTACGGCTTTGTATTGGATTGCGAGGTTTTTAAGGAGCTGGGTTATGTAGGCGGTAGAGGACTTTCGGATAGGGATAAGCTCGAGCATCTTTAAGCCTTTCCATACGGTTATAACGGTGTAGTCTTCTCCGTATCGGGCGGGGTCGCAGGTGATTATCACATCTCCCACCGCCTCAACCTTTTTATTTCTAAAGGCGTAATCGATGTCCGAAAGCTTGAAAAGGGAGGACGCCGTTTCGACGGGAAACTCCGCTAAAACCTTAACCCTGTAATAGGGACTATCCTCGCCGTATTTGAGCTTAGCCTCCTCGACAAACTTGGGGGTAATGAGGAGTTTTCTAAGGATTTTGGCGTATTTTTCGGGAATGCGGTCTATCTCTCCCGTAAAGAGGGGGGGTATCGAAGGCGGATATTTTGACCTTGTAAAAGGTGGGGTCGAATTGGGTTTGGTAAAACCTCCCTTCGGGTCTTAGAGGGTTTCCGAGGACAAGCCAATAACCCTCACCCGATGCAAGGTTAGCCTCGGTAGCCTCCCATATCTCGTCGGGGATACCCGTTGCCTCGTCGAAAACGAAAAACAGATATGGGGCGTGTATTCCTTGGAAGGCATCAACCCTTTTGGTGGAGGAGACTTTTGCATACCACTTTCCCGGTTGAATATTCCACTTGGTGCTATCGGGTTCCCCGAGGAGCTTTATACGGCTTTTGATGTATGCCTCCATTACCCCCCGCCAAATTACGTCCTTTGCCTGCTCGTATTTAGGAGCGGTGATGACGGTTATCGACTGGGGTCTGGTTTGGGCTATGTATAGGGCGAGGCGAGATGCGAGGTGGGATTTACCCGACGAGTGGCACGAGTAAACGGCTACCCTTTTGTATTTGAGTAGGGCGAGGGCTATCTCCCTTTGCTTCGACCACAACCATTCATCAAAGGCGAGCCAAATAAAAAATGCGGGGTCTTCGAGGAGTTCTTTCCAAACCTCGGGAGGTATTTTCTCGGGGTGGTCTATAGCGTATCTAACAACCTCAAAATCACGCCTTCCCATCGAGGGTTAATTTAAGAGGTGTCGAAATTGCCATTTGGCAATTCTGGCACTTTTATGAGATTTGTCATATCTCCACACCTTAAAAATAGGGGGAGACTATCGCCATATGGAAACCCTTAATTTTTATACGTTGCCGTTTTCGATTAGGGAATTAGGATTTTACAAATTGTCCCTACACCCCAAAGTTTATATAGGGCATTACAACGTCCTGTTTGTAAGAGGCGCCCCAATAATTCGTTTTTTCATCGAGAGGTTGACACGATTTATGGAAAAAGAGAGCGATTTAGTCGCATTAATACACAAAAGGGTGTTAGGTTATCTTAAACAGACCCATAATAGCCAACCCCGCTATATCGATAAAATCCCTTTCCCCCACGGCGAGTATCATTATGGACTCCTTTCCAACGATTTAACAATCTTCCTAAAAGAGGTAAGAGAGGGGAGTTTTAAAAACGAGGAGGTTGCCTATTATCTAAAGTCGGTGTTTATAGAGACAACCGATAAGGCTATCGAGGAAATGTTAGGCGATTTTATTTCTCGCAAACTCCCAACCTTGACACACAAAATCTCCCCCAAAATAACTTCATTCCCTAACCTCTTACTAATTGAAATGGGTCGCGGTGAGCTAAAACTAACCTTTAACCCTTCCCTTCCAATTCCTATTGATGAGCTTGCAAACCCGCAATATACACCTTTAATCAAAGACGAGTTTCTCAAGTTCCCGACAATACCTGTAGTTATTGATATAAGTTGAAAAAAGGGAGAGAGGTAGGAAGAGGAAAGTCGGAGAGGTTAAGCCTTTTTAAGGCGATTAAGCCGTCTCGAGGCGGGAAACCCCGTCCTCGCCCTTAACAACTTTTATAACACTCTCGAAGTGAGTTTTTAGAGCTGGATTGTGGGAAACCACATAGACCGCCTTGTCTATGTAGAAATCCCTTAGGAAGGTGAGGACTTTTTCGAGGGAAGCCTCGTCGAGGTTATCGAATGCCTCATCTATCACTACGAGGTTTGTATCCACTCCGCCTATGTATGTTAGGAGGGTGGTAAAGGCGAGTTGAAGGGCAAAATCGAGGCGCCTTTTCTCTCCCCCCGATAGGTCTTTGTAATTAACCCCCGTTATCTCAAGCCCCTTAAAGTTTTTAGTGGGGGTTAACTCCACTTTTGAAGTTTCGGGGAATAGCTCTTGGGCGATGGTTTGGAGTATCTGATTGTATAGGTCGATATACCCCCTTAGGACTATAGTCCTAAGCTCTCCCGAAGGTTGGATAAGGTTTTGGAATTCCTTTAGGCGGGCGAGCTGGGCTTCTATGGCGGTGAGTTCTTTCTCCTTCTCCTTTATCTGCGCGGATACCTCCTCGAGTTGGGTAAGGAGTTGCTGTTTCTTCTGCTGGAGGTGCTTAGCCGTTTCGAGCTTTGATGCTTCCACCTTTAGGAGATTTATGCGGTTTTGGATATTGGAGAGCCTAGTCTCTATCTCCTCTATGCGGTCTTTGGTGGGGGGTGTAAGGGTCTTTAGTTGATTAACGGCTTCGAGGAATTTCTGCTTATAGTCTTTGGGGTCTTCGATTGGACGCCTGCATACGGGGCATATCCGTTTTTCAAGGAGGGTTTTATAGATTTTGGCTTTTTGCTGGAGCTTAGCCTTTTGGGTTTGGAATTCCTTTAGGGCTTCCTCGTAGCGGTTCTTTTCCTCCTCGAGCTGTTTTAGGAGAAGGGAATACTCGGCTTGTAGGGCTTCGAGTTTCTGTTTTATCTCCTCGGGGGCGTGGTCGAGGGCTTGGTCTTGGAGGGCTTTAAGTTGACCCTCTATATAGGCTTTCCGTTTTAGAAGCTCCCTATATTCCTCGTCCTTAACGAGGAGTTCACTTTCCTTAATGGAGATAGCCGTTTTCACCTCTTTAAGGGCGTGGTCGAAGTTCTCGTCTATGAGGGCGGAAAAATAGGACTTCCTTTGGGTTGGGGATAGAGCGGATATTCGAACATCGAGACCCTGTTTCCATATAACCGCGGAGATGAAATTCTGATATTTCATTTTGAATATCTGCTCGAGGAACTTGTCCCTGGCGGATTGGGTGTGAAAGTTTAGGGGGGTATCGTTTTTGTATATCTCCACGGTGTTTTTGTGGATTGGGTCTTTGTAATACCGACGGATTAGGTAAGTATCACCTTTATAGTCAAATTCGAGTTCTACATAGGAAGTCTTGGAGCCTTTGCGTTTGCAGTTAGCCCTTTCACACTTTCCGTAAATGGCGTAGGCTATCGCCTCGAAAATAGCGGTTTTCCCCGCTCCGTTGGAGTTCGATATGGGGGAAGCCCTGTTCTCTCCGAGGACAAGGTGGACGCCCTCGGTGATTGAAAACTCGGTTTCCTTGTGGGAAACAAAGTTAACAAGCTTGACCTTTTTAAAAACTATCATCACTCTACCACCTCCTCTCCAAATTCGAGGTTTTCGGTAATTTCCTCAACCTTTTTCTTAAGTTCACCCTTGAGGTCTCGTTCGTGTTTGAGGAGGAATTCCACTACGAGGTCTTTAAGGTTTGGGTGCTTATGGGCGATGTAAGAGGTAATTAGCTCTTTAACATCAAGGGCGTCGGGAAGTTCTTTAATAGCCTTAACCACTCGCTTTGGCTTAGAGGTTATGCTTATAGCCACATCGGGGTTGTGGGATTTGAGAATTTCCGTTACCTCATCTATAAGCTCCTTGGCTTCGAGGGGGTCGGTTAGGTCGTTTACGATTTTCGCTCCGTCGACTTTATAACGGGTTAGGAGGTCTTCGAGGGTGCCTATCTCCGAGAGCTTTACCGAGATTATGTTTCCTACCGCCGTGTTGGGGATATGGCGGAGCTCTTTTATCTCTCCGTTTTCGATTTCGGCAACCCAAACCCCGTTGGGTATATCGTGGGGGAGTTCGGAAATGGCGTTTTGGTATAGGGAGCCAACATATAGGACATTCCGTTTTTGTTGGGGGATATGGACGTGCCCGCTTATGTAATAGGCGTCTTTGGAGACCTCGACCCCGTCATCGGTGGTTTTGGCTCGATTGTAAAGAAACCCTTTTATGGTTGCGTGGGTGAGGACTATCTTTTCCTCGGGGTTTTGGAGTTGGTTTTTTAGTTCTATTGGGTTGTCGATATAGGGGATAACATCGAAGCCCTCCTCCTGCTCCCGATGGGTAAAAACCCTATCCCAAGGAATACCTGTTATAAGTGAATACCCATCGGAAACTATATCGTGGTTCCCGCCTATAACCCAAAACTCGGTGGTGTCGTGTCGTTCATAAAGCTTTCGCATCTCTGCGGTGGCTACGGCAAATACGAGGTTTGGGGTCTGATGTAGGGAGTGAAACACATCTCCGAGTTGGATAACGAGGTCGGGGTTTTCCTTTTCGATTACTTCCCCAACCCACCGAATGGATTTAACCGCCCGAGCTAACTCGGTGGTGAAAGAAAATTCCTTGTCGGCTCGGTTGAAGGGGCTAAAGGACGAGAAAAGTTTAAAGTGAATGTCTCCGATAAATAGAACCTTGGTTCTCATACGGAGAGATTAACCCATAAACCTCGGGTGAAAATCTATGAGGATAGCTATAAAAGTGTCAAAATTGCCAAATGGTAAATCTGACACCCTCTAAGAGGGGAAGGGGAATTAAGAAGAAATCCTCTTTATCTGCTCCTCCTGGTATTTGTTCTCAAGGTTTTGCAGTTCCAACATCAAATCCACTATCCACGCTGGTTGATTTGTCAGCCCCCCATCGGTGTAAGGAACCCCTTTTTTCCAGTAGGCGAATGCCTGTAATCCTTCGATAACCTCCTCGTTAAATAAGAGGGTTTGGGGGCAAAAGTGGAGAATTTGACCGCCTACAAGGAAGCGCACCTCCTTTGTGCGGATTTGGGGGCGGGGAGGGTCTCCGCCGTCGCAATTCCGCTCCTTGTAATACCCCCTCCTTTTACACTCCTCGCAGTCATACCTTTTCCCTTCGAGGAGAAGGGAATAGGCGACCCTTCCCTTTTCTACCAACTCACTATCCCTGAAAAAGGCGGGTTATGTGGGCTACGAGGATGTTAACGAGGTCTATATCCTGAAGGCGGTTAATGTCCCCTTGGTAGTAGGTTTTGACTAT
>JYMV01015946.1_pt1 | contig 16645 bp, 17 predicted proteins | sample 338911 | NCBI WGS metagenome assembly JYMV01 (sample SAMN03354496, study PRJNA234377) | hydrothermal vent metagenome | biome: Deep sea; feature: Hydrothermal plumes at the Eastern Lau Spreading Center, Western Pacific Ocean; material: Seawater | place: Tonga | collected 2009 | depth 2000 m m
CAAATTGACAATTAAACGACCATTGCCTGCCACTAGAATAATGACTTATTCCTTAAAAAGGACTTCGCCAGCAATTCGCAGAATACGCCTTATAATATGAAAAGTTTAATGCCGGTAATTAGCCGACTGATATCTCTTCAGTTCATTTGATTTGTAGAACCAAAATCAAAACCAAGACGCCGTAAAAATAACTATAAGGGTGACGGCAACCCCATAAAGAAGGCCAAACAACAACTGCCTTTTAGTAATCGAAGAAGAATGCTCCTTTGGTCCCTCATGTTTTAAATTATTCATAACATCGCTCCTAAAAATATCTTAAAGCCCGTAACACACAAATAACAAAACAGCCCAACAATAATTCGACAACATAAACCTGAAATTAATTACTTATAATTTGAGCAAGGCCTGTCTGCTTCGACAAGCCCTGCCTTCCACGTGATGAATTAAGCCGCTTCTTTTTTACGCTCTATAGCTTCTTGAGTTGCGTTAACAGCAATTTTACGAGGTTTCAGTGCCTCAGGGATTTCTCTTACTAACTGAATAGTTAATAGACCATTGGCAACTGTGGCATCCGTAACTTCAACATAATCTGCTAAGTTAAATTTACGCTCAAAAGATCGTGTCGCAATACCTTGATACAGATAGTTCCGATCATCTTCGTCAATTAACTTCTTACCACGCACAGTCAAAACACCGTTCTCAACTTGGAGGTCAAACTCATCCTCTGAGAAACCGGCAACAGCTAGGGTAATAGCATAATGATTTTCATCCATTGCCTCAATATTATAAGGGGGGTAATTTGGTACTGTTTTATCTGCACTAAACGCTGAATCCAGTAAAGATGCAAAATGGTCAAAACCAACAGTACTACGGTATAAGGGTGTTAAATCAATTCTAGTCATAATATATTCTCCTTTAGAAGCAATATGTAAAAATTACAAGCTATGATCTACGTTTAGACTCATGCTTAATTAAAAGATGGGGGCAGCCAATTAACTTTTCAACCGTTTATAGGGAAAATAATGCTAAAAATAATTGATATTGGGATTGAGAATGCCACTGCTTTTTGTATTTCAGGAAAGATAACAAAAGCTGATATATCCATTGTACTTTCCCATGCGAAAAATAAGACTGAGCGTTACGGGAGTATTGTCATTTATGAAGAAATACAGAACTTCCGAGGCATTGAACTTTTAGCGGTTATCGAAGAGTTTAAATATTTATTTGAAATGGGCCTATCAAATATCTTAAAGGTTGCTGTTGTCACAGACAAAAAATGGTTAATGAAGGTCGCAAGCCTTGAAGCCAAAATTTTTAGAAACATTGAAATAAAATGCTTTCAACTCAATGAAAAATCGTTGGCGATTGAATTTCTAAAAAAGGCTTAACCAATACCCTTTTTCCACAATCTCTGTGGATAACCTTGAGGACAACTTGGTTAAATGAAGGCTAAGTAATTGCTCTACTTCAAACCTTTGCAGGACTGACCATTTTTTACACAATGGTCCATTTGGAAAGTAAGTTAACTTTTAAAAAGGTAACCAGCCGTGAGGGGGAGTACAGATAAAACATTCGCAAGAATATCGACTGGTTACCAAAACTTAAAAAATTCTAATTAACTGTTCAAAAGCTAAGGAGGTTTATGAACTGTTGAATAAATATTACGGGAAAAAACTACCCCTGAAAATGTGTCATATTGACGCGCGACAACATGTCACAAAGTCCATTTTTTTAGGTCATATCACCTAAAAAATGATAACGAAATGTGGCAAATAACAGATTAGTAAAAACACCTTCAAGAACCTATTGACCAGACATGATCGGCGAGATAATCTGAATCTCCTTCTAGTGTGAGGCTCATCAGTACTACCGCTGACCCCTCAACACTAAAAGTTTTATCGTGTTTCTTCAAAAATCCCCCTGCTGTAACGACGGACGACCTCAGCAGGGGGATTCTCTCAACCTACCCACATTATGGGGTGACCTCAGTATCGTCGCCTTTAATCTTCAATAACCAACCGCCGTCTTTAAAACAACCTTGTCCGCCTTTCTTTGATACCCCACGGATATGGACTCGTGCCCATTTTCCTTTGACTGAATCAGGAAACATTCCAGACACCAGATAAAAACTATTCTTATTACTGACGTGATAGTCACTAACCTCTGTATCTTTTAATTTTATTGTTAAAGTAAAAGGGTCTAATTGTTTAGACGCGACAAAGCTAAATGCCGACCCGGGATCAACTTCACTTTTATTCGCTGGCAACATTTTAGAAAACCGTGGTTTTACACAGGGAATCCTCGACACGCCGTTATCCGGCCTCGCTGCCGCAGCACCCCCATACATCACCGTTGTAACCAATACGAACCCCATAATTAATTTATTCACTTTTTAATCCCCTTTCTAAATTATTTTTATTAATTATTCTTGCCAAAATTGGAATTCAGCCAATTCAGGCATAACCGAAGCATCATGAGTGATCTTAATGACTTTCTCAAGTGGAAATTTATTTGCCAAAGAATTCCAGTCACCGTTAAATTCTATATTATAATAATTATCGCCATCCTCAATTTTTATAACTGTAAAAAACCGAATTAAATCAATTGTCTTAAAATACTCGGTCAACCGATGTAAATCTTTCCAGACCTGTATTTCTTCTCCAACTCATCAAGGAATGAGCCAACAGAAGAAGGACGATTGAACTCTGGAAAATTCTTCTTCAGACATTATTCCAGCGCTGCCAGCCATGGAAAGCGAAGCGAGGGCTGGTAGTCCGCGATAGGCGTAGGTAATTCTGGATACCCGTCGTGCGTAGCGCCAGAGGGGATCTGGAATTACATCCGAAACGCCGTAAGTCATTTGAGATAGTGTCACGGAGTCTGCATCGAGCTTGCAATGATGTGACGCAGTGACACAGACGCAGGACGAACTGGGGTGCCGTAGGCATTAACTGCCATTTTTGCCGCTTGCTTGGGCTGGAATAGTTACGCCTCGGGGGTCTTTCAATCCAAGGTGATTGTTGGGCTTCCTGTCGTTAGCCCAACCTACCGTGCTCAATACCGCCGTTACATTTCTCGATTAAATAGCTGTGAAGCTCCAAGCTGAGATATATTATCATCGACTGGCCCTTAAATTGGTTCATCTTTTATGTTTAGGCACGAAATTCAAAATAGAAACAGGCACTACCTTTTTAACTTCAAAACCTTCAATTTCTTTACGCGTAATTATATGACCTAGTCGACTTTCAATGGCGCATAAATTTTTAAAATTATCATTTGAAACAAAAGAGATGGCTTCGCCCGATGCACCCGCACGACCCGTACGGCCAATTCGATGAATATAATCATCACTATCATAGGGTAAGTCGTAATTAACCACGCGCGTCATATTTTCGATATCAATTCCGCGGGAAGCAATGCCAGTAGCCACTAAAAATTTGAGTTCACCTGACTTAAAGTCGGCCAGTATCCTTTCACGAACGGCCTGGCTTCTACCTCCATGAATGGCTTCAGCTATAATGCCGCGTTTCTCAAGTTGACTGACCAATTTTGCTGCTGCGTGTTTTTTGTCGATAAAAATAAGCGCTCTATCCCACTGCTGTTGTTTAATTAAATGACTCAGTAATGCAGATTTCTTGTCTTTGTCTACCGTGATCAACCACTGGTTAATTTTTGGTGTGGTTGCAGAACTGGGGGGAACTGAAATTTCCACGGCATCTTCATTGACGGTATCCGCTAAAAAACGCACTTCTTCAGTCAGTGTGGCAGAAAACAATAAACTCTGACGTTGGCTTGGCAGGCGGTCGATAATTTTTTCGATATCGTTGATAAACCCCATATCGAGCATTTTATCGGCTTCATCCAGCACCAGTATTTCAAGCTCATCAAAATGTAATACCCGTTGGTACATCATATCTATCAGCCTACCCGGCGTGGCAACTAAAATATCGACGCCGTATATCAGTCGCTGTCTTTGAGGCCCTGAATCAACGCCGCCATACATGACCATAGAGCTTAGATTTAAATATTTGCTGTACTTAGCCACATTAGCTTCAACTTGGATTGCCAGTTCACGGGTAGGTGTAAGAATGAGCGCACGAATACGCTTACCTCGTAGGTTACGCTCGACATTAAACTTCTCCAATATCGGCAGCACAAAACTAGCTGTCTTACCTGTACCTGTCTGTGCGGCGGCGACTAAGTCTCTACCCGATAAGATAATAGGGATGGCCTGTTTCTGAATAGCCGTGGGAGCGGTATAACCTGCCTCAGCGACAGCTTTTAAAATAGGATCGCTTAATTTAAGTTTTGAAAATGACATAAAAAGTCTCGGGTATATGAAGAAACAACAGGCTGTACTAATAGACTCTACTGGTAAATTTGCTCCAATAGAGGATAGAGGGAAAGAATAGATGCGCTAGTATAGCAACAAGCCTTGTGACGGTGAAGGAATTAGAAAGATCATATTAGCGTGCTAAGGACTTGGCTTCAGATTCAACTTAAATCCAGAAGTTGAGTAGCCTATGGTAACTTCCCTCTCAGGCTCTCACAAAGAGCTTGAAGAAGCTGTCACCACATAACGCAACGGCCCACCGGCTACAACTGCATCAAATGGAAAACAAGTCACTAACACTGAGTCTAACTATTTATAATTAATAGTGACGTTCTTATTTTATTCCCAGCGCGTCGCTCAAGAACTGAATTATCTAAAATGTGTACCTAACGCCTGCTGTTACATTATGGCTTCCCAGTTCAATGTTGGTACTGCCATATTCAAAATCAGAGGAACCTAAATAACGATACCCAACATCAAGGCTCATCGCTTTTGTTAATTCATAGCCAACCCCGACCCCGAGTTGCCAAGCAAAAACGGTATCATCTTGGTCATGTTCTTGCCAATTCCAATTTACACCATCAATAGCTGTATTTCCTCCCGCCAAATCTAATTCTCCGTATGCGATACCCACCCCGCTACTGAAATAGGCAGAAACACCACGACTTAATACAAAATCTTTATAACCATTAACTAAAAATGTAGTAACCGACGCATCAACACCGAGAATACTGTTACTCGCCTTTATACTGGTAGCTATACTTGTTGCACTGAGTTTATCAAGATCGTTAATTTGGTTTGCAACTTCAAACTCAAGCCTATAGCCATCCCGTACCATTCCAATAGCACCGGCCACATAATGCCCAACATCTGCCGAATACTCCCCACCGGACAAACCCGTCACTCCCGCATCAGAAACGCCACTGTCTTCAATAACAGAAGCACCAAACTTCAGCGATATATATTTCTTATCGGGTTCATTAACCTCAGGGTCAGGGATATACGCTCCAGAAAATGCAGCGCTACTGACTCCCAACAAAACCATTACTGACGAAATAAAAATGCTTTTACGTTTAATATAAATCACCATACTATCTCCTTAACTTTCAACTAAAATGAATAAAAAACCCAGCTCTTTTTATGTGACCGCCTCTGCTGTCACCACATAACGTAGAGAGCCTCCTGCGACAACCACATCAAATGGAAAACAAGTCACTAACACTAATGTCTGCCCTGATTGTTCTGTATTAATAGTCGCCACTCTCGAGTCAACAATTTCAATGGTCTTAACCTTATAATTAACGGTTTCACCCTGCGTGGTAACCACTTCGATTGAATCACCTATCTCAGTATCTTTTAATATCTTGAAATGCGTATCACGGTGTCCGCTAATCACCGTCACGCCCTGTACCCCTGGTTTTGCACTCTTGGTGTTCCATCCTGGCGCAAATGCGAGTGATGAGCCGCTGTCGCCGCTTAATACAATAAATTCACTCTTAGACTTTTGAAGTTTAAGTTGTGCTACCGGCCAATGATCAGCCCATGGCCATGGCTGAACAGGGTTTCCATGCTCTAATGTCTGTTGCCATGACCGCTCTAATAACGCTTGTGCAACAAACGCCTTTATTTGTATCCAAGAACCGCTAACCAAAAAGCATAACCCCACGCTTAAGATAAGTAAGGCAATAACTCTAGCCTTCAAGGGTTATTACTAACTTTAAGTATTTCAACTCTCCCCTTCCACAACCATATGGCACATGACAATAGTAATAATAAAAATCCAAGTATGATTTGAATCTGTGAATTAGTTGCCGTTTGAGCTAAAGATAAATAGGACCCTTTTTTAACGTGTTCTTGCTGATTAAATTCTAGTTCACGTAACTTATCCGCAGGGGTTACATCAACAGCTACCAAGCTCGTGTATTGACTGACTAAGTGATAGTAATACCCTAAATCAACAATCGCTTTACGAACGATGTCCGGATCAACACCCAGCACCTTGTTATCCATCCATGATTCAATCATTCGCCGCCCAAACAAGACTTTTAAACCAGATTGGTGCGCACTTCTTTTAAGGCGTACGGCATTGACCCAAGTATGGCCATTCAGATGGCCTGTTAGTACCGCTCGCTCAGGGATCTGTTTCATTTTTAATGACAGCACTACGGGCTCACCATAGTAAAGATTAGGTAGCTTATCGGGTAAGACTTGTACCACCTCCCCTTCAATACCTTCGAGCTCAAGATGTAAATCAGTCATCACGACTTGCTCCATCTTGGAAAACAATTGATCCATCTTCTCTGACACTTCTTCCACATCACCAATAAAAGTATAAGAACCACGTCCGAACTGTGCTGCTTTGCGCATGAAATAGGAATTAGGTGCTGACCCGATAGCTACTGTAAACAAACGGCGCTCACCAAGCTGGTTATGGATTAACTTAAAGAGCTTTTCTTCATGTTCAACTGCGCCGTCAGTAATAAAGACGATCTGTTGTAAGCGTTCATTATTCCCTTCAGTTGTAGAGTCTAAAGCCATTTCCAATGCAGGCATCATTTCCGTGCCGCCTTGTGCTTCAAGACCCGCTATAAAATCATCGGCTTCATCAATAGCTTTAGAGGTTACAGGTACAGAGGTCTTAAACAGACTACTCGCCGTACTATTAAACTCAATCACATTAAAGGTATCTTCAGGCGCTAAGCGCGTTAATGCCTTACGCAGAGCCTGTTTAGCTTGGGTAATAGACTCACCGCCCATAGAACCGGATGTATCGATTATAAATGTCACATCTCTATGTCGTTTTTCATAAAAACTCTTATCCATCGGCGGCGTGACCATTAATAAACCGTGCTGCCAATCTTTTCCTGTCTCTATAAAAAACATGCCTTTAGGAATAATGTCAACTTTTGGCTTCCACACCAATTCAAAGTCATGTTCACCTCGATGACCGCTCAAACCTAACTTGATTTTCTTGACTTCACCTTGCTTACTGTCAGTTATATTATTAATCGTAACGGGGTGGTAAGTACTGTTTATATTCTCAACCTGAAACCCTGCATTAAGATTAACGGTAATGGATAATTCGGAGGGGTTATTAATAGGCTTACCAGGCTCCCTACCCGCCTTATCGACAACATTAACCCAACGCCCAACAACAGGGATGTCATATTGATTAAAACTCGATTCATTATCTGAAGAATAACGGGGTGTCATAGCCATCGGAAAACGTAGATTAAAGTTACCCTGATCTAAGGTGAGTAATTCTTGGTATTCAATCTCAATATCAATAACACCAGAAGGGGCAATATTGGCCACAGAGGTGGTAAATAAGTTAGGCCGTAGTTGTTCTACGAGACTGGTACGTTTGCCCTCACTTTTTGCTTGCTCATAAATCTTCTTGGCTTGGTCTTTTTCACGGATAACCCCCTCAATGATTCGCCCACCCACTAAGATCTTCATATGATCGACAGCTGCATCTTCTGGTAATGGGAAAGCATAGGTTCCACTAATCCATTGATCACTTGGATTAATAAAACGTTGCCTGACTTTAGTTCGAGCAATGGGCCCTGTGACCTCAATTAGCACGCGGGTAGAAATCGTGGGTGCTACCTTATATTTATTAGGCGTATCCGTATTGAATAAGAACTCACCTTGGCGAACACTATTGATATTGGCATAGTCTGCTGCCGTGGCAACACTGCAAAACAATAATATTGAAAAAGGCAAAAGCTGTGGTTTTAGAAATGTTCTTTTATTCATCACCCCGTCCCCAAAATAAAATTTAATAACTAAAAAGTTGTGTTATTAAATCAACGGACGTGTTTTCAATCTTTGGGGAGTGATGGGTAAATAATGGAGAAAAAATGAAAGCAAGAATAACCGGGAGTATTAATTGTGTTCAGAAGGTTCAATAAGTTCAAGTTCTAGCCATTCAGAGCAGATGAACCCAGTTTGATAGGGTTGTATCTCTTCACCTTCTGCCAGCTCAGGGTACTCGACAGGAACAAAAACATAAGGGGCCTTGTTACTGGTGTTTTGAATCATAATCATTTCTCATTTATCAACAACGAAACAGTGTGTTCAGGAACAATTAAAACACTGTTAGGTGAAGAAGATTATGAGTGAATAATGAGGATGACCTTAAGAGAACATGAGCCTTGCTTTATTCATAAACAAGGTCCCTTCATGGCTAGCCTTGAATTACTACTGACTAATAGCCCTTCCCTTTAGCATTAATAATTAACTAAATTTCTATGTGTAACCATAATGATTAATCCTTATGGTGGCCATCAGAAACCGTGTTTTTGGGCTTTGTATCATTCCATCTAAACTTAAAAACTAGTACTGCTATGAAGCCAGGAACTGCAGCTAAAAAAAGATGATAGTTTCATTATTCAATTCAATTAACCAATTCTATTTGAACCAGATTATCCGAAAAGGTTGGCGCATGTCCCATATCAACAAATTCTGCGGAACTAATGCAATTAACAGTCCCTTCATTTAACTGGCGCCAGTAACCCAATGTTGCCACAACAATGCCTACATTGACATCACTGGTAATTCTGGCATCCCCTTTAAATCCACCACGATCATTAAACACACGTACCTTATCGCCTTCTTTAATATTACGAACAATAGCATCTTCACTATTTACTAAAACAAACTGTTCCCCTTGCCCTTTAATTTTATTTTCCATATTGGCATAACAGGAATTTAAAAAGCCATGACTCTTGGGTGAAATAATATTCAATGGGTATTTTTCTGCCAATTCGGGATTAGTATCTGCTGTTTCTCTGGAAGGGACATAATCAGGCAAACTATCCAGTGCTTCCCCTGCTTGAAAACCTTCATACATTTGCCGAAATGGCGCAGCGACAAAATTAGTTGCCCCTTCTACTTTAAATTCACATTTACCTGAGGGTGTTGGAAAGTTTCCTTCTTTATGTGGAGCACGATCATCTCTACCTCCTACATTTAAGCGGGCAAAACCCTGCTCGCGCATAGTGTTTAAATCTATTCCTTGACAAGCAGGTGAATCCCAATCCACATAATTTTCAAGACATTCACTATCCGACCATTGAAAGTTTTCTTCTTCATATCCCATCCGTTGTGCCAAACGACGGAAAATCTCATTATTAGGTATCGCTTCACCTGGCGATTCGACACATTTTTCATTGTAGGTTAAATATAAATGTCCCCATGATAAAATCATATCTTCCATCTCGGCACCCATGGATGCGGGAAGTACAATATCAGCATAAGCTGCGGTATCAGAGATAAAATGTTCAGCTGAGACCATAAACAGGTCTTCACGTTTGAGCCCTTCAATAATTTTGTCTGTTTCGGGAGCTTGTGTCACTGGATTAGTATTCCAACACATCATGGATTTAATGGGTGTTTCGAGTTTTGTTTCACCCGTTAAAATACGACCCAATTGCAGATTATTAACAACCGGCGTCCCTTCGGGGATTAAATCAGGCCGACTGATCACATCAAATTTATACGGGTGCTCCCACACAGAAAACTGCATTGCACCGCCACCAACATGACGCCAGGCACCAATTAATCCAGGAAGACAGGTCACTGCACGAATCGCTTGTCCACCGCCATAATTTCTTTCTAATGCAACCCCTATGCGAATAGCAGCTGGCGGTCTAGTGGCATATTCTCTGGAAAACTGACGTATATCATCCGCTGGAATACCTGTAATTTCTTCGGCCCATTCAGGGGTTCTGTTTTTTGCGCGTTCTGCTAAATCCGCATAACCGACGGTATAGTTATCAATATAATCCTGATCTACTAAATCTTCCTCGATAAGGGTATGAATCATGGCCATCGCTAATGCACCATCTGTTCCTGGTTTTGGCGCAATATGCCAGTCCGCAGCCTTGGCTGTTTTTGAAGCATAAGAATCAATAACAATGACTTTTGCCCCATTCTTCTGCGCTTGTTTAACGATATGCCAATGATGGATATTGGTACTCACCGAATTACAGGCCCAAATCACAATATATTTAGAATGAATAAAACTTTCAGGGTCAAGACCCGAGGTAGGGCCAACCGTTAATAACCAGGCAGTACATGAACCTTCACCACAAAATGTACGCTCAGTCACCGTAGCCCCCATACGATTAAAAAAAGCATCCCCACCGTTTAATCCATGCACTAAGCCTTGGTTACCCAAATAACTATTAGGCATAATCGCATGCGGTCCATGCTCTGCAATAATCGCTTTCCATTTGCTGGTTATTTCATCCAGCGCCTCATCCCAACTAATTCTTTGAAACTGTTTACTGCCTTTTGGACCTGTACGGCGTAATGGGTATAGCAAACGATCGGGATGATAATGTCGCTTCTCGTAGTCTTGCAATTTGACACATAATCCCCCTTGAGTCATCGGATGATCAGGATTACCTTTAACGCCAAGCAATTTACCATCACTCACCTCATAGACCATTGAGCAAGTATCAGGGCAATCATGCGGGCAACCACCATGAGCAGTTTTCTTTACTTTAGCGGACATCGTATCTTCCTCTTTATGATCAATTACACCAAAATTACACCATTTTTCAAATTTCTGCATTAATGCCTCTTAATAAATTATCGCATCAACCCAATATACAAGTGGCATAGTTTAATTGGCCACCTAAATTAGAGGTGATATTATTCATTTCATTGAAGCAAAGGTGGCCACAAGATGACAGAAATAAGATCAACATTTACTCCGGAATTTCGACTTGAGGCGGCGCAATTAGTTGTTGATCAAGGTTATACGGTCAAAGCTGCAGCAGCGGCTATGGGTATTGGTAAATCAACAATGGATAAGTGGGTTAGACAGTTAAAAAATGAACGTAATGGCATCACGAGCCATGCAACGCCATTAACACGCAAGGTCTCGGCGCTCCCAACAAGCCCATCCGCCTGATGGTTAGGCTACTGATTCTCAAACAACTTGAGAATCTCAGTGATGAGCAGGTGATATTGCAATGGAAGCGTAACCCCTATTACCAAGCTTTTTGTGGATTGAGTGAGTTTCAACAGTCACTGCCGTGCCACAGCACAGAACTGGTTAAGTTCCGCCAACGCATTGGTCAAGACGGCTTCGAACGTATTTTCCAGATGAGTATTACACTGCACGGTCGATTGGCTCCTATTCTTGCACTGTATTCCAGAGTAAATTCAAGTCAAAGAAATGAGTCCCACATCCCAGATGTCCAATCTTTGTATTTTGATATTTTTTAAGGATTTCTTGCTTGGTTAAAGTTTCTTTCTCGACTTTACTTGCTACTGACGCTGATATATAAACGTCAAGGGGGTCTATAACCCCCGGTGCATAATTAAGCTGAACCAGACAATCTTTAGCGCCCTCCTGGACTGTCTCAACAGCCAGCTGTCGTGCAGCGTAAGCGGCTAATCGATCAATATAGTGTAACGACTTGCCACTGAGTGCCCCGCCACCTATTGGAATATGAGGCCCATAATAATCTATCACCAATTTACGACCGGTCTGGCCATTATCACTGTCACTTCCTCCTTCATAAAAAGCACCATTGGGATTAACCCTGATTGCTATACTGTTAAAGGGCAGGACCCAGCGTGGATCATCTTTAACGATCTTTGTGTAAACGCCTTCCAGCAATTCCAGAACGTGTTCGTTCAGATCTGCAAGACTGGTATCAGGGCGATGTTGCAGAGTGACCAAGATATGTTCAAGACACCATTCTTCGCCGCCAAAGTTTTCTCGGAGCCGGACAAGAAGCTTACCATCCGGTCCTTCGCCTGAAAGAGCTATTTCAGATTCAGGACGTGTTGCCTCTGCCAAAGCTTCACGAAACCGGTGCGCCAGAAACTGTTCAGGTGGCAAAAAATGTGTCTTCTTGTCATATCCAGCCCAACCGATAGTGATGCACTGGTCTGCGTAGTAGTCGGCGTAATCAAGGGGGTCGGCAATAACACGGCAAACATGATCAGAAATCTGGTACTTAGCCGCGTCAATATGATTGTCCTGGGTATAACCGATTTCAGATCCAATCTCTGTAATCAGCTGTTTTGCATCAAACCCAAACTCTATTTCTGAGACTATGGCTCCACTCAGCCATATCTGGTCAGACCAGATGCCTACCTCGACTTGAGCGCAGCATGCAGGATCAACATCCATTGCCAATTGAACCAGTCTATCTGCAATAATGTCACAAAATTTATCAGGGTGACCATCAAGTACGGCTTCAGCACATCGAATCATGATGTATACCTCCCAAGCTGAGCATACTCAATACCGGTTTGTTGAAAAGGTGTCGTTATTCCGTCTCGCGACACGATCCCATATATTTGCTGAGCCGATTGAACTTGCTCAAGCAAATGCGAGGCAATGCCGCCGACATAGCCATCTGTAATAATAATAGACTTCTTCGCTCTGGTTTTTATGATGTGTTCCAGCACCGGATTCAGGTCTGTACCGCCTGTACCACAGGTTTTTAATTGTCCGTCAATAATTTCAGCCGATTCCACGGTGTTAGAAAACGACCAGAAGGGTGAGCGTATATGTCGACGCAGTTTCCACAAAAGACCTACCAGTGCATTGAGCTCCTCATTCATAGAACCACTAATATCCAGATATACTTGTGCCGTTTTACCTGATTCCTGTCTCCGCACTTTTGTTGTTGAACGAGAACTGGGTAAAATGGGTGACCATCCCGCTCTCAGCCAGGCTCTCCGGTCTGCAGGTGTTAGCACAGGCAGTGTTATATCAATGTCTACAGGGACAATATGACGGTTATTTTTATCGTCAGTCAGGCATTTTCTAAGAATTCGCCAGGCATCTTGTTCCCACTCTCTGTATGAATCATTTACGGCTAATGCTTCTGTATCGGCCAACGCACCACCTAACCCTGGAAGCTGAATATCCCGCCAGATGCCAGAACCGTCCATCTGCTGAAGCGTTTCCCGCACCGCTTCTCCCAGAACAGAGTCTTTGTCGCAAGTTTCTAAACCTGCATGATTACCCACTAGCAGGCAATCTAAATCTTTAGGAGTGGTTAATTGTTCTGCGAGGTCCAAAATATCGTCCACAACGAGTTTTCCAGCATACAGATCAGCCCATATTTGATCCAGTCTATTAGACTGATCTATTGAATTGTAAGGGCGAAGTAACCGGATAATCTCAGTTTCATCTGCATAGAATCGACTAAAAAAACCTGAAATAATAGGTCCTGCAAGACGATGAATAATTGCATTAATAATGGCATCTAACGCTATATTCAACGCAGGTGTCACGATTTTGAAATCTATTGTATGGTTTAACAAAACATGCAGAAATTCGTGCAGAAGAACGGCTTTAACATCTTCTTCACAGTGGCAGTGCTTACAAACAAAATTCAGGTTGACTAATAGCCTGGGTTTATCTTGTGCTGTTACGGCAAGCGTTGGCACACTGTCGGTATATTGAACCGTTACAATCCTCAATACAGCGGCGCAGGCCAGGGTGTTCTCGTCAATCAGGTCATAGAGAATCGATTCAAAGTAGTTAGTATTCAGGCGCATAGAATCCTCCTATAGTATAAAGATCCCATTTACGTTGCAGCCTACGTGCCGTGATGATAAGGGTTTTATCCGGGTCATAGGTAGACTTAATACATCTTGACAAGATAAGTGCCTGGCGAAGCAGAAAACGATTGATCACTTGTTTTTTTATTTCGGGTAGCTGTTTAGACGGGCGGCAAAGCAATAATGCCTGAGGTCTTTGAACCGATTGATCTGCATCACGCAGCGATGTGTAACCACACGCTACCGCCCACTTAGTCACTACATCCTCGGGCACGGACTCATCAAATTGAGCATATTCATCGGGAAGCCCCACTGTTTCAATATAAAGCCAGTCAAAGCCTGCTGTCTGCCGGTTTAATAACGACTCCCTTATTTGTCTTGTCAGCAGGGGTGGACGACGTCCATAAGGTCCCGAATTAGCACTTAAAGGGCTGTCGTCAATGTTCATTGATCCAGACCTGAATGTTTTGCGATAATTTCCACCGCTTCATTGAAAGCCTTTTCCAGTTGTAAAGGACGCGCAACTTCAATGTTGTTAGTTAAAAGATAAGAAAATAACTGACAGGCACGGATCAACCTTGGACCGGAAATCTTACTTTCCAGTTTTTTAACCAGCTGTGTTAATGGATCTGGTGGAGGGACAGATCCTCTGGAACCTCGCCACTGAATGGTTTCGTCCACATCAAAAATCTTACCTGCTATCTCGGATAAGGCATGTAAACCTTCTGCACCGATATTAAAATGTCCTTTTGCAACAGCGGGATAAACAGCAAATACAAAGGCTATTTTATCAGCCTTTAAGAGCGAAGATAGTGCCTGACTGATGGCGATGCTTCCGGTATCAGGATTAGGTGCTCCTTCACACAATCGTTTTACCTTACCCGTAAGACTTCTTTGTTGGCGAAACTGTGCCAGCCATCGGTCTTGCTCGTTTCCATGGACAATTGTCCATGCTGTATTGTGAACTGAACGGACAGTCTTTGGATCAATCTTGTCACCGTATGCAGTCTGTGGAATACTGGATTGCAGAGCGAGTAAAAACACTCCTTTTCTGGATGTATCACCGCTAACCACTAAAAGAGCTAGAAGATTACGGGCAATTTGTCTGACTCGTCGCGGAGACAAGCGAATATCTACTGACTTGAGTTGATCTGCAACAATACAGGCATAGTCGATGACTATAGCGGGTGGTGATTGTAATAGCAGTTCAAATTGTTTTTGCCACTCCTTAACCTGTGCTGACAGTAGACCATTATCATCTGAGATTTGACCCGTTCCCGCCGGGTCTGTCACAAGCTGTTTGTCTGTATCCGAAAGCTGATGCCAGTCAGGCACTTCAATCAAGAAGGCAAATCTGTCTGCAAGGGCTGGGTCTAATGCTTCAACACCCTCATAGATCTCTGCATTGGGATCTTCCGGGTCGGGTGGTGGATTCTGTGCGGCCCAGCGGTACTGAAGCTTATCCAGACTAATGCCTTGAACTCGTCGCTCATGAATCAGCGAAAACAATCTGTTTTGGTGTTCGGGTTTACACCGGTTAATTTCGTCAATCAGAATAGACTGTGCTTTCCAGACCGTTGCGGGTGTGGAAAGGTAACTGACTGATTGGTAGTTTTCAGATGGATAAGGAAAGCCGACCAGATCATCGAATGAAATCAAACTGGCGTTATAGTGGCGATGTTCAAGTTGTAATGCCTCAGCAAGACTATTAAGCAAATAGGTCTTGCCAGTTCCTGCATTGCCCATCAGTAAAAGGGGATCACCACTTGTTAGTGCAGCCCAGATGACAGGTTCAAGATCCTCGTACCCATAGACACCCAAGACTCGTAGTGACGGTTGAACTTCGTATTGTTTTCGAACTAATGTTTTTACACACATGCTAGCACCTCTTTTCTGATTCCTTATTAAAAATGGTTGAAATCAGCATTAGAAATGCCGTTCAACGCTTTAGCAGCATTTATAGACCGCCCTGCAAGTTGTTGGTATTAACTCGGCGGTTTCTAACAGGCACAAAAAAACCCGCTCTAGCTTGTGCTAAATCGGGCCTTGAGATATAAAGCGCCCTGCAAGCTGAGTTCAAATCAGCGCTTAAGTTCAGTATATGCCTATGGATAAAAAAATCAACTTATTCATGGGACTTATAGCCATTAAAGAAACTGAATCGCCCTGAGTTTTGTAGACATATCGAAGCGTTACAATGTAACTTTGACGGAGGTGTTTATGAGTGGGAAACGGTATAATGAAGAATTTAAGATCGAAGCTGTCAAGCAAATCACGGAGCGTAATTATCCAATTGGGCAGGTATCCAAATGACTTGGAGTCAGCACCAAGATTTTATATGCTTGGATTAAACTATATAGTGATGGGCCATCACAACATTCTCAAATAACAGATCCACAAAGAGAAATCCGAGACTTAAAGGCTCAATTAAAACGAACAGAAGAAGAACGATATATATTAAAAAAGGCCGCTGTAGATTCAATTGGTCACTGCAACATGTATTCTAATATGCTGATTTGCAGAGGATCATCAAAGTCAGCATGCTATTCGTTTATTGTGTCAGGCAGCTCATGTGCATCGTAGTGGTTATTATACGTGGCTTCAACAACCTCAATCTTTAAGAGCAAAAGAAGATAAACGACTGTTAGGGCTTATTAAACAATCATGGATGGCAAGTGGCTGTGTTTATGGCTATCGAAAAGTACATCATGATTTATGGAAATTAGGTGAGTCGTGTAGTAAAAGTCGTGTTGAACGATTAATGAAGCA
>JYMV01008812.1_pt1 | contig 16644 bp, 8 predicted proteins | sample 338911 | NCBI WGS metagenome assembly JYMV01 (sample SAMN03354496, study PRJNA234377) | hydrothermal vent metagenome | biome: Deep sea; feature: Hydrothermal plumes at the Eastern Lau Spreading Center, Western Pacific Ocean; material: Seawater | place: Tonga | collected 2009 | depth 2000 m m
AGATAAGTTGGAATATTATTATATTTTTCTAAAATTATTTTCTGCGAATCTACCCTAAGAAATTGATCATCAATAAAATAAATTCCAGCTTATCTTATAGGGTTTTTAAAAAACGATAATATAATTACAGATGCAGAAGATCTAACTCTTCTTGATAATGCAACAGCAAGTTATAATGTAAATTCTCCTGGAGCTCATAGGTTACAAAGTGAATTGAAACTTTCTGTTGCTCCAGGTTCAGATGGAACGACTATTCCTACAGTATTTCCTGATAATTTTTATCCGATTTATAGAGTAGAACTTGGAGTTCCTATTATTGAAAATATTACTGGCCAGAGTAGAAATGTTACGCTTAGTTTATTGGCCGAACGAACACATGATGAAAGTGGAAATTATACCATACAGCCATTTAGAGTTGAAGTGGCCAATGCTTTACCTTCTTCTGTCACATTGACTGATCCTATTCTACAAAATATTGCAGATGATTTGTCTGATGGGATACAGGATATGGAGACACCAGTATTTGGTGGTGAAGGATTAATATTTGGTAATGCTGGTTATGATCCATCTGCCACACCAGGTGGCGATCAAGGCACTCTTTTAGGTGGTGGTATTACTTCATTTCCTCTCCAAAGTGCTATTGATAGATGGTTAGCCCAGTTCCGTGCTTTTACAGAGATTCCTGTAACTGAAACTGATCAAGCAAATTTTGCAGTCCATGTTAATCCTGGTGCGGCATATGTTAAAGGTTATAAAGTTTCACTCAATGAAAAATTTGTGTTAACTACACCAAGAGCAAGAACAACAAAAACAACAACAGCCAATATTAAAATTGGTGCAGGATTATATTTTAGAATGAAGGATCCTGTGGGTGGGTTGTTTGATGTAGGGCAATTTGAAATTGTTGATTTACATTTAGCAAATACTGCGATAATAACTGCTGGTTCATCAGATGTAGGTGGTATATTACATTCCACTAAAATTGGGCAAGGTCGCGCTTTTGATTTGATTCGGAAAATTTCAAATCTATCTGGTGGAAGCCAAGGTGATTCCGAAGCCGAAGATGTTTATTATAATTTACATATGTTTGATCTAAGAACAACCCCCATTTCAAATGCAGCAACTGGTAGTACACAGACGGGGCTTGAAACTCCATTAAAGCCAGGTTTTGTTAATGCCTACGTTGGTGGTTATATTAAGATGACCTCAGGGCCTGCAATCAATGAAGTTCGCAGAATTGTTGCTTCTAATAATGTTAGTGGAACTATTAATGTTACCCCAGCATTTTCTGTTGCACCAACTGACCCTTCAGGTCCAAATACATTTATACTAACATTTAATAGTTCATTTCTTCAATCAGTAAAAAATACAGCTCCAACGCTTTCAGGAGTTCGGGCTGATGTGGCGAATATTGGAAAAGTGGGCATAGAGTCTACTGGAGATACTTTATTATATGGCACAAATGAGACAGAATCATTTTTTCATCTAGGACATGATGTTGTAGGTGGGGTGGCGCAAGTAGATTATGTTACCACATATTATGATACCGCCACTTCTGTAAGTACAGAAGGTGCCTTTTTTGCCAATCGAACAGGAGAGGAAATACAACAGAATAGTCCGGCTGACTTTATCTTTTCTATTCCGTCTGGGACAGTTCTAACTGCTACGGAGGTTACTAAAGTTGACGGCGGCCTACACGCAAACGGATTTGTATCGACGCCTACAGGATTGGTTGGAATTATTCGCAGTAAGGTCGATGTAGATCTGGGTGAGATGAAGAAGTCTACTCCTACAGCATTGGAGTTAGCGAATACTGTTCTCTGGGGCGTTGCCTCCTCCGCGGATTTAAAAACCAGTCGCGCAACAGGTTTAGTTGTCATTCCTAATCCAAATAAAATTTCTGGTGGAATGGACAATTTAGGTATAGCCGATGTACATTCAATTAGAAGAATTATTGACACAGGAAGTATAGATACGGCTCCTACAAATGATGACCCTGTATTTCTTGGCACAAAAGCAGGACATACCGATGTTACTAGTCGATATGCTTTAGATACAGGCCAAAAAGCATCACATTATGATTATTCGAGTATAGTTTTAAAGCCTCTCGTGGCACCACCTTCAGGACAACTTCTTGTTATTTGTAAATTTTATTCACACACACCAAAACCAGGCACTTCAAATGGATATCATATAGTTGACTCGTATCTTGCTGGTACGCCATTTAGTGATATACCAAAACACGAATCACAAGTTTATGGTAAGACGAGACTTTCTAATATTATAGACTTTAGACCAATAAGGGTGGCTAACTCCGCCATCGGAGCCCCGGCTGCAAATACAGATATTGAGGTTCCCTTTAAAAATACTGGTAGAATGTTTAGAAGCGAAACTGAATTAAATATGGGTTCGGTGGAGTATTTCTTGCCTCGGATAGATCGGCTTGTAGTATCATCTAGTGGCACGGGGTCATTTAGTCTTATGTCAGGAGTTCCTTCTGAATTTCCAGCACCAGAAGAAGTTATGACTGATGATTTAATGTCTATTGCTACATTAAAAATACCGGCCTATACTTTCAACGCTTCTGATATTGTAGTAGAACGTGCTATTAATCTTCGGCACAAAATGTCTGACATTAATAAATTATCAAGACGGGTTGATAGATTAGAATATTTTACATCATTAAATTTGTTGGAAAAACAAGCCGCTGATATGAATATTATAGATTCTACAGGTGCATATACAAGATTTAAAAATGGAATTTTGGTTGATAATTTCACAGGGCATGGTGTAGAAAATGTTGAATCTGGAGATTATGGATGCTCTATGGATAGAGCATTGAGAGAACTTCGCCCTGCATATACAATGCAACAATTCAGATTTGACTATGATGCCTTAAATAGTCAGACTGCCCGAAGAACCGGGCAAATAGTAACGTTACCTTATACAGAGCAGACTTGGGTCCAACAACCTTTTGCCACAAGATCAATATCTCCAAATCCATTTTCATTGCAGTCTTATTTAGGAGGGCTCGTATTACAGCCATCGCAAGATATTTGGTTTGAAACAAATACGCTTGTTCCTATTGTATATAATCTTACTGGAGATAATGATAATTTAGAATTTTTAGTCCGGCATCTAAATGAAAATCTTCCGGTTGAAACTGATTGGGGAGCATGGAGTACGACTTGGCTTGGAGTTGCCGAAGATGTCGAGGTTGTATTTGGAACTGATTCAAGTACGCGCTGGGGGGATGGGCGCCGTCTTTGGGAAGCAGAGACTAGGACTACAACAGATACCCATTTTGGAGTTAATACGAGAGAAGGAATTCAACATGAGTTTACAGTTGAAAATACTACAACTTCATTAGGCAATAGGGTTGTAAGTTCTACTATTATTCCTAAGATGCGAGGAATGGGAGTGTTCTTCAAGGCAGAGAGATTAGAACCGAATTCTAAGGTATATGCTATATTTGATGGCACTTCTGTTGATGAATATATTGCTCGGGCAAATATATTAGAACTAGAAGGAGATGGTACTAGCGTTCCTTTTATTGCTGATGGGCCGTGGCCTGATCAAGCGGCCGCTGTTGGTTTATTTAGGCCCAATGGGGGACTTTTTCAAGAATCAATTGCAGTAATGGCTTCTGGAGAAGGAAACGGAACAGCAAGAGTTGGAGCAGTAACTGGAAATGTTGTACATATTATAGTGGCCAATGGAATATTTGTTCCTGGTGATCCGCTACAAGGAGAAACTTTTGCTTCTGGTATTTCTAGCCCAACTGTTAATGTAGCTAGCTATAGACATTATTCTGGATTTTGTACGGCTGCAAATAATTCACACTTAACATTAGAAGCGGCCGCCAATGTTACTCTTGGATTCATGGATGGAGATGTTACTACTATTATTGATAGAAGAATTAGTATTGTGTCTGGTGATGGTGCAGGTCAGAGTAGAAAAATATCGGGTTTTGATGCGGCAAGTTATGTGGCCACACTTGATAGGGACTTAACTACGGCTCCGTTGGGACTGCCTTATGGTTCAATAACTGCATCTAATAGGGGCAATATAAGTGCTTATTCGATAGGTGAGGGCCACGATTCGGGGGGAACTCAGACAACAAGACTTCTTACTCCCATAGAAGCATCTTCTGCTGGAATTGCAGTTGGAGTATTTGCGTTACCTGGCAATCAATTCTATACTGGAGAAAAACTATTTAAACTTTCGAGCCATCTTGAGGGTGATGGTGCGGGACAATCAACTTCTGCTGCTGAAGCGTCATATTTTGCACAAGGAATATTACAAGATGTGGAAGGTATATCGGTAACTACACAAAGCGTTGGTGTAGCATCTACTTCTGTAACAGGTCAGGAGAACATTTCTGTAGATGTGTCTCGTACAGAACTTACTGGAACAAATATTATTGTAGGATATTATGATCCTTTGGCACAAACATTTCTTGTAGATGCCAATGAAAATCCAGATGGTGTGTTTATATCTAGTGTCGATCTTTGGTTTGAACAAAAAGACGATACCACACAAGAAGGAATTACTTGTGAAATAAGGCCCACTTTAAATGGATTTCCTAGTTCAAATATGATTCTTGGTACAAAAACATTATATCCAACTAGTATTATTGTGACGACTAACCCAGATCCAGCTGCCGGTATTGATCATAGTAGATTTACTTTTCCAACTCCAATTTATCTTGAACCAGGAAAGGAATATGCAATAGTATTAAGAACCAACGATATTGGAGATTCAGGATATCTGGTATGGATTGCTGGCAATGGAGAGGATAAGATAAATTTCGGGGCAACTGCGGGAGATACATATAAGCCAATAGAAGCATTGGGAACGATTTTTAAATCTCAGAATACAACTACTTGGACTGAAAATCAAGATGAAGATATGATGTTTAGAGTTAATAGATGTAGTTTCACTACTGGGTCGGGTATTGCGAATTTTCAGAACAGTATAGAAACTGGAATATATTCTCAAGAAGGACATACAATAATATTAAACGAGTCTTATAATTATGATGTGTTGAATATACAATCTAATCATGTTAGATTCCCTGGAACAAATATTTCTTATGATTTTTCTGGTAAAATAACAGGAACAGACATTACATCAGCAACAACTACAATTCCTGCTAATAGAGATTTGTATTTAGACCAGAGATTACATATTAATTCTTTGGCTGCTGGATCATTATTAGTGTCGGCCACTTTAGAAACATCAGATGATAAAATTTCTCCCTTTATTCAAGTACCAGGGCTTCATGCTATTACTGTACAAAATTTTGTTGATAATGCAAGCTTGAGTAATACTAATTTTAGAATTATTGATGCTGGCACCGATTATGCGGAGGGTGATTCTTTATTAGTTACTCCAAATAGAACTGGTTCATATCCGCTCGGCGGGTTGGTGATTGCCAATAATGCACAAGGTGAGATTATAGGGATTGTAGCAAATACTCAACTTACAGATCCTGAAGGATATGATTTCTTTGATAATCCTGCAATAACTATAAGCTCAGGAAGTGGTGATGGGAATGCAGTAATTGTATTTGATGGAGAGACCGGCCGCTCTGGCGGAAATGTTAGAGCAAGATATTCTACCCGTGAAGTAATTTTGAATGAAGGATTTGAAGCAAAAGATTTGGCGGTTTTTCTTACTGGTCACCGTCCAGGTGGAACTGACGTTAAGGTGTATTACAAAATTAAAAATATATATGATCCAGATCCCTTTTCAAATAAGAATTGGGTTTTGATGGATATGGAAACTACAGAAGCGTCGGGAACGTCTGGTGTTGGGGCCACAAATTATTGGAAAGAACTTAAATTTATACCTTTTACTAAAGAAGGTGAAGATTTTGAGAATCCAATGAAATATACTTCAGAGTTAACTAATATTGAATATCCTAATTTCTCTTCTTTTGCTGTTAAAATTGTATTGTCTGCCAAAACTACAACACAAGTTCCTAGAGTACGAGCATTAAGAGCAATTGCATTGGATTAAATATATGGAAAATCCCCACATTCATAGTAAAGAAAAAATACAGACAGAGAATCTGGGTTTGGTTCGTGAAATTTCGTCAAAGGGTTTGCTTTCTATAGACAGGAGGGCCTTGGAAACACATCGCCTTAAAGTTAAAAGAGTAAAGGAACAACAAAAATCTGTAGATGAGATAAATACCTTAAAAGAACAAATTTCTAATATAGAGGGTGATATACAAGAAATTAAACAATTATTGTTACTTCAATTTCAAACAAAAAAAGACGAGTAATTATCAATGCCTATTATACAAGTTGCTAATGTTTATTCTTCCGATACCTTTAATACGTGGAGAGAAAAAACAAATGAGTTGATTAATATTGTTAATCAATTGCCTACTATTCCTATTGGTTCGTTAGATCGGGTTGGTGGTGTAATTGATGGCCAGACTTCTTTAGGTGTTGCTTCTCCTCCTGAAATTGCTCCTGGCGTTCTTATTGTTATTCCAGGTCCTGGTGATCCTTCACCCTCTATTGGAGTTGGTGATTTTGGTCTTGTTGCTCCATTTACACCTAAAGCATATACATTACAATTAAATCGTTCTGGTGTTGGACAATGGGCCAATGTAGAACTAACCGCAGACAAAACTGGCATTTCTGCTAATGGTATATCAATTACCAATGGACTGCTTTCTATTAACGCACACGCCTCAGACCTAGTTGGATCCAATTCAAACGATGCTGTAATTACAATAGGGGGCGGCCTCGGCGCGGCGTCTAGAGGAACACTTGGTGATCCCAATATAATTAATTTATGGGATGGCGATGTTAATGTTCCTACAATAAACGCCTTTGGGTTTGGTGTTAATGATTCTACTTTAGGATATACTGCATATAGAACTCATGGTTTCTTTTCAAAGAGATCTCATGGAACAGCCGCAGACGTACAACGCCTTTTGACGATAAATGCGACTGGTACTTTTACATATTCTAATACTTTTGTTTTGGCCAACGAGAACCCGGCCACAGGCGACCTTTATGTACAAGGCAATGCTCATTTTGGAACAAGTTATAATGGAGTTGTAGTCTCCAATAACATGGTTCAAATTGACACCCTTACCGATGCCAATCCTGCCATTGATTTAATTCCTTCATTGGGTCACACAAACACCACTCGCGATACAGACAAAATTAGAATATGGTCGTCTGGTTCAGATACAATGGGGTTTGGAATAAGTGCAGATTCTCTAGATTATGTTGCGTCTGCCAATCATGTATTTCACACAGGATCCACAGGATCTTTAGGTGAAAATGCAGTAATTAATTCATTAGGAATATTTGCAACTACAGATATAACCGCAGGTAGTGATGTTATTGCAACTGGAAATGTCGTTGCAACGAATGTTTATGTTGGTGCGTCTGAAAATGTTATACTTTCAAACAGATTGATTGAAATTAATACTGCCTCAGGTGAACCTGGGATTGCTTTTAATACACAATTTGATGCTACTCTTAATACTGACAAAATACGATTATGGACAGCTGGCGGCCGTGAATATGGCTTTGGTATGCGGCAGGACACTTTGGATTATATGGGCAACAACCATGTCTTTAGTGATGCTAATCCGAGTACGGGTCCAGAGTGGGCCCGAATCAATTCTACAGGTATTTTCTCAGAATCGAACATTACTTCTGCTGGACTTTTTACTGGTACAAGTGCTATATTGTCTGGATTGCTTAATGTTAACTCGGGCCAATCTGTACTTGGCAGTCAGGTTGATACTGACGGTTCTGCAACATCACGCAGTAAGTTGGCCCTTCAAGGTGGAGCAAATGTTGCGGCTATCGTTGTTGATTCTCCTTCGACTTCTGCTGCAATTAATCCAAACGTTTTAGAAATTCTTTCAAGTGGTACTCTAGCAAATACACATGGTATAGGGAGAATGGGTGGTGTTCAAACATATCATGCTGCTAATGCACATACTTTTTATATAGATGTGCCGTCGGATGAAAGTACACGAAGAGAAGTTCTTTCGATAACACATGATGCGGTTACTGGTAATATTTTTACGCAGTTTACATCTAATGCATCCTTTTCGGGAGACATAACTTTTGCAGGCGAGGTAACCACAACTGGTGAATCAATATTAGACATCGTTACTGCCACCGATGCTACGGGCCCCAGCACATTTGCTCATCCGGTTCATGTAAATTCTCATGTGAATGCTGTTTCATACCTCACAGACGGAGCTGCAACAGCCACACTCCAATTCTTGGGGACCACCACCGGAACAAATGGAACGACGGATCGTATTGATCTGTGGGGCACCGCAGGAACTATTGGATTTGGTATATGGACTGGCACATCCCCCTCCACAAGAGGGATAACATATCGTGTTCCTGCAAACGGGAAACATGCTTTCTATCATGATAATGGTGTTACTACACAAATTATGTCCACAGGAATTGAGACCAGTGGATATGTTAATGCCGCTGGAGGTTTTGATACTACTGGAAACATTTATTCTTCTGGAAACCCTTGGTTTGTAGGGGCAACGAACAATATATCTTTAGGTGCTGGTACAATAACGGCGACTTCGACGGGCTTCACCACCGGCGTACGGATTCATGTAACAACACAGGGCGCCAACCCGATAGGTATGTTTATAGACTCTTCAGGTACCGGAGACACTCATACTGCTCTAATTATAAATTCAACTAGTCTTAGGGCTATTGACCTGTCTGCTGGTGGCATATCTATGAAAAAGGGCTTAACAATTGACGGCTCTGAAAGAATCACCCAAGCAGGCAAGGTCAATGCAGCGTCATTTGAACTTTCGGCTGGAGGCGACATCACGCTTGGAGTTGGAAGTAGCGTCAATCTTCATAGTACATCTAGTAATTTGTATGTTGGAGGAAACGCATACTTTGATTCTACGACAACCAATGGTATAGCCATCTTTAGTGGTCTTAATCGTGATGTATCGGCTACTACTAGTGGTCTTAATCTTATTGATTATAATCAAGGAAATGGTAATGAAAATCGATATGGACTTGGATTAAATCTTTCGGTTGGAAGTGTGGAATATTATACTACCAATCAACATAGTATGTGGGTAGATTCTGCCGGAAAGAAAGAGAAATTTACAGTCAATACAACAGGTGCATATGTTCATGCTGGTGGAGCATCCGCAGGCAATCTTTATTGTGATAATATTATTGCGACCGGAGGAATTACACAGACAATATCTAGTATTTTTACGGATATGCACAGCGAAGGCCTTATTGCTTCTGAAGGAAATCTTCATATTGGGGTTTCTGCGCCAGGAGCCACAAACGGTAAAATTAATGCAATTGCATCGACAGGTTTGCTTGAAGCTACTAATATCCTAGCTTCTACTGGAATTCGTGTTCCAGATAATGGAAGTGTCCTCACAGGCCATTATTGGTCGGATGCGGGCAATGGCAAGGTAATATTACAACATGGTCAAACTAACCATCAACCCACGGTATTATCGGCGCTTAACAGCGGCGGCCTGGCCCTTGGCAAAGTAATTTTGTCAGAATCTAATAATGCTGATGCTATACACATTGCTGGTGGTATTAATGCCCGTCGCCCATATAAGGCCAATGGTGTAGCAACAATAGATCCTCAGGCCACAGGCAAGGCGAATCTTGTAAACATCGAAAGTATTGATGCACAAAATATATTTATGAACGGCAGTCTTGTAATTGATATAAGTAAAAACGTCACTGCCGCAACCATTGATAGTCCGGGAAGAATCAGAGGCCAAAAGACAACATCCACGGGCATTAGTGCTCCATTTTACCAAAGTAGTGCTGCTAATATAACTGGTTATATAGCCAAAGCAACAGGAAATGGTTTTTGGCATTTTGCAGCCACCGGGAAGGGTTTTGTGTCTGATTCTACTGCTGCCAACACCTTCTGGGCCTCTGCTGGTGGCATGGATGCAAAGAAGGGCTATTCGGCCAATAACATTCTGACAATAGATCCGAGAACTACAGGTAGAGCCAATCTTAATTTTATTGAAACGGTTGATGCACAACTTTTGAGAATTAATGGATCAGATATAATTACGAGTGCCAAAGATATTACTAATGTTAATCAGATCGACGCCGCTGGGTTGATAACTATTGCAGGAAATATTCAATCTACTAGTGGGAACATTTTAACAGTTCTTGGTAATGTTCAAAGTAAAACTGGTTATCAAGCTAATTCTGTATTGACAATATCCCCACAAGCCACAGGCAAGGCGAATCTTGTAAATATTGAAAGTGTTGTTGCGGAGAGGTATTTTAAAGGCGTGACGGAATTTATCAATGATGGTGTAGAGGCCACCTTACTGGGCATTCGGGTATTCGATAATGGAGCCGGTGGTTCCCAGGGCGACATTGCAGTAGAAAAAAATATTCATTTGGGGGGCGCCCACGGGCTCGGCGCCATCGGTTCAACCGAGGGCCTTCATGTAAATAGTTTATTGGTACTTAATTCGCAGCGCAATTTAACTAATATTGTTGGGATCACCCATACTGGTACACTCACTTCTTCAGGCGCACCAATCATATCAACATGGGCAACAACTGCCATTACTAATGCAATAAGCACGATTGCTGGACAAATTGCGTCCGGTTCAACTTCTGATAAGGCACTTTGGGCACCAGAGGGTGGCGTTACTGCAAACGGATTCTTTATTGCCGATGGAACAGAAATTATAGACAGCACTGGTATGATCTCTCCTGCTGGAGGACTGACAGTACCAGGAGCTTTATTGGGAAGCACAACAATTACATCAGCCCTCCTGCTTACTGCTCAAGCTAGTCTTCAGGTTACAGGTGGAACTTTGGTTGTTACATCATCCTCCGCAGCTGGTTCAATTTCCAGTTCGATAGGTGGAGTTACTGCCAAGACAGGATTTTGGGCCAATTCTGTACAAGTTGTGAGTCCTCTATCTTCAGCAAAATCTAATTTAATAAACATTAATAATGTTGCTACTGATTCTCTTAGTATTGATGGAGCTTCGATTATTTCTGTTGGCGTAGCATCAACCAGCGCAGATATTGGAAATGTTAGAGATTTCACAAGCATTGGAGCGTCTGCTACATCAATTGATGCTTCCGTTGGCGGCGTTGAATCTAAACTTGGGTATCAGGCCAATGGTGTTAGTGTTATATCTCCAACTGCTACTGCTGTAGACATTCAAAATATTGGGGATGTTTCAACTCAGACCATTACAGTTGGTGGAAATGCATTCGTAACTAGCGGACGAAATATAACCGCAGGAACAGTAACTGGTTCTGGTAATTTCAATTCAACGGCAGGGGGCTTTCAGACGAATGGTACAACTAGGATAAGTTCTGCTGGAGCCTTTAGTGGAACTACTATCGGCGGCACCGTATTTACTGCTAGCACTCAAACTACATCTCCTAGATTTGATACTGGATCTTCGGGCCCGGGCGATGGATATTATCTTGATGGTACCATCATAATTAGTAATAACTTTGGCATCCAAAATTTTACTTCTATCATTTCTGCTGCTGGTGCAACCGGAACTAGTGTATTCAACTCTCCAGCTGGTGGCATGACTGCAAAGACTGGCTTTAGTGCAAACTCTATTGCTACTGTAGTTCCAACTATAACAGGAAGATCCAACCTCGAAAAAATTGAGCGAATAAATGCTGTTTCGATTGCAATGGAAGGCGCTTCCACCTCGAATGTGATTGCCGTATTTAGTGAAGGCTTCGGAACTTCGATGGCAAATATTAGACAAATTGGTGGTATACAGAATGCAGATAATAGTTATCAAGATATAAAGATTAAAGGGCGAGCCCAAAATTATGGAACGCAATCAATGTGGATTCCTGCTGGGTCCTTTTTCGATCAGCAGGGCACGTCCCCAGGCAGCTTTATGCAAACAAATCATCAGGAATCGATTGCAGTTACTCACGGAGGAACTTTGACTGCTCCTCATTATGGAGGCCCTTATTCCTTTAGAACGTGGCCCCCCTCGGCGGCTGTAAGTTGGGATCCAGCAACGTTTGAGAGTGTATTTTATGACCTAGTTTTTCCGACTTCATGGGCCGGCCCAGGCAGTAATGTTTCTTGTATTGCCACATATACCATTGATCAGGTTCCTAATTTTACTATAACAGATCAACAAGTAGAATTGATGTATACTTTGCATTGTGTTAAAAATGGAGACCTTACCAATGCAATTTCTGGAGCTGCTAATTCTGAAGTGATGGCCGAAGGGGCTTGTGTTCAACGACTTGCAACTTCTATTAATGGATATGGTGTTCCAGACACACAATATTCGGGACACGACAGCCACCAATCGGCTAATTGTCACATTACAGTTCCTACAAGAGTTGCCAGCAATACTGCAATTCCACTTATTAGCAGTTTTCCTGCGGCAGAACAAGACCCATCACAATATCGTTGGATATTTAGAATCCATAGGAGAGTTATAGAACATTCAATAGGAAATGGAAACTCGCCACTCCCAGCTGGAACTCCATTGGAAGCCTCTGGATTTGGAACATCTGTGGCCACCGTACAAATAAAGGCTGGGATTAAGTTAATAGGAGTATCTGTGCAATATGAAACTACACACCTGACTGATGCTGATTTAGGCGATTACGCGGATAAGTAATAGGGAATAAAAATGTCTAGAACTATAAATTTAATAGTGAATCAAGGAACAGATTGGTCTGTTAATGTGATTGCCAGAACACAAGATGATATGTCAGTTTTGGATTTGGTAGATTATACGTCAGCCCAGTCTCAAATTAGAAAGACATATACATCAGTTTCTCCTACAGCCACTATAGGCGTTTCTATACATCATCCTGGCACGTCAAATGTTGATGGGGTGGTGATGCTTTCTATGCCTAATGCAACAACCGCAGCAATCGCAGCAGGAAGATATTTGTATGATGTTGAGATCGTGAAAACTATGGATAGTAAAATTTTTCGTATATTTGAGGGATTTATTGATATTAAACCCGAGATCACAAAGGTATAGATATGGCGTCCCCAGCATCCAGAGCAGAATTATCTGATTGGTGTCTTAGAAAACTAGGATCGCCAGTAATAGACGTTAATGTAGACGAGGATCAAATATCGGATCGCATTGATGAAGCATTCCAATGGTATTATGATTATCATTATGATGCTGTAGAGAAAGTATATGAAAAATATGAACTAAATCACTCAATTTTAAAATTTGAGGGTTCTATGGAAACGTTTATGGAAGGTGTTGTTTCTGGAACTAAAATTGTGATGGATGCTCCTATTGAATTTATTGAAACGCAGCTATTGTCAGGGCTTACAGTTTTAGAAATACATCCTACTAATTCAAAATGGATTTATATTGAGTGGGATAAAGATAGTGCAATACCTAGAACTGGAAATTGGTTAAATAAAGACATAGCAATAGTGGATGACCCCAATAAGGGCCCGGGCGGCCAAACTGATCCATTTATAATTTCTCCAGATATTGTTGGGTTTGAGGCTGGACCTTTGGATGTTGAATATATAACCATTCCTGATAGTATAATAGGCATCACACGAATGTATAAGCCTGACAGCACTAGTATTGGTATGTGGGATATTCGATACCAGATGCGATTGTCTGATCTGACCACCTTTGGTTCATACACTGGTGGATATCAATTACTTTCATATGAAATGAGGATGAAGAATATTTCTTTAATCGAAGAACTCCTAACTGGAGAAATTCCAATACGATATAATCGACATTTAAACAAATTGTTTGTTGATTGGGATTGGCCAAATGATGCTGTTAGAGGAGAAGTTATTGTTATAGAAGCTTCTAAAATTATAGATCCTGTTACTTATACGGATACATATAATGATAGGTGGTTAAAAGAATTTTCTACTGCTTTGATAAAGGAACAATGGGGCATTAATTTATCTAAATTCGAGGGGGTTCAGCTTCCTGGAGGAATTACTTTGAATGGTCGAGCAATATTAGAAGATGCAAGGTCCGAAATCGACAAACTTAAAGATGAACTGTCAACTAAATATGAGCTTCCTGTTGATTTCATGATGGCTTAATTGTGTTGGAGGAATAAAAAATGCCCACCAACATTTTTGTTAATAATTTTCAAAACGACAACGAACAAAATTTAATTGAAGATTTAATTGTAGAGTCTATAAAATTTTATGGTACTGATGTTTATTGGTTGCCCCGAAAAATTATAGAGCAAGATGATATTTTTGGAGAAGCTTCTTTATCAGAATTTCGGTCTGCAATTGGGTTGGAAATGTATATTAAGAATGTAGAAGGATTTGAAGGAGAAGGAGACTTCCTTTCTCGGTTTGGTCTAGAGATCCGAGATCAAATAACCTTTACGACAAGCATACGCAGATTTAGACAGGTTGCTGTTAACAGATATTTGTCGGCCGAACATCAAGATAGAGCAAGACCTAATGAAGGCGATTTAATTTGGTTTCCATTGGCTAGAGAAGGTTCTGGTCATATGTTTGAAATTAAATTTGTTGAACATGAATCTATGTTTTATCCATTAGGCACACTTCCTGTATATGATATAAGATGTGAATCGTTTGTGTATAGTAATGAGATGGTTAGTACAGGGCTGCCTGAAATAGACTATATATACAAGGTAACAGCAAATAATTATCTATCTGGAGAAATGCCTTCGGGTCCTGGAGACGATAATGTTGATATTCAAGATGAGGCCAATACTATATTAGACACGACAACTGATAATCCGTTTGGAGACTTTTAATTATGTTAGGAACGACGTTCTCGCACGGAATAATCAGATCATATGTGGTGTCATTTGGTACTTTGTTTAATAATATTTCAATTGACAGGGTTAGGGAAAATGGAACAAAACAAACAATCAATGTTCCAATTTCATATGGACCTAAAGAGCGGTGGTTGGCTAGAATAACCCAAGATCCAGATTTGAGTCGAGATATATCCATAGTCCTTCCTCGTATAAGCTATGAAATGCTGTCTACAGTATATGCGCCAGACCGAAAATTAAATACTATGCAAAGGTTGACCCTTCCATCATTTACGGACAGCGGTCGGGCAATGTCAGAATATGCTTCTGTTCCTTATGATTTTTCATTTACTCTTAGTATAATGACAAGAAACAATGCAGATGCTTCGGCCATCGTCGAACAAATACTGCCTTATTTCACTCCAGAATTCACTCTTACTATAAAAAATATGACTGCAATTGGTGTAGATGTAGACACTCCTATTATTTTAAATAGTGTTAATAAGGAAGATTTGTTTGAGGGTGCATTTGAAGATCGTAGAGCCATAATATGGACATTAGATTTTACTTTAAAGGGCCTTTTTTATGGTCCAATTAAAGACTCTACGATAATTAAGAGAGCGGCCGTTGATTTCTTCAATACAACCGGAAAGAGTGTCCTAACAGGAAATGCCAGTTCTGATGGTACTGGTCTTAATATTAATCAATTACAATTGGATAAATCTGCATTGTTAGTTGATAACATATACAGAATGGGGAAAATTACGATTGGTGATGGCCCTGCTACAGGAGATATAAGAACAATTTCTAATTATAATGGAACAGATCGAGTTATTACAGTAGGATCAAATTTTTCGGCCCTTCCAAATACAATGTCTACTTATACCTTAGAATATCTTACACCATTATCACCATCAGACGCTATTACTGATGCAGAAATGTCTGGAGCACAAGTTATGTCTAGAGTTACAGTTGAACCTGGAAAACATTTTGAAACAGGTCTTCCAACAACAGTACGGGCCCTTAGTGTTAATATTGCAGACATATCTGCCAATGATGATTTTGGTTTTGTTACTACAATACAACCTGCCAATACATCAGGTGGAATAGACCTTCTTGATTCTCCGTTTGATGATCCTTTCGGAGGCTGAGGCACAGAAAGGTTAATAAATTATGAAACCTAATGATAATAATATAATTGCTGAAATAATCGATGATAGTATTGCTCCTGTTAAAACCCTTTCTTCTGAAATGTTAGATGAAATGCAAGAAACTGTTATAGTAGCCAATACTACCGATACTGATGTTGATTATAATTTTACCCGAGAAAATTTAAAGGAGCTTGTAGAAAAAGGAAATCATGCATTAAATGGAATTTTAGAATTGGCAAAAGAGAGTGAACACCCCAGGGCATATGAAGTTGTAGGACAATTGATAAAAACTTTGGCTGATGCAAATAGGGACATAATAGATCTTCAAAAAAATATGAAGGATTTAAAAACGTCGTCAACGAAAGGTCCAAATAAAGTTACCAATGCACTTTTTGTTGGTAGTACCCATGATCTACAGAAAATGCTTAAACAAGAAACATCAAAAGAAGAGTAGATTATCATGGCTTCTGATAAAACAGGTTATTTAGGAAATCCTCTACTGAAAGGAACAGGATCGGAAGTAGAATGGACACCGGAAACACTAGAATCGTATATCAAGTGTTCTAAAGATCCTGTATATTTTGTCCGAAATTATGTCAAGATTGTTCATTTGGATCGCGGTTTGGTTCCTTTTAATTTATGGCCATTCCAAGAAAATATGGTGGACACGTTTCATAAAAATAGATTTACTATTGCCT
>JYMV01022037.1_pt1 | contig 16644 bp, 26 predicted proteins | sample 338911 | NCBI WGS metagenome assembly JYMV01 (sample SAMN03354496, study PRJNA234377) | hydrothermal vent metagenome | biome: Deep sea; feature: Hydrothermal plumes at the Eastern Lau Spreading Center, Western Pacific Ocean; material: Seawater | place: Tonga | collected 2009 | depth 2000 m m
CGAATCCGATAAAAATCAAAAGTGCAGCCGAGTTCGATGAGATTAACCGTCGAATAGGTGTAGCAGGGTAGATTCGTATCAAACTTCCTGACGTGCCGGAAGAAGCGAGTCTGAACGTTCGACCCAATGATCAGGTTTGATCATTTTTTATAGAACGGAGATTACGATAAGCAGCACCATTTTCAATCCATTGATTAAATTCTTCCTCCAACGCTTCTGGTTCACCTGAGATCACTAAAGCTTTATTTCCAAGACGATCTGCATAACATTCTGCAAGCGCTTTGTTCGCTTCTTTCTTCGTTCTGAATCGGGTTGCTTTTGCTGGGGAGTGTAGTCCTTTGATAACCCTGTTATCAAAATCAAAAAAGAAAAATTCTTTGCCGATGGCTGTGAAATCGTTTTTCATATAACAGATAAAGTTAGACATAGTAATCCCCTAGTTAAAAAGATAATCTATTATATCAAAAAAATTATTAAAGTTCAATAAAAGAAAAAGCCTAGCAGCCGAGCCACTAGACTTTTCTTTTTTCTCTATGTGTATATCTATATTATTTATATCTTAATTTAGTATAATATAATGTGCTTTAAGATAGCTCTTGCGATGACAGTATCATTTTTCCAAGCACCAGCAAATTCAGTAGTTGATCAGGCTATGAGTTTGAAGATGCTTTTCAAAACTACCTCTGTCTTGAGACTTACCTTGGCGACTCTGCCAGAATTCAGCTTAAGCCGAAAGCTGCCATTTTGCCAAGATCCGGATTTTAACCGGAATCCATCGTGTTTAAAGCTTAATTCGTTCTCTTTAGTTTAGTATCTAATTTACTATATATGTATCTACTCGCTTAGTCAGTAGTATACATGCTGTCCATTATAGTCTTTGTCATTTTACATGTCAACCTCCTTTTTTCATTTTTTTAACAAAAGCCGGATTTTTTTCGTCCAACAAAGCAATGATTTCAGGAGAAGCAGTTCCAGTGCAATGCTGTTGTGAAATAAGCTTGCTCAGAAAACGCTTTGACTGACGTTTCAAGCTTTTTGTTTTAAATTTAGTGTCCATGATTTGAGAAATTTTAAGCAAATCACGAGTTTCAAAAGTCTTCATATCAAGGCTTTGAATATAAGCTTTGAAAAACTCGAAAGCTTTGAAGTCCTCACCTTGCAAAGAATGCTGCAAATAAGTCAAATAATGGTAATTTGTGTAATATTTCGCCTTATTAAGCTCCATAACTGTATCAATATGTGTATTGGAACCAATGGATCTATCTCTTTTATCCGCTGCAAAAATAAATCTTTTGTCGTTGACCGTAATCCCAATCAAACTATGGGGATGAGATGGGTCATAATTAAAGTCAAAGACGAAAAATTGATTCGCTGGGGTTCTTTTTGATCCACGGTTGTGCTTTCCAAGCGTATACTGTTTAAAATAAACTGGACTATAAGAAATGCACCAGTTACTTGAACCAAGAGTTTTACTGGCCTTGTAATCATTGATTTTAAGAATAAGAAGTTTTTCTTTATGAGAGCAAAGTGTAACATCAACATTAAGTTTCTGATCTTTTACTTTTTTGAGAATAACGTTAATACCGGTTTCTGTGCTTTCATGTAGACATTTGAGAAGCGCATTGTTAACTTCATTATAATGTTTGAAAGCAGCCATTTTAACCAAATAAGCTGAGATTTTTGACTTTTCGATGTCATTATCAACCAGTTCCCTTAAAATATCTAAGGTCTTAATTTCGGTCAAATGTTTGTATTTATTTGAGAATAGGCTTTTGTAAAGTTTGGAAACTTTATTGTCTTTGATAACATCTTCGATAGTGTCTTCAAGTTTTTCAAATGAAGTAAAATCAGTGGCATGAATCTTTCTATTTTTCAAAAGATTATGATGAATTTTGAGTTTTGAAAAGATGCGCAAAACATCATCTTCAGAAAATGAAGCGTTTTCTTCATTATTCCAAATGGCAATGAGATGCTTTTGAAGATGTGGGTTCTTTTTTGTTTGACTATGAAAAGTCTTACTAATTTCCATGTTTATGCTCTTTTCAAAGAATTTCCATAATTATACAAAAAAAGGAATGTTATTTCAAGTTTTTTTTAAAGCAAGTCCAAAACTGAATACGATTCTCGTGCCTGATGTAATTTTTGAAACAGAATGCTTGTATTTATCAGGACGAAACAAAAATATTCTATTGGCAATAGAAAAAGAAGTCTTTTCAGAATAAAAGATCCCGCCAGATTTTGCGTTCTTCAACACGATATTTAGACGATGGTGCTCATAACCATCAACAGAATCAACATGTTCTGGAATATTTGAGCCTGTTGGAAATTTAATAATATGACTATCTAATTTCACTCTTCCCATATTAAACTGGCAAAGGGTTAGACGGCTATAACCGCTGTTTTGTCTTCCAAATGTCCATTTCAAAAACATTTATTCCTCCAATAACATGGTAAACAACCTCGCCCTAAAGAACTAAAGGGCGAGGCTTTCTGGCTTAATTTTTGGTAAAAAATACATACCAATTTTAAAGACAATTAAAACCGCATAAAGCGGTTTTAAAAGTCAATAATTTTAAGCCATTCAAATTTTGAATTAACTTGGTTAGCTTCTTTGTAGCCTCTTGGATTACAAATAACCCTCGTGTTATGACATTGATAATCACAAGAATCATGAGTATGTCCATGAAGCCAGAAGTCAATTTTATAGTCATCCATCAAGTGAGAGATTTCAGAATAAAAAGCATGGCTGCTTTGTTTTTTCTTGAAGCGCTCTGGAACACTCTCAATGGTTGGCAGATGATGCGTCATAACGACAGTTGTTTTGTCAGTTTTCTGCATCAAAGCATTCTCAATGAACCGGTAATCCTGCCAAAAAAGGTTTGCCATGTCGGTCATCTTAAAGTTTGGAATTTGATTGAAATCCGCAAAGTTTTTTAAGTGTTGACGCAAAAACCAATCAATTTCAGGATTTTGTTGAATTCCCATAACAGGATGCAGATTCAGTGTTCCAAGAGATGCCCATAGTGGTGCACCAATAACACGAAGATTATCAACAATGATATCCCGCTGATGCATAAAGTAAAAGTTGTCTAATTCAACATTGTTCCAGAATTGAATAAGCTCTTTGAAGTTTTCCCCATAGAATTCATGGTTTCCAAGGACGTAAAAAACTTTGTATCCAAGTTCGGTAAGATACTCAATGAAAGGAAGAGCGTGTTTGCCACCCGCAATATCGCCATTCAAAAAGACAGCGTCCGTCATTTTTTCTGGAATAACAGTGCTGAAATCTTTGAGTTTTGTGTCCCATTCAAGATGAATGTCGCTGATGGTGATCGCGTTGTTAATCATGATTAAGCTCTCTTTGAAATTTCATTTATTATATCAAAATCAAAGACAAAAAGCAAAGCCCTAATGACGTAGGGCTTGCTTTTTTTAAAGTGTTGATGAGTTTAAATCATTAAAGTGTAGACATCAGATGTGTATTTCCAGATGTCATCAAAAGAATTTGGTCTTTCAAGACCGAATTTATCAACAGCTTTATTCCATAACACTTCTTTTTTGGGGTGATTCAAAAGCTGATGGGTTTTGAACAGATTTTGTTTAAACGCTTCAGTAAGCTCTTTCTGCTTTTCAATGTAATGCTCGTAAGCTTCGAGATACAGGTTTTCTGCAAACTTTTCTGTAAAATGGAATTCCCAAGAATCATCCAGATGATACCAAGGCTTTTTCATGCCTTTGGTTTTGTATCGAATTCGACTACCTTTAAAAGGTGGGTATTCTTCTTCAGGGAAGTCGTAATCAATTTCGGTATCAAAGAAAGAATCAAATGTAGCACGAACATGCTCAACATTGGTGATGTTTTTAATGCCACTTTTTGTCATTGCTTTGGAAAAAATTTCACGGATAGCTTGTGAAAGTTCGTAGTTTTGTGAATGATGGATAACATCGGAATGAACAAGCTCCGTGCCTTTCATAACATTAACAATGAAATAGCGGAAATCGCTCTTTTTTGGCTCAGTGGCAATGTAGTTATTGAAGTTGTTACTCATTTTAAATCCTTCCAATAATATGAATTCTGTTGAAGATTATATCAAAAAAAATATTGTAAGGCAAATTATTTAATAATCTATAAGCCAATAAATAAGTTTGCCATTCAAATGCGTAAAATGGTATAATAAGGAATCAAAAACGAGAGTTTTAAGATGAAAATAAGAGAAGAATATCAAAAATATGGCTCATCCGCTCGCTTTTATAAAGAAAAGGCGTCAGAGTATTCCAATCCACATAAAAAAGTTATAGAATCGCTTCTTGACGAATATTTTTTAGGTGAAGACAAAGAGTCTAAAATACTGGATCTTTGTTGTGGCGATGGTTTGGTAACGACTCACCTTAAATCAAAAGGTTTTAAGAATATTTTTGGAATGGATCCTTATTTTTCAGAAATATATCAACAAAAAACAAAAGAGATCTGTTATAAGAAAGATTTTAAAGACATTGTTGTTTCAAGTGATATAGAAAAATGTGATTTAATCATTTGCTCTTTTGCTTTGCATTTGTGCGAGAAAAGTTTATTGCCGCAATTGTTGTTTAAACTGTCTCAAATGGGGGAAAAATTAATTATCATAACTCCTCATAAAAATCCTGTTATCAAAAATAGTTGGTCAATGGAAAGAGAGATAATGAAAGAAAGAGTCAGAATGAGAGTTTTTCAAAGGTAATCAATATAATAAACGTATTTTTCAGAATGTCTGCATTCTCTAAAGGATAATCATCAACAAAGGTTCCATTGAATTTTTTTTGCTGCCGAACCATCGGAAATACACCAAGGACAAATGTTATCAATGTCATCTTTGGCATAAATGATGGCAGTAGCTATATAACCTCTGGCAATATTACAGCACTCGCAAACTTCAGGACTGGCTTCGATGGAGCCAGTTTCTATAGGGTTTGGATGGTATTTAAACGTAGGTAAATTAATTCTAGTTAAGGTTTTGCACGTCTTCGATTTGTTTTCTTTTCGGCCTGTTTTAAAGTATTAATTTCTTCAGCCATATCTTCAAGGTTTGAATATTCAAGATAGTCGTCGTGAAAACAATGGGATTCAAAATTATTCTCAATGTCATCATTGTAATAACCTTCATAGTTTTCAAAAAATACAACCAAATCATCAACGGTAACATTATTTTTCTTGTCCAGAAAGTCTTTAAAATCGGCAATAAGCTCATCATCTTCTTTGAATGGTAAAAAGTCATCCAGTGACATTGTGTTGTATGACCAAGCTGACCAAACTCTGGTGCAGGCGTATACGTCATCCATATTATTTTCTATAATTTCTGCAATATTTTTATCATCCATAAGTAACCTTCTTTTTTTTTATTATAAATATTATACCATAAAAAAAGAAAGCCGCTATAAAAGCGGCCTGAAAATATAACTATTTTTGATATTAAATAGCATCTTTCCAAAACTGAACAATGGTTGTATCTGTTCCGTCAAGTGTTTCTTCAATGATGGGGCGAATGATATTCCAGTCACCACCCGCAAGGCCAGAGCCAATATAAGGAATGCCAATTTTCTTATCAGGAAATTCTTCACTGATTCCAAGCAAACAACTTTCGATGGCGTTATAGCGTTCTTGGAGAATTTTTTGTGATTTTGCAGGGGATGGAGTGAATTGAGTATAAGCATTTACGATAATAAGTCCGCTCTCTGTAGTAGCTTGAGAGTAACTTCCAAGCTTTGATTTATCTCCATAGGGTGTTCTGAGATCGGCTTCGTAGGCTTCAGGAAATGTTTTCCTGACACCGACAGCAATGCCAGCACCCATCGTGTGAAAACAATTGCAGCCGTGAATAAGAATTTCAATTTTTTGCTCTAGGCCCATCTCAATGATGTCACCAATAAGATCTTTCATAAAGCAATCCTTTTATCGGAAGTAAGTGTTTTTTTGTTTAACAGGAACGTGAGTTAAGTGTTCACAGCAAGCGCATTTAAAAACATCGAATGCGTGACGCTCTTTCTCTACTTTATCCATCAAGATATCAAAAAGGTGTTCAAGAGAAAGTTGGGATTTACACTTTTGGCAGTTAACTTCAGTCATGGTATGTCCTATTTGGTTTACTCTATAAGTATAATAGTATCAAAAATAGCATTTGGAAGCAAGATTAATTTTCTTTAAAAGCAAGAAGTTGATTTTTATGGTTTGTAATTTTCGTGAAATATCGTTCTCTGGCTTTTGAGTATTCATCTTTATAAAAGTTAGTAGGGCCAACATTATACATTTCAAAAGCACATTGAAGATTGTTGTCGCAACGTTTTTTATAGTGTTCAAGAACAAAGACCCCACATTTAATATTCATTTGTGGATCGTTTTCAAGATCACCGTAACAAGATTCTTCCCAAAAATAAGGAATGACTTGTGCTGGGCCAACGGCACCAGCATGAGATTTAATGTTATAACGAAAACTGCTTTCGGTCATAATGAGAGCAGCCATTGTTTCTGGTGTAATGGTCGATTTCTGAGTTGAAATTAAAATCCAGTCAGCAAAGTTACCCGCCCGAGTCTCGTTGATACCATAAGACTTAATAAGAAGCTCTTTCATATCATGAAATTTATCTGCATAACTTTGAGTTTTTTTTTCCAGATTTAAAGAAATAACATAGCGTGAAATTTGTTTTTCAAGCGTAATCTCAGGCCAGTTATCGTTGATAATAAAACTGCTAAAGCCTGCGAATGTAAGGATGATGGAAAAAATAAGGTTGCCAAGCATCTGCATGTTGTTTACCTTTAGTGATTGAAGGGGCATTATATCAAAAACCCTGTTTAAAAACAACCTACATTAAACCGCCAAGAAAAAGATCTTTAAAAAAGTTAGGGATAGATTTTATGTCATCCTTCATTTTCTCTTCGGCTTTGAGTCTTTCTTGCTGTTTTCTATAGGCATCGCTTTTTTTCATGGCGCAAACTTCATAAACATTATTATCAATTTGTTGGCCTTTAAATAACGTGTAATAGTCACCTTTAATAATTGTATCATCAAATTTTTTGTCACTCAATGCAAATTCAGTGCTGTTTGAACCAGTGCTTGAACCAAGGTTGTTCTCTCCTTTCATATAGATATTAATTTCATGTCGGTAATTAAAAACGCAGTTGATTCGGCATTTTGAAACAGATTCTTTCCAATAGGTGTTGCCTTCGATATAAGTGCACTGGTTTTCATTAGCTTGGGAGATGGCAGGAATAAGTATAATGAGTGCGAAGATGAAAAATTTCATAAATATAACCAAATTGGTGAATATACAAAGTATTATAGTAAATAATCGTTCAAAAGTCAAGTCGTGACAAGACTTGTGCTAAACTTGATTCTTTGTTAAACTGTATTCTTAAAATAGAAAAAGAGGAAAATATGTTGAAAAAAATTGCACTTTTTTCAAGTTTGTTTTTGACTTCTACAGGTGCTTTAGCAACAGGAATCGACGTTGTTAAGTTCAAAGAAGCGAATCAATTACCAGTTCAAGAAAAAAAAGAGTTTTTCTTTAAAAGTGTTTATCAAATGGTAGTAGCTGCCAATAAACAAGTAAAGAAAGAAAGAGAAGAAATTAAAAGCTCAACAAATTTGGCTCAATATTGTGTAAAATACAGAGTAAAAGAATGCTCTCAAGAAAATCTATTGAAAAAAGTAAATATCATCCCGCCTTCTCTGGCTCTTGCTCAAGCTGCTAATGAAAGCGCATGGGGAACGTCAAGGTTTGCACAAAAAGCCAATAATCTTTTTGGTGAATGGTGTTTCTCAGAAGGTTGCGGTCTTGTGCCGTTAAGTCGTCCGGATGGTGAAACTTATGAGGTCGAAAAATTTGATGAACTAAAAGGATCTGTCGCTTCTTATATTCATAATCTGAACTCTCATCCTGCTTATGAGAAATTGCGTGATATAAGGAACTCTGTTGGTGTTAACGGCTATAAAATGGCAGAGGGACTGGAAGCGTATTCGGCTCGTGGTGAAAAGTATGTTGAAGAGCTTCAGTCTATGATTGAATACAATAAATTGCAGAAATATGATGAAAAGTTCAAAAATAAAATTTAAGCTCCTTGTATTGTTTCTGTTCGCTTCTGTTTTGAAGGCAGAGGCGAAAGACTTTAAAGAAGGTATGGGAACAGCCTATGGTGTGTCGAAAAGCTCAGTAATAGAGCATAATGGCCATAAAAGTTATGTTTCAAAGGGACGAGAACAAAATTTTGTAACCGGTGCTCAGATAAGTTCATTAACAGGTGAAGTTTCATTGAATTTTGATAAGGTTTTAAATGTACATTTAAAGCCACAAACAAAAATGGTGATAAATAGATTCCAATTTAATGAAATAAAACATTTTATAGAAATTTTTGTTCAACAAGGTGACGCCCAATTTAATATTGTAGACGAAGACAAAATAGAATTAACGTTAAGAACACCAGAAGGTGTAGTGAGAGCCAGATAAAACTGGCTCGTCCCATATTATTCTTTAAAATGCCTTCCGAGAGTGTCGTGCTGAAAGTTTCTCTTTCTGGCAGTTCGGTAAATATAGCCTGTTTTGATACTCGCCTTAATTTGTCCATCTTCCTCATAGAAATCCATGTGATAAGGTCTTTTATCAAGTTCGATTCCATCAGTATCCAAAAAAAGAACCGTAGCGTATTTGTTGTGATCATAATCAAGCACCTTAATTCGTCTTGACTTAGTATCTGGATAGTCAGTAATTGCGTCCATAATATCTCCTTTTTTAAATGCCGCTCAAAAGAGCGGCATTCTTATTTATTGATAAATTTTTAATTCAACATCAATAGCTTTGTCATGAGAAATTTTATTTTTAATAACCCATGTTTTTTCATCAATTTTTTGGGCTTCACAAAGCTCTTTAAAAGTAATGAAAAATTCATATTGTTCAAAACCAGATTGATGCTCCATGTGCCATACGACAGCCTCTTCTCCTTCTTCTTCAACTTTTTCAATCCAGTCACCATCGAGATTGTAGGACTCTCTATTCCCATTAACAATGAAGATTAAATCATTATTTGTCAACAAAGTTTTTAAAAGAGAAGAACCGCTTTTAAAGTAGCCCATTTTTTCAGCACGTTTGATAATGTCGTCTGTTTCAAAATCTTCAATGTCGGCAATAGGAACAGGAAGATATTGAAGAACGGTCTTGTGCTGATTGGCAAGGCTATCTCCCATTTGAGAAAGATTGGCATGTCCCATATTCATATCAGTTCCGGGAAAATCACCGGTAATATATTCACCGTTAACGACAAGAATGCTTTCTGCATTAGCTTGAAGAATAATGACTGTGTTTTGCTCATTTTTTTTGCTTGTTTTTTGTGACAGAATTGTAGCTTTAATTTCTTCATAGGGTTTTTCAAAAAGGATGTTTGAAAGCTCCTGAAGACTTTGAGCGTGACTGATTATCTCACCGGCTGCTTCAAATCTTTTGCGAAGACGTGCGCTGGAATTTTTGAAGTGCTTTTCACTCATAACTGTATTCATAGTAATCTCCTTTGATTGTTTATATGTCAAAGATAAGATTGGCAAACTTCTATAGCACGACATAATCAAAAGTGATTGTTTTAAAGGTCGAGAATGAGTTTGGCTTCCGGTTGGAAGATGCCGCCTAGCCTCATTAAGCATGCTACAATTATACTAAAAAAAAGAAAAGAAAGCAATAGATGTGTTGAATAATTTGTATTTTACATTGTTTAAAATTAATTTTATGCTATATTTTCTAATATAAACTAGAAAGTATAAAGGTAAAAAAAATGGAAAGAAAAGACTTGTTAAAAAATGTAATTAAATACAAAGAAAATAATCCAAAAGAAGATATCACTGTATTAGAGAATTTTATTAAAGATAATATAAATCCTTTTACAAGAAAAAATCTAGAAGGACATGTTACTTGCAGTAGTTGGATCGTAGATCAAAAAATGGAAAAAGCATTGCTTATTCACAACACCAAGTTTGATAAATGGCTTCAGCCGGGAGGTCATATGGAAGAAGGAGAAAGCGTTTTTGAAGCGGCTTTAAGGGAGGGCATAGAAGAAACAGGCATTAAAGAATTAGATTTTTATAAGAAAGAGATTTTTGACATAGATATACACCAGATACCGGAAAATAAAAAGAAAGGTGAGCCCGCTCATTATCATTACGATATAAGATTTATAACACAAGCAAAAGACTATGATGTTTCGATAGATAAAGAAGAATGTAGTGACTTTCAGTGGATAGATTTAAAAGAATTAAAAACAAAAACAGAAGATCAGTCTATTTTAAGAATGATTGAAAAAACAGAAGAATTGAGTTTAGAGTTGAATTCAAAGAAAAGAAGGCGTCAAAGACCTTAAATATGGAAAATAATAAATGTCAAGGCTCCTTTTAAAAGGAGCTATTTTTTTAAATTAAGAAATGTAAAGATAAAACCAAAAACCAAAGCAGGATAGAACAATTGTGCTACTGATAATCAGGTTTCGGGTCGCTCTTTTTCTTAAGGTTTCATGAAAATTGAACGTGTAATTTTTAATTTGCTGAACTCTAAGAGATAGCGTTTCGTTAGTGTCTTTAGAGCCACTGTATTTTCCAACGATGGAAAATCGACCTGACACTTTATTATAGGTATAGGTTGTGTTGCCACTGTTTTTATACATTTTTTCTTCTTTTAGGCTCAAAATAGCGTTCGCCCCAAGTTTAAGCGCTTGCTCTTTCAATTCAGCCTTCAGAGTGTTGTAGCTTTTGTTTCCTGTAACAAAAATCTCATCAGAAGTAAAGTAAACCGCAAGGTTTTCTGGCTCCGCGTCATGAAGAAAAAGGAATTTGTCATGAATATCAAAAAAGGTTTTTGGCTTTGTGTTGTCTTTGTTGAAAACCGACTTTACCTGATGTGCTCTCAGACCTTTTTCACTTCTTATAGGTGTAAATGAGACTCGGTTTTTCTCCACTGGTTTATAATCGTGAAGCCATTCAGAGATATGGAAAAAATAGCGATTGCTATTTTCTCCAATGATAAAACCATAACCTTTTTCTGGATTAAAAGTGTGAATATGTCCTTTCATAAATTACGCCTTAAAAATCGTCATCAAAATCTTCAGAGTCCCAATCTGAATCTTCTTCATCGTCATCGTTATAGTCAAAAATATCCTCTTCTTCGTCAAAATTATCTTCAGTATCAATATTAATAACACCTTCAACAACTCCAGTTTCGACTGCCTTAACGATACCTGAACGTGCATTCAAAACGCAAGCACAACTTGGCATAAAGGAAATGTCGCCATTTTCCAAGATACCTGCTCCAAAGAAAGGAAGAAGCTCAGGTGCTTTTTCTGCCGCCTCAGAATACGGAATAAAGCAGAAAAGACCAGCATCCACACCAAAAGTGCCTTTTTGACCAGATGCATAAGCAGAATATTCACCATCACCATGAGCAGTGTTACAAACAAGAATCTCAATACCCTTGTAAGTAAGAATACAAGCACCATTTGTTTGATCAGTTGCAAAAAGTCCATCGCAAAAATCATCCCAAGAAACTTCTTCCATGTGTCCGAAAACATAACAAGGATCGGTAACAAGAATATTATCTGCTGGGAGATTTACGCTGTTTCCTTCTTTAAATTGTAATAGTTGGGTCATTATTTTATCCCTCATGCTCTTCAATATTAAGTGAACTTCGTTTTGGTTTCTTTGTTTTCTTTTGGGTTTTTACATTTCCATAAGCACTGGATACATGATTATCCTTTTTTGAATTTCCCCAGAAATCATCACCTTTTCCATTTTTAGTCAATATTTTATAAAAAATAAAGCCAAAAAAGATAAGGATTAAAACAAAAGGTGTGATATAAAGTGTAATCTTAAACATGCTGGGCCTCTTTTATAATGATTATATTGTACAATAAATAATTAGAAATGTCTAATCGCACTTTTAAGACCACTTCGAGCAAAATATTTAGCCTCATCTTTCCAAACATTCGCATTCAAAGGTGCATTAGTAACAATTCTATTGTGGTTTTTTCTCAAAATGTCGTTGCTCATGTCATTAGCGGCAATGAAAAGGAAGTTGATATCAAAATCTTTAGCAAATTCTTCGAAATGATGTTTCATGTGGTTAACAAGAGATTTTGCCAGACCTTTATTGCGATATTCTGGTTTTACATAAAGCCCCATGTATCCCATGCATCCATAAGTAAGTTTTTTGCCATAAGATGTAAAAGGTTTATTTTTATTAAAGGACAAGTCTGGTGAGTAGTGCTCGAAGACAAGAATAGAAACAGGATTTCCGTTTTCATCCAGATGATAGGCAACAGAAACAATATTTTCTTTGGCAGAGCGTTCAAAAATTCGTTTAAAATGACTGTTTTTGTGATTTGATTCGTAAAGTTGATGCTCTAAGGCCCAATCTGAAATAGAGCTGATAGATTTTTTTAAAATGGTTTTGATTATCATTTTTTAAACCTTTTAAATATTTCAATTAGAGTTGAGTGGCTGCTTTCCAATAGGCTTCTTTAATCATCTTGCAGTCGTCAAGGGCATCATGTGGTCTGTTTTGATTTGCCATGATTTGACTCATAACAAGCCTATCTTCTTCATTCTCCAGCATATTACAAGCGTGTTCAAAATTATATTCAACTGTCCAAAGCCCTGCTGTTTCAAGCAACTTCATTACCCAGAAACCATCGTAGTTTGGCGCATCAGTATAAAAAACTTCACCATTTTTACAATGTTTTAAGAGTCTCTGGCAAGCTTCGTTCAGTGTCAGTCCGACATCATTAAGAAGTTTTCTTGGAATATTGTGAATATCTTCTGCGTTGTAATCCCAATGGGTCCAAAGTTCATGGGGTTTAATATAAAAGGAGTCGTGTTCATCAGTATGAGAGTCAACCCAAGCAATTTGAATAGGGTAAGATTCGGGGTCAAGTCCACTGGCTTCGCAATCTAAGATTTTCATAAAATTCCTTTCATAAAATTATTCTTACATTATAACGAAGATGGCTTTTAAAGTCAACGTTGATTTATAGCTCCAAGCTCAAAATAAGAAAATTCTGGCTCTTCTTTTTGTGGTTTGTCCTTTTGTCTTTCTTTGATTTCATCTCTTACAGAATCTATGATGGCATAAAGAAGTAAAGAAAAAATTGTGATGAAATGAGGGGTTTGAACAGTAGATAGTAGTATGTTCTCCATTTTTGTTTCCTATTTTATCTGTTTATATTACTATTATAACAGAAAATGAAAAAAATATAACTACCTAATATTAGGTAGTTATATAAGTGTTTATACGACGTTAGAGCTTTCCATAAGCTCTTGAATGGCATCTTCTTTCATATATTTTGAAACCTTACCATCCTCATCAAAAATGCCTTTTTCATTTTTAAAGAAAAATCCGGATGCTTCATTCAGAAAATAAACATCATAAGAACCACCGTGTAGTTTGGCAACGGATTCGGCGGCTTCTTTGGTATTAAAAAGTCGTAGTGTTGTGTTTTTGAATTCATGTCGAATCATAGTTGAAATTCCTATGCTTTTGAGATTTCATGTATTATAACAGGTTTTGAGATATTAAACAACAAAAAAGCCGCAAAAGCGGCTTTGAATTTTAATTTGTTAAAAGCTATTTTAAGCTGTTTCAGAAATACGATGCTGAATGGAAACGTAATCCATAACAGAATCAGAGTCCTTGTTCTTTTCCAGTTCACTAGCATAAGAGCGAATGTAATCAGTGACAGGAATCGGCTTTTGAGTGGCAACATCAAACATGATTTGAGTCATTTGAGCAGTTGCATAAACTTTACTTGTATCGTTTGTGTTAACAAATTCAAAATGAAGTTGCTTACTTGAGCCTTTTACATCTTTAATTCGCATCAAAACAGATACCGGTGTTCCAAATCGAATGGGGCGCATAAAGTTAATACTAACGTTTGCGGCAACACCAATGATTTTCGTAGTGTCAACTTTCATTGCATGGGCAAAACCGTCTGCTCGTGCAATTTCAATGTAGTTCAGATAAGATGAATTGTTAAGATGTTGTCCCATATCAAAATCAACAAAACGTGTTTGAATATCAACTTTGATGGCGTCCTGAAGAATACTAACGTGGCTCATGAATAAATCTCCTTTAAATGTGATCCAATTTAATTGAGAATGCATTATAATATAAAATAGGTGTTTTTTCTACTGTTTTTTTGACAGTATTTAACACTTTTTTTATAAAAAGAAGATTTATATAACATAATCACATATTATAAGGAGGTGTTATCTTTTGTTGATTTTAAGAGATTTTTTCAAAGATTCTTTTTCAGAATCAGTGATGTCATCACTGTTTTCGAGAAGCTCGATAAAAGCCTGCCCAAGAAGTTCATAAAACTTTTGAACGCCTTCAACAGTCATGATGTTAGCTCCTAAGGAATTAAGTCTTTTTATGGTGTCATCATCTAAATCAATATTTATGAGAGAGCTTTTTTCTTTGTCATGAGCATAATTCAAAACAGCTTCATGTTTATCGTTGAATGAAATATCTTCATTTGGATGAAAAAAAGAAAAAGAGTTGTCATCATTTACTTTTACAGGAAGATTGTATTTGGCTTGCTGCATCAAGTTACTTTCTTTTATCACGTCATTGTAGGAATCAAGGAGTGGTTTGAATTCATCATGAAAAACGACAGGTTCCCAATGAGTTGGTTCATTATCTTTATAAGAGACTTTTCCTAAAACTGGAAAATAAGAGTTTTTAGTGGTTGTTTTTTTTTGAAATATAAAATGATAGCGAAAAGTTTCCATAAAGCCTCCGATTTTATCAAAATTATAATACAAATATTAAATAAAATCAAGAGGCGTTTACTTTATGATCTCATAAAAGAAGGTTTAATAGTTTTTTTGTTAATGGGATTTTGCTCTGCATTTTTTAACCAATGTTCATCAGTTTGGACATGACCATCTCGAACCCACTTAATAAGAGATTGATTAAACTCGCTGAAATGGAAGCTTCTTGTTTTTGTTACGACAAAGCCTTCGCATTTTTCAGTATCGAGATTTTTCGCAATTTCTCGAATGATATCTTCGTCATAAATACCACGATAAAACTGTGGTGGTGTTGCCAAATCCAGAATCTCTGAAATTTCAATAATTTCATCCCAAGCCAGCCGGTTATTATCTTTGTCCCAGATGGAAAAAAGATAAAAGTAGCTCTGAAGATTGTCGTAGGTAATACTGTGCTTGGCAAACATGTTTTCACCAGAAAAACGATAATCGCCAATATCTTGCCAGATACAGGAATGTAGTTTTTTACACCAATCCCGAGTCCAGTTGTGTGCGCTGTCAATTGAGCGAGCGTGAAACCCATCAGGATGACCATACATAGTTGTGTTCTCGCCATCCATTTTTTCAAGAATCACCACATCCTCACCTACAAAAGAATTGAGTTGCTTTTGAGTGGCGATCTTATCGTCGGACTGCACACCCGGAGAAGAAGGGTGATGAAAAGTGCTGGGGTATTTTTGATAATGAATCATTTTATTATCCATGCTCTAAAAAAATAAAATCCCCAACGTTCAATAGAAGTGGCCGGGGACGTGTTGTTTTAATTATACCTGAAATAAAATAAAATTTCAATTCTATCGATTAATAAATGTGTCAGTTTCGTTATTGTTCCATTTTGAAATAACATCTTCTTTTGAATGTCCATAAACGTGTCTACCACAACCTCCATGATGAGACATACAACCAATAAGCCATTTACCATATTCAACATCGATAGGATAAATACAGTCAATCAGATATCTTGGCTCATTAATATTAAAACCACAGTTTGAACAAACATTTAATATTAAAGAGTTTTGTTTGGTGGTATTTTCAATTTCTTCATTTTCAATAATTTTTAATGAAAATGATCCTTCAGATTTTTTTTGAGGCGAAGTTTCTTTTTTTTTGAATTTACATTTTTTAAGAGCAATATCTCCAGTGCCTTTAGAGATAAGTTCGTCAATCTTGGTTTCTTCAAAAGCAAAAATATCAACGTCACCCACACCTTTATGCGAGCCAAAAATACAACTGTCAACAGAAACAGATAGGTCACCAACACCTAAAGCAGTAATTTCAAGAATATCTACAAAAGCATCCTTAAACAAAAAATCACCGGTTCCTTTCTGAATCAAATGAACAAATGGAAGAAGAATTTCATCATGAGTTTTGGATGTAATATCTCCGATACCACTATTATCAATTTGAAGTGTTCCTTTGATATTTCTTTTAAATTCAATGTGGAGATCCCCAGCACCACGCTTTGAAATAATAAAACCGTCATCAAGATCAATGGGATTCAAATGTACAATGGTGTCATCTTCGAAATTCTTTGAAAAAACATTTTTTTTAGAAAAATCGATATACTCTTTAACAAAAATAGAGTCAGCGTTTTTATAATAAGATTTCTTAGTAAGATCCACAATAATGGTAACATCATGAAGAGTGTTAATAATTAAGGTATTGGTATGTTTTTTGCTCATGAAAAATAAACCTTTTTAATATTAGAAGTAAACAACCTCGCCCTAAAGGACGAGGCTTTTCTTGCGTTCAGACCACACTTGATTAAACGAAAGCGGTTGCTTTTGAGTAAGCGACTGTGGATTGATGCAATGGGGGA
>JYMV01027386.1_pt1 | contig 16643 bp, 12 predicted proteins | sample 338911 | NCBI WGS metagenome assembly JYMV01 (sample SAMN03354496, study PRJNA234377) | hydrothermal vent metagenome | biome: Deep sea; feature: Hydrothermal plumes at the Eastern Lau Spreading Center, Western Pacific Ocean; material: Seawater | place: Tonga | collected 2009 | depth 2000 m m
GAAAGCTCAAACCCAAACCGGCGCAGCTGCCGAGAGTGGGCTCCAGGCTCTGATGTTGCTGATGCAATATATGCAGCAACGCGAAGACCGACGTGACGAGCGAGAGTGGCGTCAGACCAACATGGAGAATGTCCGACTCCAGATGGAGCAACTGAGGCTCTCGATTGATAAGGGCCGACCGGGAGTCCAACCTTTTCTTAACATCTCGGACGTTCGAGATGGAAGCACATACACCGCACTCGATAATGTCCTTGATGATCTGGGGACCATCACGAGCGACCCGGATAAAGCCCAGACCGACGCGGTCAAGGGGGGTCTCAAGACGTCCATGGGAAGAACGACTGCTATGGTTGCCGAGTCCGGTGGTATTCCGCAGCAAGCATGGGCCAAGGCATGGCAGAAAACTTTGGAGATGCGGGCCGCACTTGAGGAAACCATTTCAGATAACGTGGATCCAGCTGAACGAGATCAGTTGTTGAAGGAGCTGGACACGAAGATCAGAAAGAGCCTAGGTGTAGACGATGCCAGGTTCGGGGTTCTTTCCCAAGAAGCTCTCGCTGCCCACCTTCGCCAGGAAGCATGGAAGGATGGGTACTCGTTCGAGGCTACCACCTATGAATGGATGAGAGCCAAGCACGGAGATGATCCGTTTATCTCAGGGTTGCTCGATCTGAACAAGGAAAAGGGACCTCAATGGACCTTTGCGGATAAAGTCAACATCCAACAAGCACAGAAAGATATGCTCGATGGAGATGTCGGCGAACTTCTCCGCGATATGAGTAAAGGTTCAGGTGGACACGAACGTACTTCTGCCATCGATATTTCCGTGATGGAGAAGTTGCCCTATGACCTTCGGCAGAAAGGTCGTGAGATCTTCTTTCAAGAAGGACAAACCCCTTTTCTGGAGTTCGCCAATAAACACGCACCAAGGGAACCGGGCTACTGGGAAAAAAAGTTCGACATGGCCCAGACAATCATCGAGGAAAACCCAGCGACTGCTGTAGTGGCGACTGGAGGGACCGGATATGCAGCATGGCTTGCGAAGAGCGGACTCTGGAAGGCTATCAAAGCATCAGGGTTTGGAGCCGCAGCACTCACGGGTGCCGAAGCAGGACTCAGGGCTTTTCAGGAACAGGGGTTTCTGGAAGGTGAGGGAGCCTTCATCGATAATACCGGTGAGTTCGGGGGAGAAGGAACGCTCTGGGATATGATCGGCACTGCTCTGGACACCCCGGACCCCACGGGGGAGGTCTCTGGAGTAGCTGGAGAAGCTCCGAGTTTGTTGGATCTCTTCGCGGGAGGGATGGGCGAAACTGCGGACGCTCTAAGCGAAGCCGGTGTCTTCCCCCACCAATGGGGACCACCATTGATGGAGAAGGCAGGAGACTGGCTTTCAAAACAAGGTGGGGTTCCTCCGATGTTTCTACCTTGGAATCGTCCCGATCAGGCAGGGGCTCCCGCTCCCACCCTGGACGACGGTTTTCATGGAGAAGCTCTTACCCCATGGACTCCGACCCCCAACCAGATTCCTGCCAGTGGCCCAGATCCGTCCGGTTTAGGGCCACCAGCTCCACCTGGCCCAGTTCCGTACCAGGCTCCTGCCGGCACTCCTGAGATGACCCCCGAGATGATGCTTCAACTTCTCAGTGGGTCAGCGAATGCTCCTCTTGCCGGCATGGGTTCTCCTCCTGTACCACCCGGAGCGGAAGCTTACCCAGATCCTCGAATGCAGGAGTGGCCTTATGTTGTCCCTCCACCAACACCACTATCCCCCGAGCAGCAATCACGACAACACGGACTCGCTCCCACTCTGGGTGGCGACGTACAACTGGAGAAAAAGTTCATGGAGCTACAGGAGCTTTTGGAACCCGGTAGTCAATTCGCTATTCCAGGTCTCCCCGTGAACCCGGAAACCGGTCGAGAGATGTGGCCGGTGCCGGCAGACGTTCCCCGTGGAGAACAGTTCATGGGAATGCCGATGGAAGACCTCGCAGCTTCCGACCAGGCTTACGAAACCATCGCATATGAAGCTCAAAAAGAACACGAAGTGAAGATGTTCATGCAAGCGATGGCTCAGAAGAACGCGATACAGGAAGCGCAGCAACGCCGAGAACAAATCAGTACCCTGCTCAGGGATGCATCTATCGAGGAAGAAGTGCTCAAGGCAAACAAGATGCAGCTGCTCTACGATCTGGTGGGGCAGGAGGCTCCATACTACCTGCAAAGGCCATGATCGATGCCGATAGGTCTCTTCACTTCGTACCGGCCAGACGAAGATAACGAACCATCCCAGTTCAGTCACCTTCAGTTACCGACTCGCCAGGTCGATCCGTATCTGCGGACCATCCTCAACCTGCAAAATGCCGGTCTGCTCTCGCAGCGTTTCGTTCAGGACCAGATCGCCAACCCTCTACTGCGCCAGGACTTTCTCGATACCGGGGTGGTCGGACCTCGCCAACCGTTCGGGCCAGGTCAGTCAAACCTCACCCCCGAGGAACGAGAGAAGCTCGCCAACCTTCGCCGCAACATCGCAGTCAAGGAAGGTGACCACTCTCAGTTCATACCTCGAGAACACACCGAACCCTCTGGCTGGATCAAGATGCTCGAGGTGTTCGGAGCTTTCAACTTCGCAGTAGCCGGTGCGTCCAACGCTCTGGTGAACCTGTACCAGGGTGAGACCGAGGAGATCAACCCCTTCGTCGAGGCGTACCGTGGGTTCACCCTCAAGGACAAGGAGATCTTCGGGGACGTCCTCGAGAATATGGGGTGGGAAGGCGAAGACGGTTTCGCCTACTGGAGTCGAGAGTCGCTTGGCTTTGTGATGGATGTGGTCCTGGACCCCATCAACTTCATCGCACTGGGTTCCCCACAGGCCGCAAGGCTTGCTCGAGGTGTTGCCACCAGCGTGAGGCTCCGAGGTACTTCCAAGATCGGAAGCAGTACGGTCAAGCCGGTACGGGAGTTTGCCAACATCACCAGCAAGATTGTGAACAAGGGTTTGGAGGGTCTCGAGAGGGGGGACGCTTTCAAGCTCGGATCGGTGGATAGCAATCGCAGAGTCCAGTCTTTCAAGGAAGCAGCTCGTCGCAACCTGGATCCTCAGTACGAAGCCGGCGATATCAACAAGGCAGTCCTTGAAGCGCAGGAGTCGGTGGCTCGTCTCAACCTGGAAGACGGGGTGAGGGCCGAAGTGGATGCGGTCTTCGCCATGATGGCCCGACACAATGATCCAAGAACACTGAGGAAGTTGCTCGAGGAGAGTAGGGGTGGCCCTGATAAGCTCAGGGCACTACAGGCCGCTATCGGTGGAGACATGGATGGCGAGATCAGTGGGGAAATCCTCAGGCACTTCCTCAGTCTGGAGAACAAAGACCCCAACATCGAAAACGTGATCGAGTTCCTCACCAGCAGGACTGGAGGCATCCGAAACATCATCGATCCTGGTGGGCTCCAGCTGCGTGTCCCCTTCACCGACAAGGGAGTGGTGATCGCCGAGGCGCAGTGGCTGGACGACTTCGCACTGAGTGTGGAGACCGGGATCATCAAGGCCCTGGGAATCGCCAGCACCTTCACACCAGGACCTATCAAGACTGGTCTGTCTGCTGTTGCCAAGAAGATAGTCTCGGGTGCGAAGAAGACCAGTCAGGCAGTTGGGAAAGCTTTCGGTGCAGACGCTCGTCGCAGTGGTGTCCTTCACGCTCTACTGACGAACCGAGCTGCCCGTCTGAATACAGGGATGGCGAATGCGACAGAAGAGACCAAAAAACTTCTGACCTGGAAGGTTGCCGGCAAAGATGAAGCACTACCAACGGAGTTGTATGAGCCACTCGTAGATGTGCTTCTCGCAGAGCAAGATAATGCCATGAACCAGTTGAAGTCTGGTAAGAGGTTCTTCGACCAGAGAACTGCCCAGGCTCATATCGACGAGCTCAAGCGACGAGGAACTCCGGGAGATCTTCGCAGAGCCCAGGAGATCGAGGACAGCATCCCCCGTACTCCAGATGGTCAAAGGTCTCTTCTCGGCTATGAGGAGAAACACATCCCCGGCATGGGTCCAGTCGCTGCGGGACTCCGGGCTCAGGGATACAGCGATGCTGCACTCGAAGAACTCGAGAGGATCGCTCGAGCTGTCAACGATGCCTTCATCAACCAGTACGACTCAGCAGTCAAGGCCGGCGTCGAGATGCAGTACATGGACTACTACCTGCCGGTGCAGTACTCCGGGTGGGCTCCCCCTCGAGCAGTGCAGATGGCAGCAGACGATGCGACCGGTCGAGTCTCTGGAAAGGACATCTTTGCTCAGGCCAGGATGCTCACGAGGGAGGACGCCAGGGAACTGGGTCTCACAGCAAGCACGGACCTCTATGGACTGATCTACAACCGGATGTTCCAGGGTCGCCGCGTTCAGATCGAACGACAGTTCGTGAGTCAACTGGTCGAAAAGCTAGCAGTTCACCCAGGCCAGGTCGGGAAAGTGCTGCGCCGGATGTACGGACCCGCCTCTGCCGAGGGACAGGATCTGATCCAGGTACTACTCAACCAGTCCAACTACGAGGAGCTCCTGACAACCGAGAACCTGGGAGTCCTGATCCCCGACCTCGATGACTTTCGAGACCTGGTTCAAACCGGGGACTTCGAGGGGGCGCAGCATTGGATCGAGGCTAAGGAGGACCTGATCCCACTGCTCTCCACTGGTGAGGGTAGGACTCAGTTCTTCGATGCAGTGCAAGCAGATATCCAGGCCGGCCTCGGAACCCTGACTGACTATGTCGATGGGATCACAACTGCCGACAAGGGTTTCCTGGCAGCGGAGCAGAAACTGAGCAACGCACTCGGTGCCAACGCTGCCGACATTGACCGACTCGTGCAGGACCTGGGAATCGTGGAGGAGGGTGCCCCTGCAATCGGGGCAGCAATCCGTACTATCATGCAGGAGAAGCTGCGCCGGATTCTGCCTGACGCAAACCTCGAAGGACTTACCTCCATCGATGTGCTCAAGCGCACCACCGGAGAGCGAGACTGGATACGACTCGAGTCAGCTGCCCCAGATACCGGGAAGCTTGTGATCCTGATGAACGCTCTGGACGATGCGACCCCTGCCGGCAACCGCATCAAGGACCAGCTCCTGGCTCGAGTACCAGGACTCGAGGCGACCCTCGATGATATCACCGAGGGGTTGGCTGAAACGATCACGGAAGCCCGGAGGTTGGTCCCCGATAACACGGTGGTTGCCGCTCGAATGGAAGAGCAACTACTCCAGATGGCCTTGTCGGCAATCCCCGGTTCCGCACTCGAGAACTTCGTAAGACGGTCAACAATACTTCCTCGAGGGATCAACGAGTCGCAGGTCTACTCCAAGCTCCAGGAGGTCTTCGATCTGGAGTTGGCCGGCAAAAGCCGCGAAGCAGCAGCTCTCACCGAGGAGCTGGTTGACCAGTACGCTCGGCACCCAGACCTGATCGAGTGGTACAACGACTGGCGCAAGTCACACGGGATGCCCGACGATCCTTCCATGCCACTACTGCCCGATCGGATAGCCCTCCAGAACCGAATCATAAGTGTGATGCGAGAGGCAAAGGAACACACCTACAAATCCGGTATGGAGATGTTCAGGAAGCCAGTGTATGCCCCTGGTCCGCAACTCCCCTCGGGGCAGAAGCGACTGAGTGCTCTTGAGAAGATGAAGGACAAGGTTCGCAGTGAACTCGGGAGCAACTCGGAGAGATTCCTGAACGTCCTTGACCTGGTCCGAGCACCTACCACAGCGATGCCTGGTTACCATTACAGTCCCCTCTCTGCCACCAAGTCGGCAGTTCTCAAGCTTTATGCTCAGGAGGGCAGTTCGGTACTCGAGCTGATTACCAGGACCTCGGCTCGACTCGAACCCAGCGCAGTCATCAGCAGACTGGGTACAGAAAAAGCGATGTTCTCCGGTCTCACCCGTAGCGTGGTGGGACAACCAACCGAACTGATGGGACTACTGAAGGAGTTGAACGAGGGGACCACCCTTCGCATGGCAGAGGCACTCCGGCGCATCCCAGGAGCTGATCCCGAAGCTGCTCAACGTCTGGTAATCGACCTGGAATCCGAACTCTCGAGGCTTGCCTCGGCCAGGACAGGCTCCGATGTGATACTGACCCAGGTCCACGAGGAGACCGCAGCTGCCTTCGAGCAGTTCGCCCTCGGACTCGAGAAGATCCTGCCGACCGAGGGAGGACGTACCCTCATGCTCGGTGCCATCAATGACATGAAGAACTCCCTGCTCGAGTCGAACCGTCTGTCGCTGGATCTCTACCAGAAAGCGACGAAACTTTCCGAGAAGATTACCAGGTTGGTGGAGGACCCTGCTGCCATCCTCTCAGCCAACCCTGACGACATACTTAAGATCACCCAGGAAGTAGTGACCCTGCGTGACAGTGCTCAGGAGATGATGGTGAAGGCTGACAAGGCCACTCGAGAACTACTCGGGCCGAACAACCCTCACCCGGCAGGTTGGGACGAGATCACCGAGACCGAGCATCTCTCGAACGTCCTGCTCGGGAACGCAGAAGACCTGCACCGTGATATGCAGTCGATCTTCGGAGAGTCTCAAGAACTGGCAGACGCTTTCCAGACGAGTCAACTCGAGATAGCCAGGGGAAAACGAACCGACGCAGCTCAAGCTCTCGCGGCGATCGACCAGGAGCTCCTCCCCATCGAGGCCCAGGTCAACGATATCGTGACGAGAGTGGGGTATGTGCGTCAGGCCGAGTCACTCCAGGCGTCAGCTTTTGACACCCTTGCCGAACTCGATAAGACCTTCGCAAAAGGTAACGGACTCTCCTCGGCAAACCAGGAGGATGTACTGCGGACCTTCCTCGAGTTGGGAGTTGCCGACGAGTTCCTGCGGGGGAAGGACTACACCCCGACTGGATGGGCAGCTGCGGTGGAACGGGTCGGAACCCAAGGACCCTCCCAGGGAACCCTGAAGGCATGGTGGCGAGAAGCTCGAGATGCCGGCGGGATCAATGACGCTGTTCTTTTCCAGCAACTCGAGGAGATCGCCACAGGGCAGTCTCTGAGACCCGCTGACGCCCAGCTATGGGCAGCACAGCGCAGACCTCCCTTCCTGGTTGGACCGACTGGAGAGGGGATCAGGGACGCTGCCAGAGCTGCTGTGGACTCCGTTGACCCTGCCTTCCTCGACGAGCTCGGGATAGTGGCCCCGGACCTGATCGCCAGAGCCGACGCCACAGCACGTAACGCCTCGGCTTTCCGGGAGAATACAGAGCAGCTCATCGCTCGAATGGCAGACGGTGCTTTCCTTCCTGACCAGACCCTCCGCGAGATGGCCGAGTCGGTCCACTACGAACGGAAGTTCCTCGAGGCCCTGGTCAACGAGATGACATCCAAGCAGGGGCTGGTCAAGAGTTTGTTTGGTATGAGGAGTCCGGTCGGACGTCGGGTCTTGGGTCGGTTCCGGCTTGACCTCGAGGAAGTGCTGATCCAGCAGAGGGGAGATCTCTACCGTACCCAGGCCGGCCAACTAATCGACGACGTCAACAGCATAACCGCAGAAATGCTGGTCCTGGCACCCGCAGACCGATCAAAGGCACTGGTCAGGCTCGGGGAGATCGTTGGACCTGGCGCGGACGTTTCACACCTGATCGACTCACTCAGCGATGCTGCCAGTCAGATGTCTCAGCTGCCGACTGCCCGTCAGTTCCGGGACCTGGTCTCCAGAATCCAGACCAGCGTGGACGATCTCTACCGACCGGCAGTGGACCTGCTCGACGACCAGGCTTCCGCACGGGTACTAGGTCGAGAAGGAGTCCCGCAGTTCTTCTCTGACAACCTGGCCCAGCACCCCAACGACCCACTTGCCCAGTGGCTCAACGGAGGGACTGCCCCGTGGGCTGGAGGTCCGACCAGACTCCAGGACGGTGAACTCTCCGCACTCGAGCAACTGATGAAAGACATCAATGGACCGACTGGGGCCTCACCTCAACCGTTCCTGCTTCAGCTCCAGAATGCAGCGACCGGAGCCGGTGGTGCGACTGCCTCTCCCGAGTTCTCGCGACGAGCTCAGTACTGGTTGTCTCGCCTTCAGCTGGGGTACGGAGGAGGAGCTGTCGGCAACGCCGGCATGACCCTCGACCAGTCGAACACCCTACTCGAGCGACTGGGAAGATACCGTGGACGCAACCGGGCAGCTGAAGCAGTAGGGTTCGCTGACGACTTCCTCGTCAAGGACAAACTCCCCGCACTACGGCAGTCAGCCACCACCAAGTATGAAGCTCGAGGTGTCCTGTCCAACGAGATCGCCTTCCTCGACGAAGCGATCCCTCGTATGGAATCGCGCACCTACACCAGCAACCAGCTCGACTACACTCCTGAGCAAGCCGAAAGCTGGAGGGGGATGTTCGCCATGCAGAACTACCTCGAGTTGCAGGTCAGGAGAGCCGAGCACCTCGCACTCAACCAGGTGGTGCAGCAGCTGCCTTCTCGAGCGGACCTGAACTATATGCTGCTGCGAGCCCAGACAGGAGCTCTCGATGCCAGCGAGGAAACACTCGAGACTCTGCGGAACGCTCGACTCCAGGGTGCCGGTGAGGGGCGCGGGGTCCTCAGTCCCGAACACACAATCGCTCTCGAAGAGGTCACTGCCGGTCGCCGCGTCCATATTGAAGAGGCAGGGGAGTTCGTCTTCGCCCATGCCGGCAAGAAGGTCCGGGACCTGACCGGTATCGACTTCCAGAAACTGGACATCCAGTACGGGACCGACGTGCCGGTATCCCAGCAGTTCCTTGCACAGGTGGGGATCGAACTCGAGAAGCTCGGACCAGAACGGTTCGCAAATATGGGAGGCTCCGAGGGGTCTCGCCTCATCCAGGAAGTCGAAGGTCGCCTGGTGGTTGCCGACTCGATTGAAGCTGCCGGCGTGAGGACGGATGCCAACGCCGACTTTGCCAACGGAGTTGCACAGGTCCACGACTACCTCAAGCTGGTCGAGACCGAGGGAGGAACCCTCTCCAACGTACCGGCCCTCGATCTCCAGAAGGTCCAACTCAACCGTGCTCTCAACTGGTTCTTCCCCGGTCCAGTCGAGGCCAAGACTGCCGAAGAAGTTGCCGAGAGACTCGCAGCGAGGGAGCAGAAAAAGCTCCTCCTCCAGGCAGTAGTAGGTCACCAGAACATCGACAAGCTCTCCTCCTCGGAAGCCAGTGCGGTGCTGTACTACCTTCAGACCAACACCTCTGTCGATGTGACCAACCTCGGGCGCAGGGCACAGAAACTGATGGAACGAGCCGACTACAACCTGATGGGACTACGGGAACGCGGCCTGGTTCCACCTCACCTCGAGAGGAAGTACCGGCAGGGTAAGATCGATGACGCCGAGCTGCTCGAGGAGTTCCAGAAACTAAAGCTCGACCCGGACGATCCAGAACTCCCGGTGAAACTGAGCTTCCCCGGTATGGCAAATGACATTGATCCTGGGTGGGGGATTCAAGGCCGGCCACTCGGGGAGGCGGTCTTCGTACCCCAGTGGGTCCAGCAAGCAGTCAAGTCTGCCGTCAGTCCAGAGGGTGAGATCGGGCCGGTGGCTCGAGGGATGCTCCGAGTCTCGGACAGCTTCACCAACTCTTTCAAGTGGGCGATGACACTCCCCTGGCCGGCGTTCCACTTCCGCAACGTACTCGATGCTGCGGTACGGACTACCTTCGCGATGGGAATCAAGGGTCTGTCTCCGACCTGGAACCGCAAAGTCTTCGAGATCATGCGAGCGAACCCATCTGCGAAGATGACCTTCGGTGGGGTCGAATACAATGCGAAGACCCTGCTCAATATGTTCGAGGACCTTGGAGGTCAGGTCACTTTCTCCGAGAAGATCGGCAAGACTGCCGTGAATATGGATATCTCCGACTCCCGGATCTTATCCCCCTTCTCGAGCAACTTTGTGATAAAGGGAGCCAACTCACTCGCCGACGGTGCTTCCACTATCGCCGGCACCGGTGACAACTTCTTCAGGCTCAGTGTCTGGCTCGACGGCATGGACAAAGGGATGGGTGCGACCGGTGCGATGCAACACGCACAGAAGTTCCTGTTCGACTATGCCAACGGGCTATCCCCCTTCGAGCGCAGCTTCATGCGGAGGGTATTCCCGTTCTACACCTTCTCGAGGTTCAACGTCCCACTCCAGCTCGGACTGATGTTCAAGCGACCAGGGATCATCTCAGCGATGGGCAAGACCCACAACCTGCTGTCGGAGAGCCGGGTTGATCCGATCGACGAGCTGCTGCCCTCCTACATTCGAGAACAGTGGAGGTTCGGACCCAAGATCGAGGACGGGCAACTGAAGATCTGGTCAGGTCGCAACCTACTGGCAACCGAGGAACTAGGATTCCTTGGTGACCTCGCTACCTGGCGCGGCAAGGGAACCCCTGAGATCTTCTTCGATGAGATCTTCGCCAGACTGAATCCGATGCTGAAGATACCGGTCGAACTCTACATGGGACACAACCTGTACTTCAACACGAAGATAGCAGAGGACCAGACGATCAGGGGTGCGGTACTCGACTGGCCGGTGGTGCGTGAGTTCCTCCAGATGCGAAAGGTCAAGGTGGGGAGTGGGGAAGACGCTCGAGTCCTCTACCGAGTGAACGGCAACCGGTTCCACTTGCTCAACCAGCTGCACTTCTCGAGACTCTACCGCAGCATCGTTTCGATTGTCGGACCAGAAGATGGCGAGACCTGGGAAAGGTTCGTTCCGTTTATCACCGGGTTGCGGTTGACCTCGATCGACCTGGGTCGCCGGCTCCAGCACCTCGAGTCGGTTGCCAACTTCAACCAGGAGAATATCCGCAAGGCTCTGTCGCAAGGGGACTGGGTTGCCGTCGAGAGAATCCTGTTCGGCACCGAGCGTCAACCGTACCAGCAGCTGCAACTGGTCGAGCAACTCAAGTCACTCGAGCAACTGACACAGATAACTTCAAAATAAAAAAAGTCCTGCGCCGGGAATGAAGCCCTTCGGGCAAGCTGCTTGCCGGGTATGAGCCTCGGGGACCGACGCAGGACAAAAGGTAGTCTCTGAAGTGGAGGACAGAGACTAGCCAGATATCAGAGCCAACGAAGACTAAGCTTTCGTTGGGTTTCAGTCAACATCTTCATACAGGTCCACTACCACGTAGTTCCCAGGCTCCGTATTCACATAGGAGGACTGTCTGGAAACGTGGACTTCAGCGACCTGGAAGTGGCGAGGGGAATCGTCCCAGATCCAGGGGTTACCGGTCTCATCGTAGGTGAGCTTCTGCCTCTGAGTCCCATCGGCTTGCTCGATGATCTGCTTGGTTCCTCGGCGCAGCTTCAGTGCATCGATCAGGTGTTTGAGCCCCCCGAGCAGGTTGTCCACGTCAGGGAACGGACCTCTCCTCTGCACGATACTGATGATGGCAACTCGACGCTTTGGTTCGGTGATCCGTACCTGTTCCCGTTCCTCCGGTGGCAGTGCCAGGAAGTGCATCTTGGCTTGCTCGTCCAGCTTCAGTCTGAACTTCCTGGTCCTCGACCAGTGTTTCCCCAGCATATGGTTGGGCGATACCCACCCACTCCTGAAGACCATTGTGATGAGGTGGGCACCTCGCTCGACCCGATTGTCCGGCAGGTTCACCGGTTCCGAGTCGTAGTAGATTGCCGTATCGACAAGGGTCACTCTGCCTCCTCTGCTTTCTTGAAAGCTACCTTAGCCAACGAGATCCTCGAACTGTTCGACACCACCTCGAGCAAGCTTTTAGCTTCGTCGTTCGTCAGTGTCTTCCACCCTGTCACGCTGAGTTGCATCCCGGCGAGCCAGTCGAGGAACTTTTCGATCTTTCCGTTATCGAAGTGAGTACTGGCGAAGTGGTGCAGCTTCGCACGGTTCGCAGAACTCATCTTGTCAGGCTCCTTGGTGGTCTTCTTCGCAGCTTTCTTGGGTTGCTTTTCTTTCGTAGCTACGATTGCCTGAGCAGCATCAACTGCGACCTGAACCTTTCCTTGTTCTTCCTCAGAGATTTTATACTCGGCCTTCTTGGTGGTCTTCTTGGGAGCAGGAGTGTTCGCCTCGATCTCCCGCTTCCTCGCGGCGTACTTTGCCAGATCGGCAGCAGTGACCTTCCCGCAGAAGACCTCCTCGCCGAGCCCGAAGTAGCTCGCAGCTTTGGTCAGTCCATCCGTGACAGCAGACTTGAAACCGTCAGGTCCAGGATTCCTCGAGCCACCGAAGGCAGTGTGGGAAGCCACTGTCCCCTTCTCGTTGGCGATGAAGAGGGTGACCTCGACCGTCTTGTGATCCTCGACGATACGCACCTCGCTGCGCTCGAATGCCCAACCACCGATACCGACTACGTAGTTCAGCATCATCGTTATGTAGCCGGCCTGGATCGTGGTCAGCTCTGGGCCTCTGCCCTTCTGCAACGTCCGCAGGTACTCGTAGGGGACAGGTGCGCTCAGTCCTTCGTAGATTTGCTTGAAGTTTTGTTTTCCTTTGAGTTGATCCGTCCTTGCCCTTGGTCTTTCCGGGCTCGCTTCAGACTCACGCTCTCTGGGTGCGCTGGATTGAACTGTATCCTCCATCGAACTCTCTCCTTGTCCATCCCGGTAATACCGGTGATCTCTCCCTCGTATCGAGCCAGCGCATCGTGCGCTGCTTGCTTCACGTTCTCGTTGGCGTGGGCTATCACGGTCCTGGTCGACCACAGATAACCACACAGAGTGACGAGCAGTTCGTCGAGCCCTCGCAGCTGGATCAGTCCCTGTACCAGGGTCTCCATCGACACTGCCTCGGATCGTCGCTTCCTTTCGTGGACTGCTTGTTGAAATTTGAGAAAACCATCCTCCTGGGTGAGGTCGAACAGGTCCGAGTAACTGTTGATCTTCGTGTCGATGGTCGCCTCTTCCTGGAGAAAGAAACTGATGATCTCGACTGCCTTCTTCTTCGCTAGCTCCAGCCGGCGTTGCGATACCTTCTTCTCAGGCTTCATCACAGTTCGAGATGTCTTACCCATCGCAGTCTGGTTGTCGTCAGACACCGCAGTACCCCTCACATTCGTTGTCGAAGCCAAACAAGTTCAGTTGATTGTCGTTGAAGTCCACGCTGCGTAGTGGTTTGAGGGACCTATGTATAAACGGAGGGCTGTCGAGCGTCTTCACATATCGACCATCAGGATCTCGAATCGCATCGTCAAACTTGCAAGCCTTTTCAAACTCTACTGGATAGTCCTCCTTCAGTTCTCGATAGAAAGCATTTGAATGATAAGGGCAGTAGACACACGATGACTTCTTCGGTGCTGGCAATCCCGCCTCAGTAACGATCTCCCCACATAGTTGTCGGTGAAGATGTGCGTCTATCAGGGGCCATTCGTTGGTGATCCACCGTTCTCGATTCGGCTTGACCCTGCTCACTTCGTCGAGCGAGATTCCTAACAGGCACCGAACCTTCTCCTTGATTCTCTGGCGTGGCTGATAGCCTAAAAGTTCTCGCACCTTCTTCTGGATTGGGACCACCTTGAAGTCCCTCGTGCATTGACGCTGGAGGGGGGCCTCCCGGCCATCTGAGCCACGAGTCCAGAAAGGCATCGATGGTGCCCTGCCTTCCTTACGCAGTGCGGCCTCGCTGAGTTTTCCAGTAGAGACAACATGGAAGGGGATACCGTGGTCCTCTGCCCAAGGCTTCACAATCTCCAGGTAGTCATAGATGTATCCCGGCTCGTCGCCGGTATCGGCAAAAATGGCGCAGTCTACCTTGGGCACCCCTCGTTCGGCTAGTGCGCTCAAAACGAGGAGAGCAGTACTCTGTACGCCGCATCCAAAACTGAGGAAAGTGAAGTCGTACTCACTCATTCTCGAGCTCCTCGAGCAGGTCGGTTATGAAACCTGGATGATCGCCAGCACCACGGACGTCCGGTCCCACGCCTCCGAGGTATCGACCGAGACTGCGTACCACCCCTCCTCGGGCTTCGAGTCGATCACCACGTCCGCTTCAGCAGGGTTCTCCACCCTCTTGAGAAACAGGCTGTGGTCGGTGGCGTTGTGTTGCCACAGGTTAGAAACCTGTTCGAGGATCTCAGCTGCCAGGGTGCCGAGTGGCACTCCCCGTACCTGCGCCAACTCCTCGAGATTGATCGCAGTCCAGAGGTGCATCGGCACTCGCCGGTAGGTCTTCTTGCGAAACTTTGTACGGACCTCCGAACAGAAGTCCTTCCGGGATTCATCCATCTTGTCGAGAACCGCAAGCAGGTCTCGTAGCCAGTCATTCTCCTGTGTCATACCGTGCTCTCCGTTGTTGTAGACGGTTCTCTCCAGTCGGATTCCCATTTCGCGCATCTGGTTTCGCTTCTTCACGTAGTTTCCTCGCCTTCGCTTGAGCTACCAACCGAACCTGTCTCTGACGCTCGACCAGGAACCGTCTCCTTCGTTGTCGGTTGCGCGACTGGTCGGACATCTTGCTCATCGAATCCTCACCGACTTGGTAGGGGCCTTGAGCACCACCCCTGGTGGGATTTCGCCGGTCTGCTTGAGGAGCGTGAGGATATCCCTCGAAAGGATCTTCGGTTCAAAGTGGATGAACTCGTCGGGGATCTTCGCGATATCGCAGTTGTCGGTGTCCACCGAAGGGGGGTTGTTCGCCAGGTAAAGGTGAAATCGCTCACCCTTCACACGGTGTACTCCCTTCGCGTCGGTAGGGACCAAGCGCAGAGCCTGTGTCATCATCCCCTTCATGCGCTCCTTCTGACCACGTACTGCCTTCATGCGCTCGTCGAAGCGGGACTTCTCAGCCTTGAGTTTGTTCTCGTTACCCTCGAGTTCACGCACCACCGAAGCGTAGTTCTCGAGCTTCGTTTCCAGTGCCTCCTGCGTGGACTCGATCTCGTCCGCTATCTCCTGTGCCAGTTTCTCGTTCTCGGGGTCGTCAGCATCGTTTATCAAAGCGTGGATCTTCTCGGTCAGATCATATAGTTTCAAGGTCGCCCTCCTCGTCGTCGAACTTGGTTGGTGGGATTACCAGAAAGTACGCTGACTTGTACGCACAGGAGCCGGCTACGAGTGCCTCCAGCAGCTTCGCAGTCTTATCGATATTCCGTTCGATATCTCCAAACAGACTGGTGAGGTGTGCCAGGTCGTAGGTGGGCACACCACCATGAGGAGTCTCGATCACTCCGAGCAGGGCCTCGGAAAGAAACGCCTCGACCGTTCGGTAAAACTCCGGTTGTTTGTCCGGGAAGATGTGAGCAAGCAAGGACTTGAGGTTCTCGCTGGCTCGGAAGAGGTCTCGTGAATCCATGAAGGCGATGACCTCTTCGGGTTGAGGCATCACGGTATCCCGCAGGATCAGCTCGAACCCGTCCTTGCAGATCACCCAGGCTCGACGCTCGATGCTGTACGAGACCAGAGTCCCGTCGTCGAAGACTCTGGAACAGTTGTGCGGGTTCAGGTACTCCTGCTCCACGTTCTTCCGCTTTCTCAAAATGGCACGTTCTCTGATTTTTCCTTGGGAGATGGTGTGTCGAGATCCATCTTCTTGCAAGTCTCGAAGTGGCAGAAGCCATCGGGGTTGACTGCCAACCAAGGCACACCGTCTGGAACGTCGTTCGACTTGCCTGGTCCCTGTTTCGAGCGTACCCAGTAGATCGGAGCCTCGCACAACTTGCAGTAGGAACGATCGAGAAGCTTGAAGTCTGCCTTCCACTTGAAGACGCTTGGACTTTCCTCGTAGCGCACACCGACTGGCTCGTCGTCGTCGTTCCAGAATCTCTGGTTGCGAGGAGCCGCAGCTGCGCCGGACTCCAGGGCCAACTCGATACTCTCCAGTCGCTCGGTGATCTTGAGCAGTTGCTCAAGTAGGTGGTCTTTGAAAGCTTCTTCAGACACTTGTCCTCCTATTCAGAGATCAGCAGCAGGTATGCCACCAAACTCAAAAACACAAAAACCCCGGTAGGGCACATCACGAACATCTCGAACCGAGTCAACTCCTCTTCGTCACCACTGAACCACTTCATAGAACCTCCAGCTTCGCTATCAGAACCTGTCCGACAACAAGGCGACCACACAATGTTGACGCCAGGTCGTTGGGGGGTTGCTTCTTCAGAGTCCCTTCCTCATCGACAACCGCGACACAACCCTGTGGTATCCTTCCGATCTCAACACCGTCAACGGAGATCTCCTCGACACCCTCCTCAAGGTGATGGCGCAGAGGAACGTGCTCGACCCAACCACCACCGATCCCTTCACGCTGTTGTTCCAGGGACAACGACTTGGCCTCCCCCAGCTTCGGACCTTCTGTAACTTCACCACTTGGTGAGATGATGACACTGTCCACTTCGACTCCTAACTCTTCGTGAGTTCACGTTTCCGGGCCGGCAATTGTTCACCGTCTCTCCCCGTCCAGGTGGGATGGTACTCTCACTCGATGTTACAGTCAACAACCTTTGTACAGTTGTCTGGTGGGGGCATTCTCAGCTGGTGCTCGGCACCATCCTGCTCTCGGTTGTGTGCGTACCAAGAAGGGCCTCCCATCCTGCATGGGAACCGGGAGATTTGCGGTTCCAACTCGGGCTCCGGGCTCCAGGCTCCAGGCTCCGGGCTCCAGGCTCCAGGCTCCAGGCTCCAGGCTCCGGGCTCCAGGCTCC
>JYMV01035424.1_pt1 | contig 16639 bp, 16 predicted proteins | sample 338911 | NCBI WGS metagenome assembly JYMV01 (sample SAMN03354496, study PRJNA234377) | hydrothermal vent metagenome | biome: Deep sea; feature: Hydrothermal plumes at the Eastern Lau Spreading Center, Western Pacific Ocean; material: Seawater | place: Tonga | collected 2009 | depth 2000 m m
GTAATCAAGGGCATCTGTTCAGCTTTAAGTTTGCCAATATATTTTGTTAGACCGACTAAATGGAAAAAACATTTTAATTTGATTAAAACTAATAAAGACGCAAGCAGAACAAAAGTAATTGAAGTTTATCCCGAAATATCAAGTAAACTTTCCAGGAAAAAAGACTCAAATAAAGCTGATGCAATTTTAATTGCTAGATATTTCAACGATACACAACTTTAATCCCCATAAAAATCTAGTTTTAATGCCAAATTCATGACACATTTAGATGCACATTAGCTTTAATGGAACAAGAAGTAGCTACACAGGTTGTGGGATTAGGAGGATCTACTGATTTTTCTATAATTCAACTTTTTTTAAGAGCAGATTTTGTAGTGAAAAGCGTCATCATTATTTTAATTGCTGCATCAATTTATTCCTGGGCTTTAATTTTTGAAAAACAAAGGCTTTTTAAAAAAATAGAAAAAAGTACTAACAATTTTGAGGAAAAATTTTGGAAATCTAAATCAGCAGAAAATTTTTATAACAATCTTTCTAACACAAACAAAGATCCGTTAACGAATATATTTCAATCAGCAATGGTTGAATTGATAAAAACAAAATCTAAATCATCTTCAGTTCAAACCGCTCGAGTCAGTAGAGTGCTTGAAATTTCAGTGGACAAGGAAATCAATTTGATTGAGAAACATTTTACTTTTTTAGCCACGGTAGGTTCAACAGCTCCTTTTATTGGTTTATTTGGAACAGTTTGGGGAATAATGAATTCATTTCAGTCAATTGCTATTTCAAGAAATACCAGTCTAGCGATAGTAGCTCCTGGAATAGCCGAAGCACTTTTTGCAACGGCGTTGGGGTTGCTTGCGGCCGTACCTGCCGTAGTTGCTTATAATAAGTTTACGAGTGATTCCAGAAAATACAGCGGACGTATAGAAAATTTTTCTAAAAGATTTATATCAATTATTTAAATTAACATTATGAGCTTTCAATTAAATCGTTCATCCAAAGAACCAATGAGCGAAATTAATGTGACACCTTTTGTTGACGTGATGTTAGTTTTACTTATAATTTTTATGGTTACAGCTCCTCTACTGACAGTAGGTGTGCAAGTGGATTTGCCTGAAACAGCAGCTGACACCTTGCCTGATGAGCAAGAACCTTTGACACTATCAATTAATTCCAAAGGTGAGGTTTTTATACAAGAGCATCAAGTTGTATTCGATAAATTGATTCCAAAGATTTTAGCTATTTCAAATAATAGAACTGACACAAGAATATATGTCAGGGGAGACAAAACAATCAATTACGGAAGGGTACTGGAAGTTATGGGTATGTTGTCTGGGGCTGGTTTTTCAAAGGTTGCACTAATATCTGAGCCATATCAAAATTGATATGACTAGAAGTATATTTTTGTCTTTAGTCTTTCATACAGCTATGATTGTTTTAACGGCTTTAAGTTTGCCATTGATGATGAAAACGCCAATTGATTTGCCTCCAATCATATCTGTTGAATTGATTGAAATTTCTGACATAACCAACATTCCTTTTGCACCCAAAGCCAGGGAAACCCTAGAAAAGATTAAAAAAGAAGAAGAAAGAGTAGTTTCGGAACAGGCTCCTCCAGCTAAAATAAAAAAAGAAAAACCCGACAGAATTCCTTTACCAGAAGATTTGAATAAAGAAAAAAAAAAGTTAGTTAAAAAAAAACAAAATCCTGAGGAAATTAAAAAACAAATTAGACAGGTATCGGAATTCGAAAAAAAAGAACTTTTTGATCCCAACCAAATAGCAGCTCTTATTGACAAATCTAAAAAAGAGTCAGCTGACACTTTAAAGAAAAATCAAAAACTTACACAAAGCAATGTTAAGACTTCATTTGTATCCGGACTAACTCTAAGTGAAGAGGACGCTTTAAAAGCTCAAATTTTTGGGTGCTGGAGCTTACCTTTGGGCCTGCCTTATCAAGAAAATTTGCTAGTTAGGATTAAATTAAGATTGCAACCGGATGGTACCATTTTAAAGTCAGAAATATTAGATCATGCTCGCATGAATAAACCTGGTCAAGGATTTTACAGAGTATTAGCCGAAAGTGCTCTTAGAGCTGTTAGAATTTGTCAACCTTTAAGGGTTCCGCCAGCTGGCTATGATAGGTGGAAAGATTTACAATTAAATTTTAATGCTAACGAAATGTTGAAAGGATGATGTGAAAAAATTACTTTTATTTATTTTTTATTTTTTTCTTTTTGCTAATCCTACCAGTGCATTTATTGAAGTTGATATAACAAGAGGAAATCTTGACCCTTTGCCGATAGCTATTTCACCCTTTTATGTTGAACCAGGTTCAAAAGACATACAACAGGATGGTAAGATTATCCAAAATATTGGAGAGGAAATTTCAAAGATAATTGAGGTAAATTTTAAAAGATCGGGCTTGTTTAATCCTTTAAAAAAAGATGCTTTTGTTCAAAATCCAGACATAGCTCATGCTAAACCTAGATTTGAAGATTGGAAATTAATAAAAGCCCAAGCTCTTGTAACTGGGAAAGTAACGGTTTCAGAAGATAAGATAAGAACTGAATTTAGACTATGGGATGTTGTAGCTGCAAAAGAAATGATTGCTTTGGCTTTTAGTACTACACCAAATAATTGGAGAAGAGTTGCGCATATAATTTCAGATAAAGTTTATCAAAGATTGACAGGAGAAGAAGGTTATTTTGATACACGTATTATTTATGTTTCTGAAACTGGTGAAAAAACTCAAAGATTCAAAAAGCTTGCAATTATGGATCAAGATGGCGCTAATGTAAAATATTTAACTTTGGGAAACGAACTAGTATTGACACCAAGATTTAGTCCAAAAAATCAGTTAGTGACTTATTTATCTTATTTTAGAAATTTACCTAGAGTGTATTTGCTTGATATTGAAACCGGAGTTCAAGAAGTTGTTGGAGATTTTGCCGGAATGACTTTTGCTCCAAGATTTTCTCCAGATGGAAAAAAAATTATAATGAGTTTTGCACAAGACGGAAACTCGGATATTTACACAATGGATTTAACTACAAGGGTAGTTGAAAGAATTACCGATCATTCCTCTATTGATACATCACCTTCATATTCACCTGATGGAAAATATATTTGCTTTAATTCTGACAGAAGCGGTTTACAACAAATTTATGTGATGAGAAGCGATGGTTCAAATATGAAAAGAATAACTTTTGGAAAAGGTTTATATGGAACTCCTGTCTGGTCACCAAGGGGTGACCTGATTGCATTTACAAAAGTTTACAATAATAGATTTTATATTGGTGTAATGAGACCTGACGGAAGTGGAGAGAGGTTATTAACTGAAAATTTTTACCAAGAAGCACCTTCATGGTCACCTAATGGGAGAGTATTAATTTTTTACAGAGAAACCAAATCAGATTCACAAGGCAAAGGTTTTTCCGCAAAACTTTGGTCGATTGATTTAACAGGCTATAATGAGAGAATGATAGAGACTGAAACGGATGGGTCCGACCCTTCCTGGTCTTCTTTGTTGTCAAAGTAGGCCATTTTTATGTTTGTTGTCAAAGTAGGCCATTTTTATGGAAATTTGACTTGCAACTTGAAAGTTATTTTGAAATATTGTATTGAAATCGGTAACGAAATTTGAATAGATTAGAAATTAATAGGGAGATCACAATATGAGATACGCAGTAAATTTAAGAAATTTTTTATTAGTTGTTTTTGCGGGTCTACTACTGACAGCTTGCGCGACACAAAAAAAAGTTGCAAAAGAAAGCGCGAGTGGCTTAATACAGTCAGATATTTACACAGGAAAAGATACTGTGGAATTTTTAGCAACTGGAGTTCAAGATAGAGTTTTCTTTGCAACAAACAAATCAATATTGACTACAGCATCAAGAGACACTTTGCGTAAGCAAGCGGCTTGGATGAGAAAAAATAAAGATATTACAGTAACTGTTGAAGGACATGCAGACGAAAGAGGAACAAGAGAATATAACTTGGCTCTCGGTGACAGAAGAGCAAATGCAGTCAAGGATTACTTACTGACGTATGGTATTTCTGGAGGCAGGTTATCGGTTATAAGCTACGGAAAAGAAAGACCAGTTAATTCTGGTAGTTCGCCGTTAGCTTGGTCTCAGAATAGAAGATCTGTAACAGTTAAATAAAGCTAATTAATTAAAAAATATAATTTTAAAAAAGACCCTCATATGTAATTTTGAGGGTCTTTTTTTTGCCTTATTTTTCTTTAAATATCAAATAAGACTATGAATAGAATTTTAATTTATTTAACTAGAGTATCATTAATTTTTACACTTATTATTTTTGCTTCATATAGAGTCCATGCACAAGATACAGAATTAATTTTGCAAGAATTACAAATTTTACAAAAAGATATCAAAACATTAGAAAAAGCAGTTTATAGTCAACCTGGCACAGGTATGAGCAGCAGTGGTAAAACATCAAATAGCAACGATGATGTTTTAACACAACACTTGCTTAAATTATCTGATCTTGAAGAACAATTTAAAATTTTGACAAATAATTTTGAAGAAGTTAGTTTTAAATTAGATAAATTATCTAGCAGAATTACAAAAGTTCAAGCAGATAACCAGTTGCGTTTTCAAGAATTAGAACGATCTGGATTAGACCAAGGAACAAGTACTGTTTCTAGTGGAATAATAAAATTACCTGGTAGTGGTGAGGCGCAAGATTTAGGAGGTGTTTCTGATTCTGATATTGCTTCTCTAGAACAGGTTCAAAAAACACAATCAGTCGAATCTGTAGGAACAGTTGTTACCGAAACAGCACAAAGGACTGAAAAAATTCTTCCCGAAACATCACCAGAAGAGCAATATAAATTTGCTATAAGTTTTCTAAAAGTGGGAGATTATGAAACTGCGGAGTTTGCATTAAGAGAATTTGTAGATGTTAATTCTAACCACGATCTTGCAGGAAACGCTCAGTTTTGGTACGGAGAAACTTTTAGAATTAGACAACTTTATCAAGATGCTGCTACCGCATATTTAGACGGTTATCAAAAATATCCAAAAAGTAAAAAGGCACCAAGGAACTTACTTGAATTGGGTGTTATGATGGTTCAGCTAGGCGAGAAAACTCAAGGCTGCAAGATGATTTTAGGTATTAAAAAACAATATCCAACAGCAAGTCAATCAGTTATTCAAAGAGCTGAATATAACAGGAAAAAATTTGGCTGTGAAAAGAAAAGTTGAAAAAAGAAATTTATTAATTAAAGACCCTAAAATTAAAAAAATTTATACAAAGTTCAAAGCTATAATTTTTAAAAAAATTAAAAAAAAGAGCTTTGCCTTGGCGGTTTCGGGTGGTTCAGATAGTTTGTGTTTGGCTTATTTTAGCAAAATGTATGCAGCTGAATTCAAAAATAAAATACACGTTTTAATTGTAGATCATAAACTTAGAAAAGAATCTCACAAAGAGGCTTTAAAAGCTAAAGGAATTTTAAAGAAAAAAAGGATACCAAGTAAAATTCTTAATTGGAAAGGCAAAGTTCCAAAAAGAAATATTCAGCGAAATGCTAGAAATATTAGGTATTCTCTAATTTCCAATTATTGTTCGAAAAAAAATATAAAATTTTTAATTACGGCACACCATACCGATGATCAAATTGAGAATTTTTTTATAAGATTGTTAAGAGGAAGTGGATTGACGGGCTTATCATCAATGTCAGAAAGCGTTAATTACAATAGCAATTTAAAAATTGTGAGGCCTTTTTTAAGTTTTAAAAAAATAGATTTAAAATATATCACTCTAAATTTTTTTAAGACTTATATTAAAGATCCATCAAATGAAAACGAAAAATTTTTACGCGTTAGAATAAGAAAATATAGAAGAAATATGGAGAAGGAGGGACTTGGTACAGGTAAAATTATTAAAACTGTCAACAATCTTCTATCTGCGAGCAAAGCTTTAGATTTTTATAAAAACAAAGCTTTATATAAGTATGTGTCTTTTTTACCAAAAAACAAGTGCTCAATAAATACACAAATATTTTCTGATGAAGCGGGAGAAATTATTTTTAAGTCTTTTTCTGATATTTTGTCTTTGGTATCAGGAACATACTATCCACCAAGATCCAAAAAAATTATAAGTTTAATTGATCGTGTTAAAAAAGCTAAATTTAATAAGTCTACTTTAGGGGGATGTGTTATAGAAAAAAAAGACAATTTTATTTTAATTTCAAAAGAGCAAAGAAAAAGAATAAGAAAAATACCTTTTCAACTAGAAAAATGACCTTTTTTTAAAATTATAATGATAAAAATGCTGCTTGTTTAGTCAAAAATAATGCTTATCTTAAATACTATATGAATTTGAAAAATCTGATGATGTGGGGTGTAATAGTTCTTCTTGTAGTAGGGCTTTTTAATTTATTTAAAAATCCAAAACATCCCGTGGCTTCAGATACAGTCCCCTTTTCAAGTTTTTTGAAAAACGTTGAGGATGGCAGAGTTGTTCAAGTAGAGATTAAAGGAAATGATATTGAAGGTATCTTGGCTGATGGTACTGCGTTCAAAACTTACGCTCCAAACGATCCCAACCTAGTAGAGAAATTATCTTCAAAAGGCGTTAATATAACAGCGGCTCCTCAAGATAATCAAATGCCGTCCTTATGGGGAATTCTTTTGTCATGGTTTCCAATGCTTTTACTTATCGGTGTATGGGTATTCTTCATGCGTCAAATGCAAGGAGGAAAAGGGGCTATGGGATTTGGAAAGTCTAAAGCAAAACTATTATCTGAAGCTCGGGGTAAAGTAACTTTCAATGATGTTGCTGGCATTGATGAAGCCAAAGAAGAAGTTGAAGAAATAGTTGAATTTTTGAGAGATCCAAGAAAGTTTAGAAGACTTGGAGGAAAAATTCCAAAAGGCGCACTTTTAATAGGACCTACTGGAACTGGTAAAACTTTGTTAGCCAAAGCAATAGCAGGTGAAGCAAGTGTACCTTTTTTTTCTATTTCAGGATCAGATTTTGTTGAAATGTTTGTTGGCGTTGGCGCTTCTAGAGTTAGGGATATGTTTGAACAAGGTAAAAAGAATGCACCATGTATAATTTTTATAGATGAGATTGATGCGGTTGGAAGAAGCAGAGGTGCAGGACTAGGTGGTGGAAATGATGAAAGAGAGCAAACATTAAATCAACTGCTTGTCGAAATGGACGGCTTTGAAACTAACGAGGGTGTAATATTAATAGCCGCGACCAATAGACCCGATGTTTTGGATCCTGCTTTAATAAGACCTGGAAGATTTGATAGACAAGTTGTTGTACCTAACCCTGATATCGTAGGAAGAGAAGCTATTTTAAAAATTCATAGCAAAAAAATTAGTATGGGGCCTGATGTAAAATTAAGAACAATTGCTCGAGGAACACCTGGTTTTTCCGGAGCTGACTTAGCAAATTTATGTAACGAATCTGCATTGTTAGCAGCAAGAAAAAATAAAAAAGTTGTAACAATGGAAGATATTGAAGAGGCTAAAGATAAAGTAATGATGGGTGCAGAAAGAAGATCTATGGTTATGACCGAAGATGATAAAAAATTAACTGCTTATCATGAAGGTGGTCATGCTCTTGTTGCTATAAATGAAAAAGCATCAGACCCCATACATAAAGCTACAATTATACCACGAGGAAAAGCTTTAGGCGTAGTTTGGACTTTACCAGAAAGAGACAAATACTCTCATACAAGAGAATATCTAGAAGCGAATATATCAAAAGCTATGGGTGGAAGAGTTGCTGAGGAATTAATTTTTGGTCATGACAAAGTTACGTCCGGCGCTTCATCTGATATCCAAATGGCTACTAAACTAGCAAAAGATATGGTTACCAGATTTGGAATGAGTAAAGAACTTGGGCCACTAACTTATGGTGAAAACGAGGATGAAGTTTTTCTTGGAAGATCTATAACTAGACATCAACATATGTCTGAAGAAACTGCAAAAAATTAAAAAAATCGTTGATGCAGGTTATCAAAGAGCAAAAAAAATTATTACAGAAAAAATAGATGATTTACATAAAATAGCAAAAGCTTTATTGCTTTATGAGACACTAAGTGGAGAAGAGATAAAAGATTTAATTTTAAAGAATACCCAACCAACAAGAAAAAAAGAAGAGGATGACGAAGCAAAAGAACAATCTTCAGCACTTGGATCTTTAGGTTTAAAGCCAAAACCTGCAGTTTAATTTTTAATGCGCAAATGTTACACAAGACCGTGTAATTTCTATTATGGAAATTACGCTAGGAGGCTCATTGAGGAAAAAAAAGCTCTTTCTTTGACTGGTCGTTCTAATATAGCTTTTGACCAGGTAGAAGTTTTTCATAGAAAAAAAAAGCAAATTGCTGAAAGTAAGTTTTACTCAATTAAAGAAATCAAGCAGCTTGATAAAGAAATATCACAAACAATTGAAAAAGATCTAAAAAATATAACTTCTAAAGAAGAAAGTATTTTGGGATTAAAATTTGATACACCTCTAATAATTGGAGCGCTCAATATAACACCAGACAGTTTTTCGGACGGAGGATTATTTTTTGAAGAAACAAATGCATATAACCAAGCTAAGTTAATGATTAATAGTGGAGCGACAATAATTGATATCGGAGGAGAATCAACGAGGCCAGGATCGAAAACTATTGATGAAAAAGATGAATGGCAAAGAGTAAAAAACACCATCATTAAACTTAAAAAAAATTTTCCAAAAATACTCTTATCTTTAGATACAAGAAAATCTTATGTTATGAGTAACGGCATTGAAAATGGAGTTGATATCATCAATGATGTATCTGGTTTAAATTTTGATAAAAGATCTTTTGATCTTATTAATTCGAAAAAAAAACCATTTATTTTGCACCATATGCAAGGAACTCCAGCAACAATGCAAAATAATCCAACTTACGAAGATGTTTTGTTAGATATTTTTGATTTTTTTGAAACAAAAATTAATTTTTTTACAAAAAAAAATTATAGAAAAGAATCTATTATTTTGGATCCTGGTATTGGATTTGGAAAGAATTTAGATCACAATTTAAGATTGATGTCCAAAATTTCAATTTTCTATAGTCTAGGATGTCCAATCTTAATAGGAACTTCAAGAAAAAGATTTATAGAACATATAGTAACAAAATTTGATACGCCGGATCGAACGGGAGGCACATTAGCATCAGTGCTTTATGGACTTTCTCAAGGAGTTCAGCTATTCAGAGTTCACAATGTTAAAGAAATTCATCAAGGACTATTAGTTTTTAATAAAATTTTGAATACAAATTAATCCATGAGCAATAAATATTTTGGAACTGACGGTATTAGAGGTACTGTCAACCAGGGCAATATTACGGGAGAAAAATTCTTTAAGTTTGGTCTAGCAGCTGCCACTTATTTTAAAAACCAAAAAAAAACTAAACAAATTGCAATAATAGCTAAAGATACAAGATTATCTGGATATACCTTAGAGCCAGCCTTGGTATCAGGTTTACATGTTTTTACATTGGGACCTTTACCAACTAATGGACTTGCAATGTTAACAAAATCAATGAAGGCAAATATGGGTATTATGATTTCCGCATCTCATAATCCTTATTACGATAATGGTCTTAAATTATTTGGACCAGATGGTATGAAATTATCGGACCAAATAGAAAAGAAAATTGAAAAATTAATAGATGCCAAAAATACAAAACAACTTACAAATCCCAAATTGCTAGGTCGAGTTAAAAGACTCGAGAATGGTAATGATAAGTATATTGAAATATTAAGAAAAAATTTCCCAGATAATTTTAACTTAAGAGGAATTAAAATAGTTTTAGATTGCGCTAATGGAGCGGGTTACATAGCTGCCCCTAAATTACTTAAAGATCTTGGAGCAAAGGTTGTGTCAATTGGTGTAAAACCCAATGGTTTTAATATTAACGACAAATGTGGATCTACCTTCCCATCTAAAATTCAATCTGCTGTTAGAAAATACAAGTCTCATGTTGGCATTTCATTTGATGGCGATGCTGACAGAATTATTATGTGTGACGAAAACAACAAAATTATAGATGGCGATCAAATTATTGCGATGCTTGCTCGTAGATGGAAATCAAAAAAAATTTTAAAAGGTGGCGTAATTGGAACTTTAATGTCGAATTATGGATTAGAAAATTTTTTGAAAAAAGAAAAAATTAAATTTTTCAGATCCAAGGTGGGAGATAGATATGTAAAAGAAAAAATGAAAAAATTAAATTTTAATTTAGGTGGTGAACAGTCTGGTCATATAATTCTTGGAAAATTCGCAACAACCGGTGATGGTTTAATGGTTGCATTGGAAGTTTTATTTTCATTAAGAAAAGGCAAAAAGGCCAGCAAATTACTCAATGTTTTTGTACCTATGCCGCAAATATTAGAGAATATAACCGTAAAAGATAAAAACATAATTAACAAATCTAAATGTAAAAGTGCAATTAAAAAGGCTAATAAACTTATGAGCAAGCATGGAAGGTTATTGATAAGAAAATCAGGAACAGAGCCTAAAATAAGAATTATGGGTGAGTCGTACAATAAAAAATTAATTTTAAGATGTATAAAACTAATTAAGAGATCAATAAAATAAATTGAAAATAAAATCTAAAATTTTAATCATTGCAGGTTCCGACTCTTCTGGTGGAGCAGGCATACAAGCGGATATTAAAACCGTTACAGCTCTCGGTAGTTATGCGATGACAGCAGTAACGGCTGTTACAGCACAAAATACCAGAGATGTAAAAAGTATTATTCCAATTCCTACAAAAAATATTCAAAAACAAATAACGATGATTTTGAATGATATCGGGGCTAATGGTGTAAAAATTGGTATGTTGCATAATACTAGTATAATCAAATGTGTTTATAAAATTTTAAAAAAATATAAATTAAAAAATGTTGTTCTTGATCCAGTAATGGTTGCTAAAGGTGGGACTAAATTAATTAACAATAACTCAATTAAATATTTAAAAAAACTGATTTTACCTTTGTGTAACTTAGTTACACCTAACATTCCTGAGGCAGAAGTTTTAATCGGCAGTTCAATTTCTAATAAAAAAGATATGATCGAAGCTGCTAAATTAATTTTAAACATGGGATCAAAAAATGTGTTATTAAAAGGCGGACATCTTAAAAGTAAAATGATTTGCGATATTTTAGCTACAAAAAAAGGAATTAAAGTTTTTTCAAAAAGAAAAATTAAAACAAAAAACACTCATGGAACTGGGTGTACATTATCCTCAGCTTTAGCTACATGTTTATCTCAAAAGAAAAATATAGTTAAATCATGTAAAATTTCTCTAAGGTATGTAGATAAAGCAATAGCTTCTGCACCAGGTTATGGAAAAGGTTTTGGACCGTTAAATCATTTAGTTTCATTTAATTTAAAAAATATCAATGTCTAATGTAGCTGTTGTAGGCTCTCAATGGGGAGATGAAGGCAAAGGAAAAATTGTTGACTGGCTTTCCGAAAAAGCTGATGTCGTAGTTAGATTTCAAGGAGGCCATAATGCGGGCCATACACTCATAGTAGACAATATAACATATAAACTAAATCTTTTGCCTTCAGGAGTAGTTAGAAAAAATAAAATTTCTATTATTGGCAATGGGGTAGTTATCGACCCTTGGGCTTTATTAAATGAAATTAAGGAAATAGATAAATTAGGTGTAAAAATTAATAATGAAAATTTATATATAGCTGAAAATGCGACGTTAATTTTACCACTGCATAAAGAATTGGATGAGATTAGAGAAGATTCAAAGAATACAGATAAAATAGGCACTACAAGAAAAGGTATTGGGCCAGCTTATGAGGATAAGATAGGAAGGCGAGGAATCAGAGTAATGGATCTTGCTAATGAGAAAAATTTATCAAGAAAAATAGATACGATGTTGTTTCATCATAACTCTATAAGAAAAGGTTTAGGAAAAAAAACAGTAAACAAAGATCAATTAATGAAAGAACTTCTTAAAATTTCTTCTGAAATTTTAAAATACTCTAGGCCAATATGGAAAAAATTAGAGGAGTTTAAAAAAGAAAAAAAAACAATACTTTTTGAAGGAGCTCAAGGGGTTTTATTAGATGTAGATCACGGTACATATCCATTTGTTACATCTTCAAATACAGTCGCTGGTGCAGCTCTGATTGGATCTGGCTGTGGGCTTGATGCCATTAATTATATTCTAGGAATAGTTAAAGCTTACACAACCAGAGTAGGAGAAGGTCCATTTCCCACAGAACTAAATAGTGAAATAGGAAAAAAAATTGGTGAAAAAGGCAAGGAATTTGGAACTGTTACTAATAGACAAAGAAGATGTGGTTGGTTTGATGCTGTGCTAGTTAAACAATCCTGCATTATATCTGGAATAAATGGAATAGCTTTGACCAAAATAGATGTTTTGGATGAATTTAAAGAATTAAATATTTGTATTGGCTATGAACTTGATGGAAAAAAAATTGACTATTTTCCAAGCGGGTTACACGATCAAATAAAAGTAAAACCAATTTATAAAAAAATGGATGGTTGGTTGAAAAATACTGCGGGAATAAAAAAATGGGAAGAACTTCCTGAAAATGCTAGAAAATATATTTCTTTTATTAAAGATTATTGTGGCGTTAAAATATCTAGTATTTCTACAAGTCCTAAAAGGGAAGACACAATACTTTTAGAAAATCCTTTTAAATAATTTAAATAAAAAATTAATTTTTTGGTAGTAAATTATTTGATTTTGCAGCGTTAAGCATGGATTTTTGCAGCTTTTCAAAAGCTTTCATTTCGATTTGTCTGATTCTTTCTCTACTGATTTTGTATTTTTTGCTTAAGTCTTCAAGGGTGGTTGTATCTTCAGACAATCTACGGGCAATTAATATTTCTTTTTCTCTTTGATTTAAAATATTAATTGAAGCATTCATTAAATTTTTTCTTTCATTAAGTTCTTGATCTTGTGATAATTTCAATTCTTGATCAAGATTGTTATCCACGAGCCAATCCTGCCATTCTAGACCATCTTCATCATTTATCGGGTCATTAAGAGATTTTTCTTTTCCTTGCAATCGTCTATCCATTGAAACCACTTCTTCTTTTTTAACGTTTAATCTTTTTGATATTTCGTCCACATGTTTAGGATGTAAATCTCCAGTAGTTTCAGCGGACAATTTATTTTTTAATTTTTTTAAATTAAAAAAAAGTTTTTTTTGAGCTGTTGTGGTACCTATTTTTACTAAACTCCAAGATCTTAAAAATTGATGCTTTTATCCACCACATTGCATATGTGGCTAATCTAAAACCCTTTTCGGGATCAAATTTCTTGACAGCTTGCATCAGACCTATATGTCCTTCCGAAACCAATTCACTTACAGGCAATCCATAACCTCTATATCCCATCGCAATTTTTGCAACTAGTCGTAAGTGACTCGTAACTAATTTTTGAGCTGATTTTAAATCTCCTCTGTCTCGCCAACTTTTAGCCAGCATATATTCCTCTTCAAAGCTAAGCATGGGAAATTTTTTTATTTGTGTTAGATAGGCTGAAAGGCTCCCTCCTACTGGTATAGCCGGTAAATTTGTATTAATAGTTTTAGTACTCATAATTTCACAGGATATGTATTATTAAATTAAGGCAAATACAAGACGCTTAAATACTAGCCTTTTTAAGGCTTTTAATCAGTGTATCAAAATCTTTTGGTCTTTCAGCTTCAAAAAAAATTTCCTTTCCGGCTTTAGGATGAACAAAACCCAAACTTTTTGCATGTAGTGCTTGCCTATTAAAATTGTTTATTTTTTTTTCAATATTTATATCAATCTTTTTAAATTTTCTTTTTGATTTTCCATAAGATTTATCTCCCAAAATTGGATTTCCCTTGAAATTCATATGTACTCTAATTTGATGTGTTCTTCCTGTCTCAAGACTGCATTCTATTAGGCTTATTTTAGGCAGATTTAAATTTTGAAAAATTTCTAAAGTTTTGTAATTCGTTATTGCTATTTTACCTTTTTCTTTTCTCACTACCATAAGCTGTCTATTTTTCACACTTCGTGAAATTCTTTCATTTATTTTTCCGCTTTGAGGTTTTAGAGAGCCCCAAACTAGAGCTTCATATGTTCTTTTTATTGTATGATCGCTGAATTGTTTAGATAAATTGATATGAGCATTGTCGTTTTTTGCCATTTTTGCTACAACAATAACTCCACTAGTATCTTTATCAATTCTATGAACTATGCCTGGCCTTAATTTTCCACCTACACTTGAAAGATTGTTTTGATATTTAAACAACAAACCATTCACAATCGTTTTTTCATAATTACCTGCGCCAGGGTGAACCACTACCCCAGGAGATTTGTTAATTACAATTATATCATTGTCGTCATATAAAATATCCAAAGGAATTTTATTTGGCTTAATTAGAGTTTCTTTAGGTGGAGGAAAATTAACTTTTACTTGATCTTCTGTTTTTATTTTTTTTGAAGAATTAATAATTATAGTGTTATTTAATTTAACTTGACCATCACGGATTAAAGTTTGAATTTTAGTTCTGCTTAAATCTTTTAACTGTGATTGTAGAAACTTGTCAATTCTATTTCCATGAAAATTTAACGGCACAATTGTATTAAATATATTTTTTTTCATTAATTATATTATATACTGTATTATAGTGTATTTAAGGGCTCTTAGCTCAATTGGATAGAGCGCGACGCTTCGGACGTCGAGGTTGAGGGTTCAAGTCCTTCAGGGCCCACCAACTCAAAAAAATATTTAAAAAATTTCCAAACCATTTAAATATATAAAAATATTTAAATTAAGCATTAATATGAGCAATCACTTTGCTATAATAATGAGAATATACTTTTCTTAAGGTAGCTTTTATTCCTATATTTCGTAATGCTGCAAGCCCTCGTCTAAATTTTGCTTTTTGATTATAGTTATCAACAAATTTATCGGCCTCTTTTCTTAATTTATAAAAACGTTCTTTTGAAATATTTTTTGTAAAACAATTCAAGGGACTTTGATGGTTATATATTGACAAGTCAAAATCTCCTTCGATTATGCCATCTTCTTTACATTGAAAAAAAAGATCAGAACCTGGATAAGGTGTGAAAACACTAAAGATTACATTGTCAGGTTTAAGCTTAGGAATAAAATCCATGGTTTGTTTAAAAGTTTCTTCAGTTTCATCTGGGAAACCAACCATTATAAAAGCATGAGAATCAATACCGTGTTTTTGAAGATTTCTCATTGCTTGAATACATTCATCAGTGGTTTGAGTTTTTTTAATCTTTTTTAACATTTCATTACTACCAGATTCAATTCCTACATATGTGCCTGTACAACCACCACGCTTCATATCTTTGACTACATTTTCATCTTTGGCAAGCTGAACCACGGTTTCGCAGGTATATGTCATATCTGGAAGTTCATCATGCATTAGGTCGTTCATTGCTTTAATATTTTTTTTACTTACTCCAAAAGTATCATCATCAAAGTTTACTTGATTAATACCAAACTCACGCATAAGTTTTAGTTCTGCAACAATATTTTCAGGTGATCTATACCTAACTTTTCTAGTCCACATCGCTTTTGATTCACAAAAAGTACATGCGTAAGGACAACCTCTAGAGCCAAAAATATAACCAAATGCTTGTTTTGGATATTTATCAAAATCCTTCAATACTTTTGGAGCATGAGTAAGAGCAAAGTCTAACGAGTCCAAATTATCAATGTAAGCTCTTGGTTTAGTACTTATAATCTTATTATTGTCTCTAAACATTATTCCATTAACTGAATTTAGATCTATATTTTTTTCTAGTGCATTTAATAGTTCAGCTATTGTATTTTCACCTTCACCAATACATGCAAAATCAATGTCATCACATTCAAAAACTTTTGACCCATTCATTGTTGAGTGTGCTCCTCCAACTAGAATTTTAATTTTTGGATTAATTTCTTTTGCTATCTTTGCAATAACAGTTGCAGATGTAAAATTTTGAGATTTTACTGTAAATCCTATGACGCTCGGATTATATTCTTCTATTGAGGTTTTAACTTCTTTCCAAATAGGAAGTGAATGATCTTTTAAAGAGGATAAATATCTCTTAAATCCTTTTCCGGATAAATATTCGCCATTTGGATCAAAACTTTTTTTTTTTACATTAAAATCTGCATTATATGTCTTTACTGACCAATTTGTATTTTTAATAATAGAACCAGAAAGATAACTAAGGGCCAAAGGATATTTTACCAAACAAAATTGATCGTGATAAAGCCTATAAAAAGGAGGTTCTACAAGCATGATTTTGAGATTATTTTTATATATGGTTTTTGTCATTTCAAATTTTATTGAGACAATTATAGCAAAAATTTATAGTTTCTCTAATATATTAAGTATTTAATAAAACATGAATCTAATAGCCTCATAAAAATAAAGGGAGAGTGTGAATGGGTAAACAAGTAGACACGTTTTTAAGCTAAAATCCAATGGTACCCATACTTCACAACGAGGATACATGTCATTAGGATACATGCTAGGATACATGATAATTGAAGTCTTAACGTAATACTTAAAGTTTGAATCGCCACGTGAAGTATGAGTACCATTGGTTTTTAGCTTAAAA
>JYMV01016652.1_pt1 | contig 16638 bp, 6 predicted proteins | sample 338911 | NCBI WGS metagenome assembly JYMV01 (sample SAMN03354496, study PRJNA234377) | hydrothermal vent metagenome | biome: Deep sea; feature: Hydrothermal plumes at the Eastern Lau Spreading Center, Western Pacific Ocean; material: Seawater | place: Tonga | collected 2009 | depth 2000 m m
CAATGTTAAATACAGGAAGCACTGATTTTGCTGGGCAAGGTCTTGCGACAAGAGTGTACTACGGTCACGGTATTCGTTTTCCCCAATTAGATGGCATCCTCCAAGGCGTAAACAACTTTGAACAGTCTGATGACCCGATGTATTTTGGTTCGACTATTCCTCAAGTAAAAACACCTTGGTATGAGGGCGCGATTGAAGTTGAAACAAGAATGTATACCGAGGGCCAAGCCCAACGATTTGATGTAGTTGGTACTTCGTATTATGCAAACGGAACGCAGAACCAACCAAGTGAGTGGACGCTCTGCAGGCAAGCGATTATTCTTGGAGATGATGATCAAGAAAATCCGAACAGTACGCGTAAAACGGTCTATTTAGGTAGAGGAATTTCTTCGCACACTATTTTTCCATGGGATCCTAGAATTGGCGGGAACGCTACTTACCCCCATGTATTGCACGGCAGAGTTGATATCGCAGCAACGCAGTTGGATGACATTCGCCAAAGTGTTTTACAAGAAGTTGAATTTGGTTCTTCAAATCGGCAATGGCGAGGCGGGGTTGCTGATAGTGGAACGGATCAACAAGAGTTAATTGCTTCTCTCTTTTATTGGCCAAGAGTTGAGCCATATCCGCCAACGGCAGTGCGGTACGACCAGGCACTTATGATGTCTGCAATTGCAGAGGGTTGCGTCTCTTTCCAAGTTGAGTGGACATACGATGAAGGTGTAGGCGAAGCGACGGACGCCAATCATGTTTGGTATTCAGGATATCATTTTGACGATTTAGTAGTAAGCCCATGGTGGGGAAGTTCGTATACGTATTCAATTGGCGGGCAAAGTGATGAATACAATATTGGTTTTAAAACGCTAACAGATTTTACCTATGACGCAATAAACGGAGTGACTAATGATGTTGTTCCCGCTTCAATTAATCCAAGTTTGATTGAACCAGTGTTTAACAATACCGATACTGCAGGTGCAGTTCTAGTTCCAACTATTTACGGTTCAGGAACCAGAACGAATGAGTATTGGGCAATATTTGGATACAACGGAAGTGATCCATTTATGGAAAATGACCTTGATTTTCTAAATGGAACATTCGGTGATCCCACGTGGCGCTATACACCGTGGCCAAGTGCTTTACGCATCACATTACATTTGCTTGATAGAAACAACCGCTTAGGAGCAGGGTGGACATACCAATTTGTAGTTGACCTACCGGAACGAAATTAATGATGAAACAACGAACACATTCTATACGCCCTCGTTTTGGCAATGCTCTCATCCTTGTTGTTGGAATTCTTGTTCTTTTGGTTCTAGTTGCAACGGCATTTATTACTCGAACGCAAAGTGGTCGAGCAACCGCTATTGCACAACGAGATGTATCAAAGATAAATGATAGAGCACGCACCATTGCAACACAGGTTGCAGAAGAAACGGCATTGTCTCTTTTTGCTAAGCCAATTGTCGTTACCAATCAAATTTCAGCATCAAGCGCGAATACACGGCGGGGTGAACCGCCTTCAAATGCATTACGGTATAGTCACGATTCGACATACCCGTTTAACTATGCGCCATATGAAGTTATTCCTTGGACGAACCCACCAGATAATACGATTAACGGGATTCCATCGCTTGGACCAATGAACCCAATAGGCGGCCCATCGTTTGGTGACACGCGATGGTTGCGTGATTTAGAACCACAACGAGCTGATGTTCAGGACCTCATTGGTCAAGGTTTTCCTGGTTGGTCCGTTTCTGACGGTACGCCAGATACCTTCACGCATTGGCGGCATCTTACGAATTTATCTCGAAGTGGAAATGCATGGCGCGTCGTGCCAGATATCAGTGATGTAACATGGAACTTAATCACAGACCTTGATGTTCCCTTTGAACAATGGCCAATTGCAAGACCGCAACGATCAAGTGGCTGGCAAGGTTTAGCACTAAATGCTTCAACCCAATACCCGTCCTTAGTAAATGGTGGTCAAGCAAACTTTAACTTATGGCTTAATTGGACAACGCTCAATGGTTGGGCTGCAGCGCAACTAAATCCGCAACTGTTACCACAGAACTTTTTAGATTTAAGTGACCTAAACGGCGACGGTATTCATAACGACCCAACGGTTGGCGAGCGCCCGCTTGATGCATTTATAAATGGTACCGACCGTTGGTTCGTAGAACGAATGTTAACGGACACAGATGGTGATGGATTTACCGATGCATTTTGGCATCTCTATCCTCAAACACTTGGTCCAGACACGCGGCAAATTGTTGCAGTTTCAGTAACGGACAACAGTGGCAGGGGAAACATGAACGTTGCGACTGCATACCACCGTAAAGATTACGGTGATTGGAATAGCAATGACACTGCTCGCGATAAAGTTGGTGAAGCAACACGGGGCCACACACCAGCGGACCTAGCAATTATTGGCCAAAACAGTACTAGTTTTGGCAATGTATACCCATGGCGAGTTGGGTTTATGGATAACCTCGCAAACCTTCCAGGCAATGCATTATTTTCTACACCATGGATCTCTTACAATCAAATTGGACCTAATGGCTACGCTGTAAATGTTGATTGGAATACAGACCAATGGAACTCGCGCGAGAATGCAAGTTTGCTAGATGAACTTGGAATTGAAGTAAATCAAAATACAACCAATCCGGTTTTTGTTGACCCTACGGGTAATCATGCGCTGAGTATTACAGATGATATTTCATCTCGATATGGTCGACTTTGGTATTTTCAATTAGCAGGTCGCGATCCATTTAACGCTACGAATGGTTTGCGTCCATTCACAATCGCAGACGAGTTAGAATTGCGTATAGCAGACGGAAATAATTATCAGTTTGTCGGTTCTCGATTTGAACGAAGTGTAAATGACATTATTGGATTCATTAGTGGTGGCGATGTTCAAAACCAATTTTTAAGAAGTGATTATCAACACAGCCACGAGGCAAGTGAATACCGCGATCAACTCGACAATGCACAACTTGTATTTGATAACCGTCGAAAATTAACTATGTTCTCAGGTGTTCGAAATGATTTGCTTCCGCCGTGGCTTCGGTGGGAAGATAGATTTTGGAATCGCCACGACCCAGAAAATATGAATATTCCTCTGGGATACGATGCGTTTGACATTGCTGCCTATGAAGCAGCAGGCGTTCCTGCTGCAGCGCGAACTGGCGTTTTTGGGTCAACATTCCCAACGAAAGTTGCTATTGAAGGCGTGAACGCTGCGATTGTTGCTTCGCAAAATGGTGACGATCCGCAACTTGCATTGGAAAATGCTGTGCTGAATTGGCGTGACCAAGCCAGAGGTAAAGTGGACTTGCGTGAGTATTACCCTGCTAGTAACGATTTCTATTTTGATATTTGGTTTGAGTCAAACACCGATGGTCGATTGTCACTCGCAGAGCGAGCACCGTTACAAATATTGCTTGCGCTAACTGATTCGCAAGAAAGTGGAATTGAAAATTTAGAATACCTCGACCCCAGTGGCGCAAATTATGATTCACTCAAGCGGGACGCGCACGCACCGTTGGGAACGTACTCAACGCCTGATCCCGATGCAAATTGGGATAACCTTGCGACAAATTATTACCAACAAGCACGAATTAGTGCTGCTGGTCTAGCATCAAACTTATTGACATATCGGGATCAAGATTCCACTTGGCGTGAGCAATCAACATTGCCACACACGTATGATGGTACGACTGCGATGTATAACTTGCCGTTGAGCCAGGCGGTAACTCCTCCAGTCATTGGTCGACAAGTGAACGATGGGGAAGACCCAACTTGGGGAAGTTATGTACCTTTTACTGAAACAAGCATTGCCGGTCCAAATGAAGATGCAGTAGAAATGCTTGGTATGGAATTGCAACCCTTCATTTTGGAAACATTTATTGCGCATGCACACCAAGCAAAAGCTGGTGGTGATCCATGGGCTTGCTGTTTAGCAACGGGCACTTGTGTTGAAGTTTCAAAAGAAACATGTGAAGGATTACTTGGAGGAACGTATTTCGATGGTCAAGTGTGCGATCCTGATGGCGATCCCGGAACTGATGACGGCCCCTGTACAGATTTAGGTGCTTGTTGTTTTGCTGAGGGTGGTTGCATTTATACGTACGAAACTGTCTGCATTGATCGAGGCGGGGAATTTCTAGGACTTGGCGTAAGTTGTAGCGATACTGCTTGTGTTGGTGCATGTTGCGTTGATGGGGTGAATCAGCCAGACCTTGCTGGTCCATTAGTTGGAGAATGTTTAGATGTATCTGCTGCTAGTTGTGGTGAAATTGGTGGATTTTTTGCAGGCGTTGATACTGCTTGTGCAACGCAAGCATGTATTCCACTTGGTTCTTGTTGTTTCTCAAGTGCATCTTGTATGGATGTGTTAAATGAAAACCAATGCTTATCGCTATTTGGAACATACAACCCAGGCGTTTTTTGTTTTGATGATACTTGTGTCACTGGTGCGTGTTGTCTTTCTTCTGATTACGCATCTTGTGTTGATGCATCTGAAACTACTTGCATCAATTTGCTAAGCGGTACGTACTTAGGAGTTGGAACATCTTGTGAAATTACACCCTGTACAACAATAGGTTCGTGTTGCTTTGGCAGTGGAACTTGCGTTGATGTCATGTCACCATCTGCTTGTTTATCAGACGGCGGTGTTTACTTAGCAGGCACATCGTGTTTTGAATCGCAAATAACAATTATTGAAATGCCGACGGCTGATACTTGGATTGATGAAGCAAATCCTGTAACTGCGCATGGCTCAGATGTCACGCTTCTTGCAGGCGAAAACGCAACTTCTGCACGCCAGCATATCCTTCTTGAATTTCAATTGGATCCAAGTATTGATCCGACACAAATTTCTTCCGCGATTCTCGTTCTTGATTTTGAAGAATTAGCAGGAGTGTCCTCAGTTGTATCTTTGGCAAGATTAAATGTTCAGAATCTTGGCTTAGGGGAAGACTGGGTAAGCGAGACTGCGGATTGGAATACGTACGACGGAACGAATGTATGGCCCGGTGGTTCTGGTGCCGGCGGTGATGTTGACCCAGTAACCCAAGAATATAACTTCCTCGTAGGTTCGCTCGGTAATGTTAAATTATTCATTGTTGATTTAGTTGCGGATGCAGTTGAAAACCACGCTGGAAAACTATCTCTTATTGTGTATAAAGATTTGCCAGACGGAGTGCAAAGTCAATCTTCGTATGCAAGTAGAGAAACTATTAAGGAATTCCAACCACGATTAACAATAAAAATTGCTGTTGGTCCAAATCCTTGTTTAAGTTCATGTTGCTTGAACACAAAAATATGTGAAGAGGTTTCATTTGATACCTGTGAAAACCTTGGTGGCATATTCAACCAAGGTGTTTCTTGTGCTGAAAATGGTTGTATTGGTTCTTGTTGTTTTGCAACTGGTGGTTGCGAAAATTTATCGCAAGAATCATGCGAAAGTAATTTTGATGCAACATTTATGGGGTATGGAACGTCATGTGATATAGAAGCTTGTGGTGTTGAAGGGGCTTGTTGTCTTGAATATATTGCAGATGAAGTTTGGTTGAACGAATTCCAATACGACACAGTTGACCCAACTAAAGAAACTATCGAAATCGTCCTTGACAACTCCGTTGCAATCGCAACGGTACAAGTATCACTTTACGATGGTGACACTGGCGCTGTGTACGGCACGCTGAACGGTTCGGACTTTGTGGCTGGAGATACCCAGGGCGGAATGACGGTGTACTCAACGATTGCTGCATTGCAAGATGGACCTGACGGTCTCGCAATTTCAGTCAATGGCGTGTTAGTACCAAACCAATTCCTAAGTTATGAAGGCGTCTTCATCGCAACGGATGGTCCAGCACTTGGTGAAACATCAGACTTAGTTCCAGAAACACAAGTCGCCGCTCCAGCAGATTCATCAATTGGATTGTTCGGAACGGGTTCTTATTTTTCAGACTTTGAATGGTCTGTGATGCTCTTGTCATCTGGCTCTGTAAATGCAGGTCAGTTGCTAGAAGAAGTTATTGAATCTGAAGTATGTATTAATGTTTCTGAAACGGCTTGTGGTCTGCTCGGTGGCACGTACCAAGGCGAGGGCTCACAGTGTGGATCAGTTCCTTGCGGTTCTGCAGTCATTCGTGGCTCGTGTTGTTTTGACACAGGTGAATGTGATGATATCGATTCAGCAACATGCCATGAACTCAATGGTGTGTACCAAGGCGACCTTGTTTCCTGTGTTGACGACCCCTGTCTGACAGGTGGCTCATGTTGCCTTGACAGTTCATCTTGTTTAGATCTTGATGAAACTTCATGTACAGAGATGGGTGGAACTTTTAATCTAGGACAAACTTGTAGCGAGCAGCCATGTATCGGCGCTTGTTGTGTGGGTGCAGATGCAGCTTGTACGAATGCGTTAAATGCATCGCAGTGTCTAGCAATTGGCGGAGAGTTTATGCAAGGCACTACTTGTGGTTCTCGACCATGTGTTGGTGCTTGTTGTATTGATAGCGATGCCGATGGTGCATCAGACGTTTGTGAAAATGTTTCTGGCTCATCATGCGTAGGAATTATGGGGGGTGTTTTCCAAGGAAATGGAACAAGTTGCGCGACAGACCCGTGCGTTGTTGGACTCCCTGGCGCTTGTTGTATGTCGGCAGGTAATGCATGTACAGAACAAGTTGAAATTGTATGTTTAGCAATTGGCGGTACATTCCAAGGCGAAAATTCTGTTTGCGAAGCTGTTGGATGTTTCTATCTAAATTCGTATGGCGCTTGTTGTATTAATGACGGCGATGCTTGTTCCCAACTTTTAAACGAGGATTGTGAAACTATCGGCGGTATTTATGCAGGTAACAATACACTGTGCGAACTTGTAGATTGTTTCCCAAGCCAATCAGCAGGATCATGTTGTGTCGCTGGAGATATTTGTGCAGATGTAGTTTCCGAAATAAATTGCGACGCACTCGGCGGCGTCTATCAAGACGGAGTGTTCTGTGAATCAAACCCATGTAATGTTCTACTTGGTGGATCATGTTGTCTGGGTGATGGTATTTGCGCTGATACAAGTTCAGAAGCAATCTGTCTTGCTCTTGGCGGTGTGTATCAGGGGCGTGGCACTGCTTGCGAATCGAGCACTTGTGTAGGCGCATGTTGTCTGACAAGTGGCACGTGCGTTAATGACACGCAAGCAAATTGCGATTCGCTTGCTGGCACATTCATGGGATTGGGTTCTTCATGTGAAACGAATCCGTGTCGAGGAGCTTGTTGCCTTGCTAGTGGAAGTTGTTTAGATGTCATGGTAATGCCTTCGTGTGAATTCAACGGTGGTTCTTTTATGGGCTTTAGTACAGTTTGTTCTACTCGTCCTTGCGAAGGCGCTTGTTGTTTGGATCCTCTTGGCTGTGAATCAGCGTCGCCAATCTCTTGTATTGAAATGGGCGGCACGTACCTCGGGTCCGGCACACTTTGCTTGTCAGCACCATGCGTTGAAGGCGCGTGTTGCCTTGAGAATGGCGAGTGTCTTGAAACGTTCCAAACTTCTTGCGATGTTCTAGGAGGTTCGCTCTTAATTGGTGCTACTTGTGATACAGATCCTTGCGAAGGTGCGTGTTGTTTGTGGAACGGTGGTTGCGAAATACTCTCGAAACATACGTGTGAAAAACTGTGGGACCCAGATGGTCAATTTAACTGGGAAACAGACGACCCACCGGGATTCTTTAATGGGTTTGGAACAATTTGCACAGGGGTTCCTTGTACCCCAGAAGGAAAATGTTGTCTGCCAAGTGGTTCATGTGTAAACATTATGGACGTTGAAAATGCAGAGACTGCCCCTGATGGCTTTGTATTTTATTGCGAAGAGGTTCTCGGTGGTACGTATTACATCGGTGAAAATTGCGGAGACACACCGTGCGAAGGTGCATGTTGTTACGGTTCTGGAGGTTGCGAAAATCTTCCTCAAGCAACTTGTTTAGCAATGGCTGGCGAATGGCAAGGTGGTGGTGTTCTTTGTGCTGACAGCCCATGTCTAGAAGGAGCATGTTGTTTTGATAGTGGAAGTTGTTTAGAAAATACAGAAACTGTTTGCGAAAATTCACTCGGTGGAGTGTGGCAAGGAGCAGGAGTGCTATGTGCAGATTCAACGTGCGTTGGATACTTCCTAGTGACGACTGACTTAGCAGAATGCCCACAAGAAACTGTTGCGGTTGTCCAATTAGCGAATCCATTTGACAGGGCTATTGACTTGAACGATTTTGCAGTTGAATTTTTTGGCCAAGATTTAAAATTAGAAGGATTGAACGTAGTATTGCCACCTGCAACTCCTGAAAATCCTTCGACTTTGATTTTGTACGCTTTGCCAGAAGTCTCAACTATTATTGATCCGTCTGGATTGCATGATTTTAATTCTGAATGGCGCGACTTCCTTGATATTGAAGTTGCAGATCATCCAATTGATGATATTGCTACTCCAACTATTGATGAGAGCACAATCTTTGTCGGCGTACCAAATGTGATATGGAGTACAGACCGAACGTATTACGACGCACTAAATGTTAACGAACAAAATAGTGTCGCATTGTATAAATTTGACGGCATTGATGGCGTTGATAGGCAACGAGTATTAATCGATCGCGTTGACGCTCCGAATTCTCTTGTTAATTTTAATCAAAGAGTTGTTGAAGATTTAGCAGATGAATGGCTGAAACTCGGTACTGACGGCTATGTAACCGTCACCGACCGAGACGGCAATAAGATCGAGTCTTTACCGAACACCTCGGCAATGCTTGTTCAGTGGGATCGTGTAACTAGAGCTTGGGCTGTAGATGCTCCGGATGTTTCTGGTTGGCAAAATGATCGGATAGATCCATGGGAACGAAATCCAAGATATGTATTCGCTGCACACGATTTGACTCGAAGTGTCGAGTTGCGTCCTGTTGCAAATCCGCAATCCACGCCGCCGGTAAGTGAAATTGAATTTACTTCCGGTTTCCATTGGACTGAGTTCAACGACCCAGATGATATGGATGGCGATGGGAATCCTGACACTGCTGCCGATGATGACCTGCTTCCAGATTATCTTGACCCTTGGTTTGTTGTTGAATCTTGGACACCACGTGCTGGAGCATTACGCCAAGGCGCTGTTAATCCGGGTGAAGTTGTTGGTGGTTTGTACACACACAAGCCAACCTCTTTCGATATGAACCATTTGCAAGATCCTCAGTTTGCGATTAATGGTAAGTGGTCCTATCCAGATAAGGGGTGGTACGGACAGCGAACGGACGTTGATGGTGATGGCACGACTTCTGACACGCCAGCTTTTGAAGATACTGATGCGGATGATATTATTGATGAAACTGATATGTCACTAGACTTTTCAATGCAAATGTTGCAGAAAGACAATGACTTTGAACAAGTTGGAGAGTTGATGTACTTGTGGCTATTCGGGCATATGCTTGAAGGCACGCACTTGGAGTTAGAAGAAAATGCATACCTTGTTCTTCCGGTTAGTCCGCTAGACGATGTTGCTGGAACTGCGGTAGATGCAGGGACAGTCACTACCTTTAGTGAGTTTATGTACCCACGTTGGGATGCAACATTTGAAGAGTGGTGGGCGCCATGGGTTGGCACAATTATAAATGATGAAGTTGTGTTAAACGAAAATGTGAACAGACTGCGTTTCTTATCTGAGGGTGATGCGAATTTACCATTGATGATGGCTGGCAGAAATGAATTTGATGGCTTCCAAGCACAAGCATTAAATCATGCATGGCCAAGATTGTCGATTGCAGCTCGCGTTCTTGATTCCTTCATTTGCGACGGGCCGGGCAGGCCTGATATTACAGGTGATGGAATCGGTGATGCGCTCTATCCAACGGGTAATCTTCAGCAACGCCCATCCACGCACTCGTTCTACAATGCAAATGGTTATTCAGGCAAAGCGACCCCTGGCATTATTAATATTAATACTGCAACCGTAGAAACGCTTCGCATGTTGCCTCATATGTATAAAGTTGTCCATGCAACGCCCGCAAGTGAAACTGGAGTCCTTGATACTGCAGACCGTAATCCGCGTTCACTGCTACCAGAATCAATTGTGCAATGGCGTGAATCATCCAACGGCAATCCTAATCTTCTTATAGGTTCAGGGTATACAGGTGGACCAAATTATGAAAATCGAACCGTTGCAATTGGAATTGATGCAAATGCATACGGTAGTGGACCAAAAGATACGCGTGGTTTCTCATCGCCAGCTGAAATTGGCATGTTGCAACAATCAGCAGTAGTTGATGGTGTTATAGAGCCATGGAACTTAGACAATCAGCACAATGCAATTCGAGATAGAGATGCATGGCGAATTGATTTTGCGGCAATGGATCCATTTGGAACAATCAATTATGGTACTGCAAATGAATTAGTGGATGCTGGTGCCATGCTCAGTACTGAAGTGAACTTTGCAGACTACTACGGCGAAGATACAAGAAGTGGTGACCGTGTTACCAGTGATGCCGAAGAAGTTAACTTACTTCAAGCGGGTATTTCTAACTTGATTTCAACTACGAGTGATATGTTTACTGTGCATATGCGAATTAGAACTTTCAAACGAAATCCGGTGACAGGTATTTGGGACGCTACGGATTTAGATTACATCGTAGATGACAGCCGTTACGTGATGTTGCTTGACCGTTCTGGTGTAAATGTGCCATTGGACAAACCTAAGATTTTATACTTTGAGAAATTGCCGAATTAATTAAAGTTACATTTTTGCCCGTCTCGCCACGCTCATCCGCAAAATGACGTGCGGGGCGGGTTTTTCAATTATGCAGTGATACTAAGAATCTAAAGAAATTGTGGTGTAGAATATTCATATGGCTGAAACCAAAATGGACAAACCCAACGTTCCAAAGCACATTGCTATTATTATGGATGGTAATGGCAGGTGGGCAGAGGCTCGTGGATTGACTCGCACAGAAGGCCATGTTGCAGGTGCGACGAGTGTAAAAAAAATTGTGAAGCGTTGTGTCGAACTTGGCGTTGAATATTTAACACTCTATTCATTTTCGACTGAAAATTGGACACGTCCTGAAGCAGAGATAACTGCATTGATGGATTTATTGTTGCTTAAGTTAGCAAGTGAAGTCCCAGAGCTAGCAGAACAAAATATACGGCTTGTCCATTATGGTTCAAGAGAAAAGTTTTCAAAGGAAGTGCTCGATGCGCTCGACAAAGCAGATGCAGAAACCGTGGGTGGAGAAAAACTCACCGTTGGTTTAGCTCTCGATTACTCTGGGCGAAGTGAGTTGCTGTATGCAATGCAGAAGATAGTTGATGATGGCGTAGCGGTTTCTCATGAGAATCTAGAGCAACGGTTGTATACCGCTGGTGTGCCAGACCCTGATTTGTTAATCCGTACAGCTGGCGAGTTTCGAGTTTCGAATTTTTTGCTTTGGCAGATTGCATACTCAGAAATATATGTCACAGAGCAATGTTGGCCAGATTTTGATGCCGATTCACTCGATGAAGCAATAGAAAATTTCGCAGGTCGAACTCGGAAATTCGGTTCAGTTAAATAACTGTTTGTGAACGCTTCGGTCCGACACTAACAATTGAAATCGGCAAATCTAAATACGACGAGATGAAGTCAAGATATGCTTTTGCATTTGCAGGAAGATCTTCGGGGGAAGTAATGTGGTCAATTTCTTCAGGCCATCCTTCGAGTGTTTCAAAAATTGGCTTCACGGTTGTAAGTTGGAGCGCGTCTGGAATAAAGCGGTCGCTTCGAGAACCATCAGCAAGTTCATACGCAACACAAACTTTAAGTTCGTCAAACCCGCTTAGAACATCAAGAAGCATGCAGGCAACGGAAGTTGTTCCGCAAATCATTGCTGAATATTTTACCGCAACTAAATCGAGCCAGCCACAACGGCGTGGGCGACCGGTTGTCGTTCCGTACTCGTTGCCTCGGTCTCGAATTGCTTCACCAATTTCGCCCAGTTCTTCGCTTGGGAACGGTCCTCCGCCAACACGAGTTGAATAGGCTTTCATGATTCCGACAACATCGTTGATGTATTTGCCAGGCAACCCGGTGCCAGCTGGGATACCGAGCGCAGAGCAGTTTGAGCTTGTGACGTATGGGAATGTTCCATGGTCGATATCGAGAAGGCATGCGTTAGCGCCTTCAAACAGAACGGTTTTGCCTTCATTTACGCAATCATGTAATGCATAAACTGTATCAATGATATGCGGTGCTAATCGTTTGCCATAGCCAGCGTACTCATCCGCTAATGCAATTGCATCTAGCGGTGGTGCGTCTACGCCAAGGGCGGTGAGTTCGGCGCATCGAATGGCGCATGTAACTGTAAGTTTGTCAAGAAGTGTCGCATGGTCGAGTAAATCACCCATGCGAATAGCAGTTGCACGGTGTACTTTGTCAGCGTACGCAGGTCCAATGCCACGTTTGGTTGTTCCGATGGACTGGTCGCCCTTATTTGCAATTTGTGTAAGTTTGCGTTCAAGCGCTGCGTCATGTTCTTTGTGATATGGCATTACTACGTGTGCGCGGTTCGAAACTTTTAAATTGTCACCAACTTCAATACCTCGGTCACGCAAAGTATCAATTTCTTTAATCAGTTGAACAGGGTCCACAACTACACCATTGCCAATGACGCATTGTTTATCTTCGTACAAAATACCAGATGGAATTAAATGCAACGCATACTTTTCATCGCCAACGACGACGGTGTGTCCAGCGTTTGCGCCGCCGTTATATCGAACGATTACATCATGTTTTGCAGTGAGTAAATCGACAATTTTTCCTTTGCCTTCATCGCCCCATTGAAGTCCAACGATAGCGGTATTTTGCCCTGTATTCATATGTGTATTCTAACGAGAATTAGAGTCGGCGAATTATGGTTTCGTCGTTATTCATTTTTACAGTGAACTCGACAGGACCGATACGAACGATATCCTCATCTTCTAATGTTGCAGACGAAATTGCCTGATTGTTACGGAAAGTGTCAGAATCTGGGTCGCAATTTAGAATTTCTGCGAGACCATCTTTAATGGTAATTTCGCAATGAACTGGCGCTATAGTTGGAATTGAAACGTGCAAATCACAAGATCGACGGCTACCAATCGTTGTTCGATCTTGATGTAGGTCGAAAAAACGCTTTGTTCCATCTTCATATGTCATGATGAGCTGAATTGCCATCGCTATACGCCTCCTGCGGGTAAAATGACTTTCGTGACTGAATCTTCATCCAATCAACTTCCCCAGTTTACCATTTTGTCTGGTTCATTTCAACCAAATTCTGGAGCTCCTAGGGCAGATTTAACCGCAAATGAGTGGCAAAATACCGCTTCTTCAGCAACTGGTGCCTATATCCATGTTCCGTTTTGTTTTCATAAATGTCATTATTGTGACTTCTTTAGCATCGCTGGGAAGGAAGATCAGCACGAGCAATTTGTTGACCGGTTACTTGTTGAGCTCAAAGAAGTTGGGCAACTATTGCCAGAGTTGGAAACTATATTTATTGGAGGTGGAACTCCAACGCTTCTTGAAGAATCTTTATTTGATCGAATGCTTGCAGAGATTCATTCAAGCATACCAATGTCGAGTAATGTCGAATTTTCAATTGAGGCGAATCCTGAAACGGTAACGGCACAAAAAGCGATAAGCATGGTTGAGCACGGCATCAACCGTGTAAGTATCGGGGCACAATCATTTAATCTTGAATTGCTAAAAGTTCTTGAGCGGTGGCATGAACCAAGCAGTGTGAATCGTGCCGTAGATTTTGTGCACGAGGCCGGAATACAAAATGTAAACCTTGACATTATTTATTCAATACCAACGCAAACAAAAGAGCAAGTGCGCTTCGATTTGAACCAAGCGATGGCGCTTAGTCCGACGCACATGAGTTGTTACGCTTTGACGTATGAATTGAATACGCCATTGTTGCAACGCTTGCATACGGGTGCAATTACGCGGGTAGATCACGATCTTGAAGCAGACATGTTTGACATTGTGACTGAGGAACTCGAGTCAAATGGATATGCGCAATATGAAATTAGCAATTACGCAAAAGAGGGCTTTACTTGCAAGCACAATTTGATGTATTGGAACAATAATAACTGGTGGCCATTTGGTCCTGCCGCTGCTGGTCATATTGACGGAAGACGTTGGCGTAACGCGCCACGTTTACGTGATTACTTTGTGCACACGCCGTTGCCCTTGGTTGAAGATGTCGAACTTCTTCCAAAAGACACACAAGCAGGGGAAGCATTTATGATGGGGCTTCGGTTACTTAGAGGCATGGAGCGTTCTTGGGTTGAATCTCTCGTTTTGCAGTCAGCGAATCAATGGAGGCAAGTAGTAATTGACCGAAATTGCGACTCTGGATTGCTCGAATGGAAAAAAAATCACCTTGCTTTAACGGTTAAAGGATTGCATTTTGCCGATAGTGTCATAAGTGAATTTCTTACCCAAGTAGATTCATAAAATGGAACGACAGGACAGACTTAACTAATGAGTACTTCGAAAACATTTGGAAATTTGCGTCGCCGATTAGCGCCCTTTATCCGCCCAGTGCTTGAGAAAATTCCACCTGTTCGGTATTTTGCGGTCCGTCTTTTAAAGATTAAACAAGCGGGCAAGTTGCATCGTTGCGGTATGGATTTCTCCCTTCCAAGTGGTGATTTTGGTGTCACGCTTGAAGCAGAATCAACTGGCGAATATGAGCCAGTAACTACGGACCTAATTCAAACGTTACTCCAAGAGGGAATGACATTCGTCGATGTTGGTGCGCACGTTGGTTTATTTGCGCTTCCAGCAGCAAATTGGGTTGGACCAAACGGTAGAGTTGTTGCCTTTGAGCCACATCCAGATAACTTTGCCATGTTGCAACAAAATAGCAACGCAAATGAGTTGACATCGATTATTGATGCGAACCAGTCTGCAGTTTCGGACGTAACAGCTACTGTGCATTTACATATGTCTACGTTCAATACCGGTGATCATCAACTTTTTCATCAAGGAAGCAGAAATACTATCGAAGTGCAATGTACAACTTTAGATGCCTATTTTTCAGCAGGTGAAAAAGTAGATGTCATTAAGATGGATGTGCAAGGTGCGGAAGCGGCTGCGTTCCGTGGTATGCGACGAGTCCTTCAAGACAATCATTCGGTAAAAGTTATTTGGGAACTGTCCCCAGCGCAATTAGAAGATGCTGGCTCTAGTGCTTCGGAACTGTTGGCATGGTTGGAAGAATTCGGGTTCAACTTTACTATTGTCGATGATGCTACGGGTGCTATTAGTGCTGCATCAGCAGACGAAATACTGCGAGCGTGCCCACATGATTCGTATGTGAATATTTTGTGTGGTCGTGATGAATGACATGAATCGAAATGTTACTTGGATAACCAGTGCTGCAATTTTCGTTGCAGTTGTTTTATTTGGTGTCCGTTGGTCGTCAGGCATAATGAACAAGGGGCCTGTTCTCGATGAGAAATATATTACCGTTCCAATAAACGACATTATTACTAAAGGTTGGACGGTAGAAACTGCAATTGATTTTCAGGAGACAAAAGGACCTGCGATGATTTGGCAGTATGCTTTTTTTGGAAAAATGCTTGGTGGCACGTTAAACGATCTGCGATTAATTAGTGTCTGGAGTTCGTTGCTGTGTTTAGTTCTGTTGACTTGGGTTGCAGTTCGAAGTGCGGTGTATCGAAAAAATCTTTATTACATAGCAATCGGCTGGTTGCTTATTCCGTACAACCTCGTATTTAGTGAAATTGTGATGGGAGAAGTTTCATTTTTGCTTCTCTCCTTGTTTGCAGTAGTTGCCTTTATTTGGGGAATCGAAGAGAACGCACCAAAGTATCGCCGTTTTGTTGCTCCGTTGCTCTATTGCGTTGCGGTTTCAGTTGCGTTGCATAGCAGGATACATGTCGTTGCTTTGACGGGTGGTATTTGCTTCACAGCGTTTGCGCTTCTTGGTTTACGAAGTTGGCCATGGTGGGTAGCTAGTGTTTTGGCAGGTCTTCTACGCATTCCATTATGGATGCGGTGGGGTGGTCTCGTAAGTCCTGAATACCAAACTTTGCACGGACTTGGTTTTCGATTAGAGAGTTTGTCGTATCTTGCCGGGGCGATGGTTCCGTTTGTTGGAGTGTTTGCAATTGAGGGATGGCGTATTGCAAAATCCAGACTCTTTCTCATCATTTCTTTTTGTATTGGCGTGCTTCTTGTCCTGAGTGCGATGCCCGATCTTGTTGTTCCACCAGGTGATATTGATTATGTAAACAATAACGATCGATTTCAAGGAATTGCTGCAACGCTTGTTAAAAGAATTTCATTGAACGGTGCAGTCCAGCAAGGAGTATTGGCATTGCTTGCAGGAGTTGGATTGGCAGGGCTCGCGGGTTTATGGGTTTGTAAAGATAGAGCGCGAATTGTCGGTTCGATTACATTTTGGTCTCTAACATTTGGTTGGTTACTCTATGCGATGACTCGAGGATTCGTCTTTGATCGATTCCTGTTGACATGGGCATTTTTACTTCCAATAGTGTGGTTTAAAATACTGCCGAAAAGGCTACTCATCCCGCAGTATGTGCTGTTGGCAGTAATTG
>JYMV01038790.1_pt1 | contig 16638 bp, 10 predicted proteins | sample 338911 | NCBI WGS metagenome assembly JYMV01 (sample SAMN03354496, study PRJNA234377) | hydrothermal vent metagenome | biome: Deep sea; feature: Hydrothermal plumes at the Eastern Lau Spreading Center, Western Pacific Ocean; material: Seawater | place: Tonga | collected 2009 | depth 2000 m m
TAAGATTTGTTTACCTTGTACTGGTATTGAAATATACCGCCCTTTTCATCCACGGAAACCATTTGTTGAAATACCAGCTCAAGATCCGGGATCCACCCATCAAACAAGGGAATGCCTTTGCCAAAAACCAATGGGTGGGGCGTGATATATAGATGAGTTAGAAACGGGGCAAAGCGGGCATAGGTTTTTCCACCGCCAATAATATAGCAACGATCTCCCGGAATGGCCTCCAGAATGGATGCTGGGTCATCATTCCGGTGAACCACAATCGTTTGGCGACCCTCTAATTCGGCCGAAAGTGTGTCATGAGTATTGGAGCCCATTATCACATGGAATCCCAGGGTTTGCTCTTTAAATAAGGGGAGGTCTTTGGACCAAGTCGTTACTTCGCGATGGTGCCGAGCAATTAACCCATCAATCGTCACTGCAGCAATAAGAATGACATCCTTAGGCATGGTCTCTTATTTATATGATCTGGATGCTTTCCAGGTTTTTAATTCATTGAATGTGCTTTTGACGCCCGTTTTATTTTCATGTTGTTCTGCAAACATAAGGAAATTCACCATTCTTCGAGTATCGGTTCCGATAGTCTTGGATAAAAGCTCAATCGTAGACGACTGCTGAAGCGTTTCAAGAGCTGCTATTGTTTTTTGATCTCGTTGAAAATCCGCATCATGTTCAAAAATGAATGTTTTAAGCTTATGGGCTCTTTCACTGATGCTCATTGGTTTTTTCTCCAATTTCTCAATGGCAGACTCTTTCAGTTGCTGGAATGTTTCATCATCTATGGCTGCAAGCAATTCCGGAGTTGATGCAATAAAATCATCGGCGCGTTGGTTAACGTCATCTGCAGTAAAAGCTCCGGACTGAATGACAAAACTTAAATAATGTGTTTCATCGCGGCTTCGGGTATAAGACCAAACAATGTATCCCAGTTGCTGGTTTGTCCTCATTTCTGTAAAGAAAGGTTGCTGAAGCGCTTGACCAATAACCAAAGATGTTGCCCTCATTTCTGGGGTGTCGTCTCCCAAAACATATTCACGATAAAAACAGGAATTATTGACAGACAGCTTCCCAATATGTTGTATTTCTTCAGACTGAGGCTGATCCAAAAATTTTAAATCAAATGCATCCGTCCGTTTAATATCAGTTGTATTAGATTTTTCATTGAAGATGCGCAAGGCGCGCCGGGCATCAGATTCTTTGAAATCACCATAAACAAGACCCTCCACGAATGTTTTTTCATATAAAATTTTTCCGTAATCACGAATATCTGACAGAGTAGCTTCTTGCGCCACGGGTAAACTCTCTTCCCAGCTATATTTTACATGATTAAAAATATCAGCTCCTTTTTCACGTGTTTGCTGATGTGCATCCGAGAGTGAAAAGTTCTGGTAATTACGGATAACCCTATCTTTTACTCCGTTAAACTGGTCTTCGGTAATGGAAAAATCAACCATGTGATCTAGAATCATTTCGTACAGCGTCATGGCAGATTCTGAATAACCGCTTACGCTCAAAAAAAGCCCTTCGTAATCATCGCGGAATGAATAATTCAGCCCCGCTTGTTTAGCAGGATATCCCAATTCATTCAACGATTCATTCACGCACATTGCATAGAGCCTTAAATAAACGCGGTGTTTTAACATCATCATATCATCGGGGAAAAGAATCTTAAAATTGATTACACCTTTGGGGCGTAAAAATTCATGGTCGACTCCAAAATAAAGATTAGCGCCACCGCTATTTATGATGGAAGCGGGTAACATGTCTTCCTTTATTTCCCGGTTGGGAACAGATGCTGATTCAGGGATAAATGGGTTTGCTTCGGCTATCATAAACTCCGCTCGAGAAGATGTGGATGTGAGCGCTTGGTAGAATTCAGTATCTTCTGTATAGGAATAGGGAGCCTGGTAATGGTGTTCTTTTTTATCTGTTTCAACTCCTTTTGCTGTCAAAACCACCAACATATTATCCGGCGTAAGGTTTGTTAATAAACTTTCAAAAGCGCCCTTAGAATTATCTTTAAAGATAAAGTTGATACGGCCTGCATCTTCTAGTGGGTACATCATGGCTTCATTTGCCAATTGAGTGGCGCGCCACATGCCTTCACCCTTACTGCCATATATTTCTTCTAATTCCGCCATGGTTTTCAATTCATTATATACGTGAGACTGGTGACCCGATTCTTTCATAAGCTCGATATAGTCCAAGGTCGCCAATACAATCTCCTTATAGTCATCTTGGCCTTTCGGTGTAAGTCCAATCCGAATAGTGGCCATGCCGTATTCTTTTGTTTCTGGGCGCGCACCCGCAGAAAGCGTCTGTGCCCAGCCTTTATCTTTCAAATAGGAAAGTAGGCTGCCTTTTCCCTCGTGTCCTAAAATGAAACCGAGTTGTCTTCCCGGTTTACTTTCATACATATGGCGTGTGCTGGGAATAGCAAAACTGATTTCCAAATCACGAAGATCTTTTACGGGATCAATTTGAACCAACCTGAATGCTTCTTTCTTTTCAAACACGATTGGGTCATGTTTTGTTCTTTCCAGATTGTGGTTCTTTACATCAGAAAAATACTGGCGGGTCCATGCTTCCATTTCATCCAAAGAGTGTGTGCTCAATAAAGCCAAGCCCATCCGATTTGCGCTGTATTGATTATTATAAAACGCAATCAACTCTTCCCTGGTAATATCTCCTAACGTTTCAAGGCTTCCAGTAGAAAACTTTCCTTCTGGGTGCCCATTTTTCACAAACTGATTTATGACTTGGTTCTGCCGCCAATAATCATTCATGATATTTTTCTGATGTTCGGAGTTTACGGCATTCACTTCTCTGGCTGTGTATTCTGCTGTGAAAAGTGGGCTAATAAAAAATTGAGCAAACCGATCTAATGCGCCCTCAAATCCGTCGGGCAGTACCTGCAGTTGATAATTAGTATGATCACCAGCGGTATAGGCATTCGAGTGGCCACCAAAAGTTTTGAGATATGTAGAATATTCGTCTACATCTGGATATTTTTTTGTACCAAGAAAAAGCATGTGCTCTAGAAAATGAGCAAGTCCTTCACGATTATCTGGGTTTTCCAATGAGCCCACCTCAACAACCATGGACGCTGCCGATACGTTGAAATCGGGATTGGAAAGAAGGTATGCCTTGACGCCATTATCCAGTGTCAGTTTTCGAACTTCTGATTTATCCAGGGGGTGTCTATCTAGATGTTTATTTATCATATTTGTACAACCCATTATTAAACAAATCATCAATAGTGTGTGTTTGTATTTCAAAATATATCCTTTTCACGATTTAATATTTTTCCAATTCCTTATTAATCCGATAGGTTAAATACTTTCTATGGGCCTTGGTTGCCTCATCCGTCCCGTAGGATTTTAAAGTATATTTTTTTACCTTATTCAGATTTTCAAAAGCAGAAGCGACGGCTAAATTACCGTACTTAACTTTTCCTTTGTTTTGAACTACGCGGATTAACCGCTGTGTGTACTCTATCTGCAAATTCCTGCGAACAGCATTAACATTTGTGCCAGCATCAGCAGAAAAACATATTGTTGTCAAATCTAACATCATTTCATTCAGTCCATAGCCATTCCCATACAATTCGGTGTCTGAAATTCTTTTTAAAACATTTACATGAAAGAAATGGTTTAGAATGTCTTTTTGTGTCCCCAGGTACATGTCCAGGAGTTTTGGATCCCGCGTACCGCTAAATCCACGGCGCTCCCATTGTAGATGATCCATAATTCCTTCTGGAATTTCAAATGCGTTGGGTGCAAATATATATTTTCCCAAAAGTGTCATGGCCCATTTTTGCTTATCCTGTGGAACGGGCCTAAAAGGTTTTTGGCTACCTTTCTGACCTACCAGAGAACGGTCCATAAATACACCACCAACATACCGGGAAATCACCATAGCAGAATTACTATATTCACGATTTAAAATAGAAAATGCATCGGTGAAAGCGTGATAAGATTCACCAGATCGTTCATATCTTTTTTTCAATCCAGGATAAAGTGATCGTACAATATCCATCCTTTGTTTGGCATATGCTACCGGATCTGCGCTCATATCAGACACATTAATCCTTGGATCAATGCCCATCCCGGGTGATCGCATATCGTCTGCGTCATTGCCAAAACCTAATTCATTTTTTGTAGATTGATTTAATAATAATTCTATACGTTCCTTTTCATCTGTTGGACTCTCATGGGGCGGGGTATACCCAAATTCGATAGCCCAAACATCATATGGTCCCGGTGTTGTGGAGTAAAATTGGCCATGATGTTTTGGTTTATCATTCACGTTCGCAGATACATAATCCATGACAGACGATGTTAGTCCCACCGGTTCTGTAATTATCCTGTCATGAATATTTTTGAAGCTATGAAGGTGGCTAGCATAAAAATTGTGGTTTAATCCTAGGGTGTGCCCTACCTCATGAAGGGTTAATTTTACCAAGCTTTCATAAATCAACCGATGTTGCTCCAACTGTGAAAAACCATCTACTGAGCCTAAAACCGCCATTCCAAATAAGTTTCCTTGATGTAAATAATCCCCAGCAAGACAGGTGTTTATGGGGTCCAATTTAAACTCTGAATCTGAATTAAAAGTGCGATGAAGTTGTTCATATTTTACCCTATTTGTGAAATATACATATTCCAGCATAATGTCTGCTCCGAGGATCTGGCCTGTTTTTGGATTGACAAAACTTGGGCCATAGCCTCCAAAAGGCGGATTTGGAGAAGACGTCCACCGAAGGACGTTATAACGAATATCACCCGCATCCCACGCCGCATCATCTGGTTGTACTTTTACTTGGACCGCATTATGGAAACCGGCTTGCTCAAACGCCTTATTCCACGCCAATACCCCTTCTTGAATTGCGTCCCTGAATTCGAGAGGGGTTGTGTTTTCGATCCACCAAACAATTGGTTCTATGGGTTCAGAAATACCCTGGTCTGGATTTTTCTTTACTAGATTCCACCTATGAATTAAATCTCTGTAGGGTGTTGCATCGTCAGGTGTCGTCATATCGGTCACCTGAGTTGTAAAATACCCAACACGAACATCTTCGAAACGGGGTTGATACTGGTTTTCCGGCATCTGGATAAAGCTGTGCTGAATTTTTACGTTTACAGATCTTGGGTCTGTTAAACCGCGATCCGATCCCCAGTTAGTGGGGAGAGGGTTTGTATAAACATACTGTACAAGCAAGTCGGTGTTTTCTGGATAATTATGGATAGCAGCATATTTTGTTCTTTCTTTTGCCAGTTTACCCAATTTAAACGGATTCTTGTTCTTTCCTCCGGGAATTATCCCTCGCGTAATCTGGTGAAGAGCTTCAGAAAGAAATATATTATCAATATCAATTAAAACATTGCCTTCCTTTACTGCCACGATGGGAGATGAAGCTAAAATTGCTGTACTGATATTGGCGTCCGCAGACCGCATCAGCGGATTATCTGGATCAAACCAAAATGAATTATTCTGGACTTCAAATTCTATTCTATTGAAATATCGGTTCAGTTTTAGAACTCGGGCACCGCGATAACTGCCCCTGAAAACACCAGTATTTAATTGACCATTTAAGCCATGAACAAAATGAATAAATTCTTTTCCGATTTGATCATTATTTACCAACATAGACAATTTCCCGTTGGTGGTGTCTTGATATAAAGTAAAAAGCCCCGGTATTTCTTTTTTGTCTTTTAGGGCTTCTTCCATGGATTTCTTTTTAGGTGCTTCTGCGGGTTTTATCGTACCTGCCGTTGCCGTGGGTGTTTGTCCGCCGGCTGAATCTTGTGAAAAAGAAAAAGTGAAAATTAAAACTAATGTTATGTAAAGAGTTTTCATATTAATGCCTTTTTTTCTTCGGGATGTAAAGATCTGTAATTGTGCCAGAAAACATTTCAGCGGCGGCGGCAAATGTTTCGCTCAGAGTTGGGTGAGGATGAATTGTAAGTCCAATATCTTCAGCGTCCGCCCCCATTTCTATGGCCAGCATTCCCTCAGAAATTAAATCACCTGCGCCGGGGCCAACAATGCCCACACCAAGAACCTGTTTCGTTTCTGGATCAAATAAAATTTTTGTTTTTCCTTGATTTGCACCTATGGCCAGTGCTTTGCCACTGGCAGCCCAGGGAAAATCGCCCGATTCATAAGATATATTTTTTTCTTTTGCTTCAATTTCTGTGAGTCCCGCCCAAGCCACTTCCGGGTCTGTATAAACAACAGACGGAATGGCCCTTGCATCAAATGCCGCTGGGTGGCCGGAAGCCACTTCTGCAGCAACTTTGCCTTCGTGGGTAGCTTTGTGGGCCAGCATGGGATTACCAGCAATATCACCGATTGCAAATATATTCTTTATTGATGTGCGTTGATATACATCTACATTAATAAAACCGAAATCGTCCATTTCAATATCGGTTGAATCAAGATTCAAAAAGTTTGAATTTGGTTTACGACCCACTGAAACCAACACCTTGTTAAAGCTTTCTCTCTTTGTTCCCTTGTCGTTTTCTATTGCCACAGTTAAGGTTCCGTTTTCGTTTGTTTCAACTGAAATCACTTTCGATGAAACTAATATCGATTCGAATTGGTTTTTTAATTTTCGTTGTAGTGGCTTTACCAGGTCCGGATCTGTACCGGGAAGTAAAGTAGGTAAAAATTCAACTACAGATACCCGTGATCCAAGTGCCGCATAAACTTGGCCCAACTCCAAACCAATCACGCCACCGCCAATCACCAATAATTTTTCAGGAATATCTACGAGATCAAGCGCAGTCTTTGATGTAAGTATTGATGGATGATCATTGGGAACACCAGGAATCATTGCTGAAGTAGAGCCGGCAGCAATAATACATTTATCAAAAGAAATTGATATGTGACCATCTTCCGTTTCTATATTTAATTCTGAATTGGATTTAAATGCGGCCAGTCCTTGTATTGTATCCACTTTTCGTGCTTTCGCCATTTGAGCAATGCCACCATTTAATTGGGAAACAATTTTATTTATATGGGCACGGACCTGATCAATATCAATTGCTGGTTTGCTATAGGTGACACCCATTTTTGATAAATGTTCGGCCTCACTCATGACCTTTGAAATATGGAGTAACGCCTTAGATGGAATACAGCCGCGATTAAGACAGACCCCGCCCAATTCATTGTCGCGATCAATAAGTAAAACCCGTTTGCCTAAGTCGGCCGCACGAAAAGCGGCAGCATATCCACCGGGACCAGCTCCAATGACAACTATTTCATAATGTTTAAGTTGTGTCATTGATCAGTTTTTAAAATAAGACAGGTCACAAAGGACTGATGCAAATCTGGATGTGAAGGCAGCAGCGGAGGCCCCATCAATCACCCGATGATCATAAGATAAGGAAAATGGCATTATGAACCGTGGCTGAAATTCTCCAGTTGCTTTATCATATACCTGTTTCCAGTCGCTCTTTGATACACCCATGATAGCCACTTCCGGTGGGTTTACAATGGGCGAAAACCCGGTTCCGCCAATACCACCCAAACTGGAAATAGTGAATGTTCCTCCCTTTATTTCATCGGGTTTTAATTTTTTTTGTCTGGCACGGGAACTTAAATCCATGAGTTCTGATGATAGATCTATAATTGATTTTTGATCCACGTCTCTCACCACCGGAACAGTAAGTCCGAACGGCGTATCTACGGCAATTCCCAAATGATAATAATTTTTCAATACTAAATTTTGATCTGTGTGATCTAGTGAACTATTAAACTCGGGCATTTCTTTTAAAACAATGGTTGCGGCCTTCATTAAAAACGGGAGAAATGTTACTTTTATATCTTGCTCCGCAGCTTTTGTTTTTAATTTTTTTCTATAGCTATCTAAATCAGTGATATCAGCATTGTCAAATTGAGTTACGTGTGGTATGGTCTGCCAAGCTTGTTGAAGTCGTTGGCCGGTGATGCGGTTAATCCGAGTGAGTTTTTGGACTTCAACTTCGCCCCACTGTGAAAAATCAATCTCCTGTTTTTGCGCGGGAATACTCCCTGATGATATGGCCATCTGCAGCTTGATATAGCTATTCAGATCATTTTTGGTGATGCGGTTTTTTTGTCCAGATCCTTTAATGACCTGAAGGTTGATTCCTAGCTCTCGCGCTAATCTTCGGACACCGGGCGACGCAAACACGGTATTGCTAGAACTCAAATCTGCCAAATGAAGTTTTGGTTCTGTTCTTTCGATTTGGGGTGGTGATTTTTCTTTTTGGGTTTTTTCTTCCACGGGCACTTTTTCTTTAGGTGCATCTCCTGATAATTCAATCTTCATGAGGATGTGGCCCGGTTTCAATTCGTCTCCCGCCGAAACCAATATTTCGGTAATGCTTCCGTTGACATCTGCTGGGATTTCCATGGATGCCTTATCTGATTCTAACACCAATATAGTATCATCAGATTCAACAATATCGCCCACGGAAACACTTACTTCGCTTACTTCGGCACCGTCAATGCCTTCTCCTAAATCTGGTAATATAACTTCTTTAATCATGGTATTTCCTAAACCGTTATGGGGCTTGGTTTTTCTGGGTCTAGATTATATTTCTTCATGACATCGTCTCCTTTTGACATATCCATTTTTCCATCCAGCGCCAGCGCACGAATAGCGGTCAGAACAATATAATAGCGGTCTACCTCAAAGAAATGACGCAAGTTTTCTCGGGTATCGCTACGACCAAATCCATCCGTACCCAATGCATAATAGGGGCCTGGGACATAGGGTCCAATTTGTTCGGAAACCATTTTTACATAATCAGATGCCGCAACCGTGGGAACCCGATGCTTGCTCAAACACCCTTCCAGGTGGGAACGCCTTGGTTCCTTATCTGGGTGGATCAAGTTCCACCGCTCCACTTCCTCTGCGTCCCGGCGAAGTTCACTAAAACTGGTGACATTCCAGATGCCTGGCTCTATATCCCAGTCCTTTTTTAAGAGCTCTGCTGCCGCAATAACTTCCCCCATGATAGGGCCGCTTCCGAACAATCGTATGATTGGTTTTTCTGTGGACCGGATTTTATACAACCCTTTGATAATATCATCAGCAACACCTTCCGGCGCGGGAGGGTGCGCATAATTTTCATTCTCAAGAGTAAGGTAATAAATCACGTCTTTGTCGTCCTGGCACATTTCTTTCATGCCGCGATGGATAACGATTGCAATCTCGTAGGCATAGGCCAAGTCATATGCTTTTATGTTCGGTGTTGCGGCGGCAGCTAGGTGGCTGTGTCCGTCCTGATGTTGGAGCCCTTCACCGTTCAGCGTGGTTCTTCCGGCTGTCCCGCCCAGTAAAAAGCCGCGGGCCCGCATATCACCTGCTGCCCAGATAAAATCCCAGACACGCTGAAAACCAAACATGGAATAATAAATATAGAAGGGAATCATTTTGATGCCGTGCGTACTGTAACTCACTCCGGCTGCGATAAAGGATGAAATAGCCCCTGCTTCATTTATCCCCTCTTCCAAGATTTGCCCATTTTGTACTTCTTTATAATACAAAAATTGGTCCGAATCTACCGGATCGTAGAGCTGTCCCTTATGAGAATAAATCCCTAGCTGTCGAAAAAGTGGATCCATTCCGAAAGTACGTGCTTCGTCCGGAATGATGGGCACTACATGTTTACCAATGGACTTATCTTTTGTTAACAATGTTAAAAGGCGTACGTAGGCCATTGTCGTAGAAATTTCTCTTTCACCGGTTCCGTCCAATAATTCTTGAAAAATGGAAATTTCTGGAATATCTAATGCGGTGGATTTATTTGTACGAATCGGCATCGGGCCGCCCAATGCGTTTCGTTTTTCTTTTAAATATTTGTATTCTACGCTATCCTTATCAAAACGATAAAATGGCGCTTTTATAGCTTCTTCATCGGAAAGTGGAACATTAAATCTGTCCCTAAAATACAGGAGTTCACTCTGGTTCAGTTTTTTCTGATTGTGGGTGATATTCCGACCTTCACCAGCTTCACCCAAACCATACCCTTTAATGGTGCGGGCCAGTATCACAGTTGGTTTTTCCTTAAAATTCATCGCTTCATTGTAAGCTGCATAAATCTTCATAGGATCATGGCCTCCCAATCTCATTTTTGCCAATTTCTCATCAGAGATATGTTCAACCCGTTTTAAAAGATCGGGATATTTCCCATAAAAATGTTCCCGGATATACGCACCGCCTTCAACAACATATTTCAAAAGATCACCATCTACAACCTCTTCGAATCGCTTCAGAAGCAATCCATCATGGTCGTTCTCCCAGAGTTCATCCCAGTCAGAGCCCCAGATCACTTTGATCACATTCCATCCCGCACCCCGAAAGGAGCCTTCCAATTCCTGGATGACTTTTGAATTCCCACGGACAGGACCATCTAATCTTTGTAAATTACAATTCACGATGAAAACAAGATTGTCTAAATTTTCCCGGGATGCCAATGTAAGCGCGCCTAGGGATTCCGGTTCATCCATTTCTCCATCTCCAAGATAGGCGAATACCTTCCGGCCTGTATCCTCCATAAAATGACGATCAATCATGTAGCGCATGAATCTGGCTTGGTAGATGGCCATGATCGGTCCGAGTCCCATGGATACCGTGGCGAACTGCCAAAATTCCGGCATAAGGTATGGGTGGGGATAGGATGATAAGCCTCCCTTTTTTGATAATTCCCGGCGGAAATTATGCAAATGATCATTGTTGAGCCGACCCTCCAAATACGCCCGAGCATATATCCCCGGGGATGCGTGACCCTGGAAAAAGACCAGGTCTTGTCCGTTCGGGTGATCTACTCCTTTGAAAAAATGATTAAAAGCCACTTCATAAAGCGTTGCTGCTGATGCATAAGTTGAAATATGGCCTCCAATTCCTGGTGTTTCTGTATTGGCTTTTGTCACCATAGCCATGGCGTTCCAGCGAACAATAGATTTTATTTTTCTTTCAATTTCGCGATCGCCGGGATACGCCGGCTGTTGACCTGGTAAAATCGTGTTTACAAAAGGGGTAATCGTATTGAAGGGAAGTCGCGCACCTTTTGATTGGGCATAATCAATGAGTGTTTCCAAAAGGTGCCGGGTGCGTTCATACCCATGTTCTTCCAAAGCATCATCTATAGATTCGATCCATTCCTGTGTTTCTTGTTGGTCAGGATCGTTGTAGGGGTTCATCATAAATAAATTAAATTTAGACAGTTATTTTGAGCCTGAAAGTTACAATAAATAATCTACTTATCCACAGTAGAGCCGACAGACTATATTAAACTTAAACTTCAATTTCCTTCCAGTCTCCTTTTGAAATCTTCCACACCATTATTCCAGCAAAAAGACCCATGTAAACGGGAAATAGTAGCCAGGGCGCTTTAAATCCCAGATTTAGTACCACACCAAAAACATAACTTCCCAAAACAATTACGCCCCACGTTAAACACGATTCCACCACGGCAGGAAAAAGAGTGTTTCCGGCTCCCGAAAGAGCAAACCAGAGGGTAAATCCGATAGCGTCTAAAAATTGCACAGCCCCAATCACTCTTAAGCCAAAGACACCCATTCGAATTATTTCAGGATCGTCTGTAAATAGAAAAAGATAATATTCCGGAATCAAAATAAAACTCATTCCCATGGTTCCCATTATATAAACAGAAATCCGTATAGATTCCTTAATGCTTGCTTCGGACTTGTGAATTTTCTTTTCACCCATATATTTTCCAACCAACGTGGCACAGGCTTGCCCTACCCCCAATGCTGGCATAAACGAGGCATGCATAATGGTGAATAATAATTCCGTAGTGGCAAGCTCTATTAGGCCGATCATACCCATGATCTTATAAAAAACAGACCAGCCCACAGCGATCACTGCCTCTTGAATCCCCTGGGGAAGCGCAAGTTTTAACTGACGCATCATCATGGTTCTATCTGTGGAAAGATTGAAAACAGAAAAACGGTCTTTTATCTGGCTTGAAAAAAGAAATGAAAAATAATGCATCGCCATCCAAGTAGAAGCAACGAGGGTTGCGATTGCGGCTCCTTTCACGCCCATCGCCGGAAAGGTTGTCCATTGCCAAAGTTTTGATAAAAAGGACAAGGACGGTATTGTATCTGCAAAAAATTGTGTCACACCATCAGAGCCATAAATGAGTCCCGCATTAAGATAAACATTGATGGCATTACTGGTGACTGTCACATTCATGTGTACTTTAGTTTTTTCCACCCCAGTGAAAAAACCCTGGAAAACGAAGCTGTATGCAGAAAACAAAAGGCTAATAAAAACAATGGATGTATAGTCTATAGCAAGACGTGTGGCGGTTATATCTTGAATAAAAAATGGGATGAAATCCCTGGCCCAAAGCCAGCCGGCCAATGAAATCGGTAGTGCATAAAGCGTAGCCATGAACAATCCGTTGTGTAGTGCGGTGCCACATTCTTTATCAATCTTTTGTCCTAGGCGACGGGACGCCAGCGTCTGAACACCTGTCCTTATCCCCAACACAAAACTGAGAGCTCCCCAGAAAAGCATTGCTCCCATCCCCGTGGCGGCTAATGCTTCAGCACCGAGACGCCCAACCATGGCCACGTCTACCATACTCATAAGCACTCGGCTCAAATTGCTTACAATAACGGGTAGCGCCAAATTAAACACTTCTTTGGAAATTTGTTTATCCTGAGGAAAAACGAACCGAAACACGATTATAATTCTTTAATATAAATATTTTTTTCTAATAGAAGTGCTCGCGTTTTACTACACACAGGGGCTGATGTTAAAACTGTAATTATCATGTTAGAATTAATTTGATGTATAGCCTGTGCCTGTTTCATTATTCGCTGGCCGTCTTTCATAATGATGCGGCTCTTGCGATCTATGATGATGGAAATATTGTTTTTTCCAATTTGTCGTAAAATAGTTCGTGATGAAAGGTTGTATCTTTTGGGGTCGATATTTTTCATATTCAATTAAAAATAAGCATAGAAATTAAACTCGAATCAATGTGTGATTTATAATGAAAATTCATACTTCTAGAGATGTTCAACTGGCCTTAGAAGCTGGGCAACCTATTTTGGCTTTAGAGTCAACTATTATCGCTCACGGTATGCCTTTCCCTGATAATCTGAAATTTGCACAACAGGGGGAATTGCTATGCAGAGACCGAGGGGTTACTCCGGCAATGATTGCTATTATTAATGGAGAGATTCATGTGGGGCTGGAAAAAGATCTACTGGTATTTATTGCCGAAAATGATTCTGTAAGAAAAACGTCCCGTAGAGAGTTGGGTATAGCAATTGCGGAAAAATGGCATGGCGCAACCACGGTTTCATCTACTATGTACATTGCTCATCAAATTGGGATTCCCGTTTTTTCAACGGGTGGTATCGGTGGAGTTCATCGCGGGGCAGAATATTCGTTTGATATTTCCCAAGATCTATTTGCCTTGGCCAACATTCCCATGATTGTTATTTCTGCTGGCGCAAAGGCCATATTAGACTTACCCAAAACATTAGAAATGATGGAAACGCTTAGTATTACCGTTATTGGATATAAAACAAATGAATTTCCCGCTTTCTATTCACAATCGTCGGGATATTTTGGTATTCATCCGGTTTCTTCTTCTCATGGTGTTGCCACTCTTTTTAGAGAAAATGTTTCCGCAGGATTATCCGCTTCTGTTCTGGTGGCAAACCCTGTTCCACTAAAAGATGAAATCCCGGCCCAAGAAATTGAGACCATTATTAATGCTTCTTGCAAAGCGGCGGCAACACAAAATATTACAGGAAAAGATTTAACGCCTTTTTTACTCGGCGATATCTTAGATAAAACATCCGGGAGAAGCCTGGAAACAAATCAAGCTTTAGCGATTAATAATATTAAACTCGGTATAGATGTTGCAAAAGAATTGGCCCAATCTGGGTGAGTGCTTACATAAGCGCCAAAAGGATATGCTTGGCGCGACCACATTTCTTGACGTGAACACGAAAGAAATATCTGTTTTCGGATTATATAATTTTATAGAAAGGCTCTGTTTCTTACGTTGTTGTTTATATAATTTTAATAAAATAGAGACTTAATTTATTTCCCGATGAAATACATTATTACATTCTTTTTATTGATGCTCTCTCTCCGTGGACAGTGAGCATTGTGAAGCAATCCATCATTGCCGGTCGGCAATTCTGATAGAGGAGTGGGTCTTTGGGCTGGACAAGTCATGTTTGGTCTGGATAATGTGATTCAATATATTGACTGGTGGCATGAGGCGCTTCCAGGTTCAGGCGAAGGTTTCGACCATGATGGGACCTTGACATCCGTTATTCTATCCCCCACCCTAACTATTGGCCTTTCCAATTACTGGAATTTTACCCTTGGTCAGTCAATAGGAAATCGAATCATGACCTGGGACGGGGACACAACCACCATTCATCACCGAGATGAAGGAACTAATTCCAATTTTGATAACGCCAAGGGCGGGATGATGGGTGATACACGATTTGTGTTCCGTTATCTTGTTGTTAATGATGGTCGGGGTGCAGGAAAGAGGTGGTTTCTTGGAAGCGGATTGGTGATTCCTTCAAAGAACACCCTTACGTCTGACCCTTTCTTTTTGGGCGGTGAAGAAAAAAAAGGTCACCGTCATTTCAGTATGAGTGAGGGTGTATACAAGGGTATTATAGAAATGCAGTATTTTAAAAAACAAATGATTAACCCTGTGTTTATGGGTGGTACAATAATGGCTGAATTACCTATAAATGAAAATATTTATGGATATAAAGCATCTCAACTATATGATCTGTCTTTAACTGTTTTTTCAAAACTGATCCCCGCCTTAAACGGATCCTTGGGTGGAAGCCTGATCGCGCGACATACCACTGATGCGTTTTGGAATGGTGTTGCTGCACCAAATTCCCGGGCAACGGTTATAACAATTGGGGGCGGTGCATTATGGAACATGAAAATTGGAGGGGTAAGCCTGAATATTCAAAAACCGTTTTTTGTTGGCGGTGCTTTTTCTGGAATCGAGGGTGAGGTAGACCAGCGAGTGGGGGCTTGGCAGGTTGCGTTAAGTTATCGGCGCCTGTTAAGTTTTGTGATCCCCTGGCTGGATCCGCTGAGAGGATTATAAGTTATATTTATAAACTGTTATCACTGTTTTTATATTAATTTCTAAAGTTATTCCCGCTCATATTTTATAGGGGGTTCTCCTTCCGAATAATGCTGTGCCAAGGCGAATCATCGTAGAACCCTCTTCCACAGCTATTTCATAATCACCGCTCATACCCATGGAGAGTTCCATCATATCAGATTGAATGACCGATTGTTTGATTCTTGTTCTTAAAGTCCGCAATTGTATAAATGAATCTCTAATCTTTTCCTTGTCTCTGGTGAAAGGGCCCACCGTCATAAGTCCTTCTATGTTAATATTGGGAATATTAAAACATTCACTAATGTCATTCAATTGGTCTGGTAGAAACCCGTGTTTTTGTGTTTCGCCGCTGGTGTTAATCTCTAAAAGAACATGAATTGTTCTTTCTTGTTGCAATGCGGTATTCGAAATTCTTTTTAGGAGTTTAACCGAATCTACCGAATCAATTGTGTCAAATAATTCTAGACATTTTTTCACCTTATTGGACTGCAGATGACCAATGAAGCGCCGGGCAAGATCCGGCATTGAATCAAATGATGCAAATTTTTTTGAAGCTTCCTGTATGCGGTTCTCACCTATGGCTGTTATGCCCGCATCATAGCATTCTTGAATCAGAGAAAAGGGATGCGTTTTGGTAACAGCTATAAGCTGAACGGGGTGACTAAAGCCACCCCGTTTTTGTGCTGATTCAATCTTGGATTGAATCAATTTTATCATGTCTTTAAGACTCATTCTTCTCCGGTTTGGGGTGTGGTGTCATCAATAGAAATTTGGGTATCTTCCACTTCTTTTTTGCTGGTTGCTGCATCTTCGCTGATAACACGCGTAATTGATGATATGCTTGCGCCATCATCCAATTTTACCAATTTCACGCCCTGAGTCACGCGGCCGATGGTTCGGATCGCCGCCACGGGTTGACGCATCAAAACACCGGAGTCGGTAATAACAATTAAGTCATCTGAGTCCACCACCTCCATGATGTTTACCATTTTTCCGGTCTTTTCTGTACAGCGCATGGTCATGACCCCTTTACCACCCCTGGTTTGGGTGCGATACTGAATCACATCGGTGCGCTTTCCCATCCCTTTTTCGGTAGCAACCAAAATAGTTCCTTCCCGGCGTACCACAAGCATTCCGACAACATAATCTTCTTTCGAACTCAGGGTGATGCCTTTTACGCCCATGGTTTTCCGCCCACTTGCTCGGATATTATTTTCAGAGAATCGGATCGACTTGCCTTCATAGGTTCCCAGAAGAATATCGTGTTCACCATTAGTGATTCTCGCTTCAATGAGTTTGTCACCATCTCGAATTTGGATCGCATAAATACCGCCTTTTCTCGGATTACCATAAGCAGACAAAACAGTCTTTTTCACAATTCCATTACGCGTAGCCATGGCAATATAGTGGTCATCATCAAACTCCTTCACGCTCACAAATGCTTCCACTTTTTCACCTGGCGCACAGCCAATCAAAT
>JYMV01009448.1_pt1 | contig 16636 bp, 13 predicted proteins | sample 338911 | NCBI WGS metagenome assembly JYMV01 (sample SAMN03354496, study PRJNA234377) | hydrothermal vent metagenome | biome: Deep sea; feature: Hydrothermal plumes at the Eastern Lau Spreading Center, Western Pacific Ocean; material: Seawater | place: Tonga | collected 2009 | depth 2000 m m
AGCGTTGAATGTGCTTGCGATGTTTGCAGACGAACACTCACTCTGCACGACGATTCACTTGGCTGAGTCGGACGATGAGTGGGAGATGTTTGCTGACGGATCGGGCCCACTGTATGACATGATGGGAGCCCTTGGCCGGTTGATGGATGATTGCGGGACGGGGACCCCCGTTCAGCACTTGGCCAAGTCGGGAGGTTTCGCGAAGCGGACCTTGGTGGTTCATGCCAACAGGCTCACCGACGCAGATGTTGGGTTGCTGCGGAGGGCGGACGCTGATGTGGTGCATTGCCCGAGGAGCCACGCTTGGTTTGGTCACGGCGGGTTCGATTACGATCGCTTGGCCAAGGCCGGACTTAACATCAGCCTGGGTACGGACAGTTTGGCCAGTATCGGAGGGGACAGGGAAACTGTTGCGCTTGATATGTTTGCCGAAATGCAGGAGTTCAGCCAGAATCACCCGAATCTGGCGTGCGAGGACATTCTCCAAATGGCGACGACCAACGGCGCAACGGCAATGAGACTTGAGAATGAACTCGGCCAAATTAGAGGCGGTTTCATGGCCAATATGACCATGATTCCCTTTAATGGAACATTGTCCGAGGTGCCGGAGATGATTCTCCACCACAGTGGCTCTGTGGAAATGTTGATGATAGCCGGCAGGAGGGCGTTTTCGAGGGGTGATTCAATTGTGGATTGACTGCGAGTGGAAGGTTTAGGAATCCTCCCTCGCCTTTTGGCGTTTTTTAAGATGGCATTTATCCAAGTAAAAAAAGCGGACTCCTGCAAATACGATCAGATTTCAATGGGCGAGATTATGCTTCGGATGGATCCGGGAGATTCCCGGATTCGAGCCGCGCGCAGGTTTGAAGTATGGGAGGGCGGTGGGGAGTATAACGTTGCCCGTGGTTTGAGGCGCTGTTTTGGGATGCGCACCGGAGTCGTTACCGCTTTCGCTGACAATGAGATCGGGCGCCTGATTGAAGATTTCATCCTTCAAGGGGGAGTGGATACCGCACTGATCAATTGGATTCCCTACGATGGCATTGGTAGGAATGTCCGAAACGGGCTGAATTTTACTGAACGCGGCTATGGCATTCGCGGGGCACTGGGTGTGTCCGATCGGGGGCTGACTGGAGCGTCACAAATCAGGCCGGATGATTTTGACTGGGAAGATATATTCGGGAAACAGGGAGTCAGGTGGTTTCATACCGGCGGTATTTTCGCGGCACTCTCAGAGTCCACTGCGGATACAGTGATAAAGGCAGTTCAGAAAGCCAGAAAATACGGAACGATCGTTTCGTACGACCTTAATTACCGGCCTTCACTTTGGGGGTGTGTTGGTGGCAAGGGGAAAGCCCAGGAGGTGAATCGTGAAATCGCAAAAAATGTGGATGTCATGATTGGTAACGAGGAGGATTTCACCGCTTGTCTGGGCTTTGAAGTAGAAGGGTTGGATGACGATATTTCATCAATTGATGTCGGGAAATTCAAATCGATGATTGACGCTGTTGTTTCGGAGTACCCGAATCTCAAGGCCACCGCGACCACGCTACGAACAGTAAAAAGCGCAACATTAAACGATTGGGGTGCCATTTGCTGGGCGGGCGGCCAGTTTTTTGAAGCCACTTATCGCCCCGATTTGGAAATTTTTGACCGTGTTGGCGGAGGTGACAGTTTTGCCTCAGGCTTGATTTATGGCTTGATAACAACCGGAGATCCTGCCAAAGCGGTCAACTACGGAGCCGCTCATGGCGCCTTGGCGATGACAACTCCCGGGGACACATCCATGGCCACCCTCTCTGAAGTTGAAAAAACTATGGAAGGCGGGGGGGTGAGAGTGGTTCGATAAACCGGCACCGTAAAGTCGTTATGCGGTCTTTTGGATGGCAGCCAGATTTTCTTTGGCCAGGCTGTTGTCCGGGTCAATTGTCAGAACGCGCTCATATGTTGTCACGGCAGCGTCCACGCCCCCATTTTGCTGCCAAAACGATTCAGCCAGCGGAATCATCCGATGTCCCGAAAGAGGCGGTTACATTCCTTGGCGTTAGGTTCGTTGAGACTGTCGTGGTCATTGCCGAATCAGCTCACTCGTAGGTTCGGCAAAAACCAACAAAACTTTAGTTGAAACGGGGATAAAGGTTAGTTTTTCAGTCTCTCCATGTCTCCCTTCCAGATCAATCTAATCGAATCAAGTCGAAAAAAGGCTTGGTCGAGGCTGTTTCCAAGGTTCAATTGCTCTTTTCTTAACAAGGACAATTCTTCCTGCCTGATAGTTGCATTTACTTTGGCCAAGCTTTCTAGGCGCTGAATTTCTCTTGATAGTTTTTCATGCATCATGTCAATGGCGAACTGTTTCAATTCACTGGCTTGTTTCGATGCCAACGATTCACTGGCTTGGGCCATGGGTTGAATTAATCCCCTGATTTCGGTAAAGTCGGGAATCAGGTGGGCGGGCCCGTTTCGCAATGTGTTGGGCATTGCGATAAACCTGCCATCCTTACCAAGTTCAGGGTTGCCGCGATGATTGATGACGATCCGGATCGGAGTGGGCGGGAGAAATCGATCCGCATTCCATTTTTCTGGGGCGAGGCATTCCAGTACAAACACAGACTCCATCAAAAGCGTCGGGGTTGAGTCCGATTTCCAGAGTGCAAAAACGGCAGTGCCCACGTCCAAGGCAAGCAATTGCTCAACGCAGGCGGAGATGATGGGGTGATCCAGGGAGACATACATCAGGTCATCTCTTGAAACTGCCCGGACACGGTCAAAAGTTAAAGCGACCACTCCATCTCGGTTGCCGGGCAGGTTCACCGGCAGTCGGCCGGCGTTGGTGATTCGATAGGTTCGTGGCCCAATGTCGTCAATACCGAGCCCCATAAAATCAAAAAGCCGAAGGGCAAACTCCTCTAATTCTGTCGAGTCCTCAGTGTTTTGAATCTCGCGGATCAGCTCATTTGATATCGCACTCGAGTGAGAGTTGATCTCAAGCAGTCGGTCTGTGCCTTCCTGAAGCTTGACGCTGAGCCTCTTGCGACTTTCGTTTGTGTCTTCAATCAGTTGCTGCAAATTGGACGGTGTTCCCTGGAAGCACTGGCGCAGGCGGCCTTCGAATTCGTCCAAAAGTGTTTGGGCGCCCAGAATACTCTGCTCGAAAGCATTCAGTCCCTGGTGCAACCATTTGGCCAGGACCTCCCGGTTGGTCGATTTGCTGAAGGGGATATGGATTTGGATGTTGTCCTTCTGCCCGATGCGATCCAGGCGCCCTATCCGTTGTTCAACCAATTCCGGATTCAGCGGGAGATCAAACAACACCAGATGGCGGCAAAACTGAAAATTCCTGCCTTCACTGCCAATTTCAGAGCAAATCAAGAGCCTGGCACCGTCTTCTTCGGCAAACCAAGCAGCATTTCTGTCCCGTTGGATGAGGGTCAAGTCTTTATGAAATATGCCTATTTTTAGGTTCACTCTGTTTCTGAGCGCTGCCTCGATCGCGATGACCTTGGCCTTGCTGCGGCAGATAAGCAGAATCTTCTCGGTTGCATTCTTTTGCAAAAGTTTCGTCAACCACTCTATCCTCTTGTCATTGTCGAAATCGTGACTTGGCTCCGTTTCGGTGAGGCCAACGTCGAATGCGAACTCGGCTTGGGCAGCGTCCTCAGCGGAGGTCGTGCCTGCGGGGGGCAGCACATCGAGCTTGGCCAAGCGCTTGGGGAATCCGCGGATTGTCTTTCGCGTGTTGCGGAACAGCACCCGCCCGGTTCCGTGCCTGTCAGCGAGGTCTCGGATTAATTTATCCCTTGTTTGCTTGCCCAGGTTTTTGCCCTTGGCCAATTCGGATTTCGCCCTGATCCAAAGGGATCCGCCGCATGGAAACTGTTCAAGTGCCTCGATGTTTAGCGGCTCGTTGTCGATGAGTTTTTTGCAAAGCTTTGCAACCGGCTTGTATTGATCAGTCTCGTCCTTGAATGCTGCGAAGTTGGAAAAACGTGCTGGATCGAGCAAATGCAATCGGGTGAAGTGGCTCTCGAGTCCCAACTGTTGAGGAGTGGCGGTTAACAGGAGAAGGGATCCAGCCTGTTGGCCAAGCGCTTGGGCAAGTTGATATTTGGCGCTTGGCTTGTCAGGGTTCCACTCAAGGTGGTGCGCCTCGTCAACGATCAGCAGGTCCCACGGGGCTTGCACTGCCTGTTCCGTTCGCTTGGCCGACTTGGCCACCCAGTCGATGTCGGCAATCAGGAGTTGATCGTCTTCAAAAGGATTGAAACCGGGCTGGCCGGCTTCAATGGCGCAGCAGCGTTCCTCATCAAAAATACTAAACAAGAGATTAAAACGGCGAAGGAGCTCGACGAACCATTGGTTCACAAGCGAGTTTGGGAGCAGGATCAACACTCGTTTAACCCGACCGCACACAAGCATTCGGTTAAGAATCAGGCACGCCTCGATGGTTTTTCCCAGACCGACCTCGTCTGCAAGCAGGACCCTGGGTAGTTGTCGGCTGGACACCTCATGGGCAACGAACATTTGATGGGGGATCAACTCGATTTTGCCTCCAAACAGGCCGCGAACAGGGGATTTGCGCCAATGAAACATGATGTTCACGGCGTCCAGCCGGAGTTCGAAAAGAGCGTTATCGGTGGTTTGCCCTCGCAGTAAACGCCCCTCGGGGCTCCGGTCCGTCATGCTGGCATGCAGTTTCTGCTCGGGCAGGATAATGTTGTCTCCGTGATACGTCAGTAATCCATCTGACTCTGAAACACTCGTCACGGTGCAGTCGATACCTTCTTGGCTTTGAACAGTTGCGCCAGATTGAAAGCGAACGCGATAAAGGGGCGAGGACTCCCGGGAGTAGCGCCGTGTCTCCTCACAGGCGGGAAAGGAGACTACAACAGATTGGTTCTCGATGGACTGGATGATCCCCAGCCCAAGTTCAGGTTCCAGATTGCTGGCCCATCGTTGACCGGGAGCCGGGGAGGGGGGTGTGTTGTCTTGATTCACTTTTTTGGCCAAGCTCGAGTTGGATTCGGACTGATTCGTTCCTTCGGCAGAAGGAACGCCTGGCCAGGCGGGTCAGGGGCCGGTACCCGGTGGCTTCATTTCAGTGGTGATCAGCCTGCGGACCTCCGGCACGGGGAGACCTTTTGTCGAACTGATCCCTGCGGCGACTCCGGCCACATAGGCAGCGGAAAACGAGGTGCCTGTTCCGAAATAAGTCTGGTTGTTGAATACCGTCACCCCGGCCCCGGGCGCAGCCGCCTCGACGAAGTTGCCCGTGTTTGCGTAGTTGGCCACGCCTCGGCCGCTGAGATTCAGGGCAGTCACCCCGACCACTTCCGGTTGGGCCGCAGGATAAACCGGCAGGCCTGTCGGCTCGTTGCCGGCTGCGGCCACAAATAACACTCCTTCCCTCGTGCCGGCTTGGATGATCGATTGCATCAGGGCGTTCTGTTGATCCGAGCCAAGGCTGAGGCTGATAATGTCCGCGCCGGCCTCAATGGCCGCCTGGACCCCCCGGGCCACTGCAAATGTCGATGTGTTCTCGGATTGCCCGTAAACATCAACCGGGAGAATCCTCACGGACGTCTCCTGCGTGTCTTGCAGTGACGCGGACAGGCCGCGAAGGATTGTCTCGGCCATTGATGTCCCGTGGTTCACCTGATCCGGGCGATCAGCCGGCTCGCCGGCCATCGAGATTTCTGGCAACAAGAAATCGCCGACACGAGAGCCCTGTCGCTGGACGCTCGAGTCGATCAGGCCAATCACAATCCCATCCTTGTCTGCGGACGCGGGCCGGAGATTGAGTGGCGGGGGCTTGAGGCCAACCGGGGCAAGCGTGTCGGGGGGCGTTATGCTGAAGTTGTTGTCAACAGAGGCAACGCCTTTGTTTTGCTCAAGTAGAGCCAGCGCTTTCTGGGTCTGCTGTTCGTTTTCAAACCGGAGCCGGTAAATATCGAGGCCATCGATTTTGTCGACGATTTCTGCACCGAGTTTTTTTGCAAGTTCCTCGATGTCGATACCCGAGTCGGGCTTGAGGGTGACGACCAGTTCGTTGGGGATTTTCATCCCACCCTTCTCTTTGTCGTCATCAGGCTGTCGCTTGGCCAAGCGCCTGGTTGGGATAATCCGGACCAACGCCCGCGTTGATGAGGTTTTGTAAACCAGCAATTTCGACGGGCTGCCGGGGGTGGGGATGATCGCAAAGTTGACATCGCTCAACAGGCGGCGCAGCGCCTCGGGATGCTTGAGGTCTTTGAAGCGGGTCGTGATCCGCAGTTGCAGGTCCGGCTCGACGAGAATCTGCCAGCGCCCCTGGTCACTCAATGACTGCAGTACCTTCTCCAGCGGCCATTGTTCGATTTGCACAGTCGCCGTGCCATCAGCCCGCCACTCCAGTTCGTCACCGGGGGAGGGCGTTTTTGTCTCATTGGCCACGGGCGTCATCGTGGCAATGAGCAATCCCAGCGCTATGGCAGGCTGCTTCATCCGGCGGGAAAACTACGTAAAACCACGGCTTCACGCAATGTTTTGCCCTTTGGCATTGGGCGTGCTTGACACATGGTTTGGTGGTTTGAAATTGCGTTTATGGCAACCCTGTTTGAAATAGAGGGGCATTTTAACGTCGAGGTGGTGGACAAGATCGCCGACGGGCGAATGGGGGCGGTGTTCCGTGCCTATCAGGTCGACTCGGAGGGGTTCGCCAAGGAGGTGGCGATCAAGGTGATGCATGAGCGCTTCGCAATGCAGCGCCAGTTCATCGAGAACTTCATAGGCGAGGGCAAGCTTGTCGCCGACCTGATCCATCCCAACATCGTGCAGATTTACAGTTTCGGGGATGAGGGCAAGTCGCTCTATCTCCGGATGGGTGCCCAGAGCGGCGTCAAGTTACAGGGGGATCAGCGGGCCTACTACATGGTCATGGAATTCATCCGTGGCGTGAATCTCGCTGAGTTCATCCGCGAGGTGTAGGCCCAGGGCAAGGAAATACCTGGGCCATTGGCGGTGTTCAATGCGAGTCGCATCGCCCGCGGCTTGGCCTACGCGCACGGCAAAAAAAATGACGACGGCGAGTCGCTTGGCACCGTGCACCGCGATGTCAGTCCGCGAAGCGTCATGATGAGCTTCGAGGGCGACGTGAAGTTGACCGACTCCGCGTGGCCAAGGCGGCCGGGTTGAACGAGCAGAACGAGGGCGAGTAACTTTCCGGCATACCGGAATACATGAGCCAGGAGCAGGCGAACTTCGAGGTCACCGACCAGCGGTCGGATATTTTCTCGACGGCGTTATTCTCGCTGAGTTGCTGGTTGGACAAAACATGTTCGCCGGCTCAGACGTGGCGGAATCGCGCCAGAAGATCATCGATTTGCCGATGCCGCAGTTCCGCAACGAGAACGAATACATCGATCTTCGTTTGGATGCCATTTTGCAGAAGGCCCAGGCTCACGACCTTGAAATCCGCTACAACTCCGCCGAGCGCTTGATGAAGGATCTCGAGTACCACATGTACCACAAGGGTTACGGCCCAACCAACGAGACCTTGGCCAAGTACATGAAGGAACTGTTCCCCGACAAGGTTCCGGCTTAAGCCGGGCGCTGGGCCAAGCGCGTCACGGCCCCGGGATTTTGTTCAGCGTGTAGTGGAACGTGTCGTGCCAAAGGGCATTGCCGGCTTCGCTCATCACGTCGTAACACCGAACCTGCGTGACGTGTCCCTCCCTCCACCCGCTCAACGACAGGCGAAGTTTGAGCCGGTCCGCCGACAACGTTGCGCCGGTCACCTCGATCGGTGTCTGGCTGTCCTTCACCCCGGCATGGTTGAATCGCGGTGAGCCATAATCGGGGTGATACGCGTACCGGAACTGCGACACGTCGAAGTTGTCCGGGTCACCGGCGCTTGGCCTGGCCGGCTCGGTGAATGTCAGCAAAAACCCATCCGGCTTGGCCTCGGCTTTGCGAATGGAGAACGGGGTGTTGCCGTTGAACGTGAGCCGCTCGAGTGATGCCGGGTCGGGAGCGATGCTTGCCCAGGTGCGCTGCAGTCCGCCCACGTAAAGGCAGCCGTCCGGGCCGTAACTCAAGCGGTTCACGCCGGAGCGAAAGCCGTTGAGGAACGGGAACACGGCCCCTTGATACTCTCCGTTGATTTTCTCGAGAAAGACGCGCGCGACCAGTGCGTTCTGAAAATCGCCCGCGAGCAATTGCCCCCTGAAAGGCCCAAACCGGTCATCCAAAACCTCGGCCAAGCCGCTGACCGAGCGGGCTAGGGTGTAGGGGAACCAAACCGCCGGCGGGGTAAAACTGTCCCCACCGTCAAAGAGTTCTTTCGGGGCGGGGCTGGCTGATGGGCGGCCAAAATATTTCCCCGGACGCAGGTGGTTGAGCTTACAGGCTGCCGTCCATTGGCCTTGGTTGTCGGTCACGAACAGTTCCCGCTCGGCGCCGAACACCCCGATGCCGTTCGGTTCACGAAAGCCGGAGGCGATGCCTTCCATCGTTCCGTTGCTGCCTTGCCGGATTCCCCAGCCCATGAACTTCATGTCCCAACGGCCGCTGTGTCCGGCATTGGCGAGGACGAAGCGCCCGTCACGATCCAAGACCGGCCCGTAAGAGAAAGCGTTGTAATGCCCGGAGTAACCCCAGTCAGCGCTGACACGCGTGAACTCTGTCCTGCCGTTTTTTTCATCGAATGCAATCTCGGTGAGTTCCGGCTTTTGCGAGACGTAAAGCCGGCCATCCCTCACGAGCAGACCCATCGGTTCGTTCAATCCCTTGGCCAGGCGGTGGAAAGTGACCGGCCCTTCCTCGTCTAGCAAGCCGTCGAGCAGATATATCTCGCCGGGCCAGGTGCAAACCGCAAGCCGACCATCCCCGAGCCAGTCCATCCCGGTGATCAACAAGTCCAGCCCGGAGGGCAGGGGGAGCTGCTCGGTTTTGTAGTAAGGGTTTCTCGGTCCCGCGCGCGGCTTGAACTCGGCTTGGGCCACTTCGCCGAGCTTGGCCGCGGGGGGTGAGGCGCTCTTTGTCAGCGCAGGCAAATCCCCATCGTGATGGGTTGTAATGGTGAGCGTGGCCTCGCCCTCGTGCGGGGGAACAAGCACCCAATGCTGCTCGGCAACTGTTTCAACTGCATGCGTGTCGTAAACCGTTTCCGTGCCGGCCTCCGTGATGATCGGTTCGGTATAGCTCAACGGGGTGCTTGTGACTTGAACGGCAGAACCACCGACCCCACGAGCGGTTACATCGTATTTTACAGTCCCGTCTGGGAAACTGTTCGCAAGAAACCAGAGCGGTCTGCTGCATGGGGCAATCGACAAGGTGCGTTGCAGTCCCCGGCGGGCAAGCGATGGCTTTAGCCTCACGGCAACGGTTTCGCCGGTTGGCAACTGCAACGTGTAACGGAGCGTCACGTATTTGCCGTTAGTCGTCGTGCCGATGAACCTTCCTTTCGGCAGATCGCCCCCGATGGAGAACCTGGCTCCGGGAGGCTTGGTGCGCCACGGAATGGTTGGAGGATTGCCCCAGAGCAGTTTGCCGTTGGGCCGGGAGATGAACGGGTGCTTTGCGTTGATGTATTGCGGGCCGTACAGGTCAAGTTTGCCCCGCCATACGGTGTGTGCCCGGAGGTTCTCGGTGTCGAACGCAAATTGAATGTCGCCCAGCGGAATGACGATGCTTCGCGTGGCCTTGGGCATCGGCGCATGGCGAAAAAGCTGCCCGGGAGGATCGTGGGTCGGTTTGGGCTTTTTCGCTTGGCCAAGCGCCTGGAAAGTAAAGGCGAGGAAGATCGCAGCCAGGGAATTGACACGTTTCGGGAACATTGTGGTCGATCGTTGGGCGGCAATCTGCGTGAAAACAACACGACGTTCAATTCAAACCGGGCGCTTGGCCAAGTTTTGGCTGGCGAACTGCGGTTCGGCGCCTAAAATCGTGTGTCCCAAATTCGGATGTTCAAAATGAAAACACTCACTTGGTTCAATCGTGCCGTGGCGATGGTCGCGGTTTCTGCCATCGGTTTCGCTGCAAGCCAGTCCGTTCAGGCCGGGAAACCGCCCAAGGGCTTCACGGCGCTTTTCAACGAAAAAGATCTCTCCGGTTGGTGGGGGCTCAAGACCGAGGATCCGGCCAAGTGGAGGGCGCTCCCCGCCGACAAATTGGCCGCGAAAAAAGCGGCGAGCCTGAAGGACATCGCCCAGCACTGGTCGGTGGATGGTGAGGAACTGGTGAACGACGGCCATGGCCTCTACCTGAGCACACTGAAGAACTATGGAGATTTCGAGTTGCTGATCGACTACAAGACCGTGGCCAGGGCCGACAGTGGGATTTATCTGCGCGGTATCCCGCAGGTGCAGATTTGGGACAGCACAGAGGAGGCCAAGTTCAGGCTTGGCGCGGACAAGGGCTCGGGCGGGCTGTGGAACAATAGCCCCGGTGCCGCCGGCAAGGATCCGCTTGCGTTGGCGGACAAGCCGTTCGGCGAGTGGAACAGCTTCCGCATCATCATGGTCGGCGAGCGCGTCTCGATCTGGCTGAACGGCAAACAGGTGGTGGATCACGCGCGGCTGGAGAATTATTTCAACCGCAAGGGGCAACTGCCGCGCACCGGGCCGATCCAGCTGCAGACGCACGGCGGTGAGATCCGTTGGAGGAACGTGTTCATTCGCGAGATCGGCAGCGGCGAGGGCAACAAAATTTTGGCATCCAAGGGGACTGACGGTTACGAGTCCGGTTTCAACGGCAGGAACTTCAAAGGGTGGGGCGGGCCGACGAACAACTATGTCGTCAAAGATGGCGCGCTCCAGTGCAGGAAAGGGAAGGGGGGCACCATTTTTTTCAACGAGGAGTTGGCCGACTTCTCGGCGCGATTTGAATTCAAGCTGCCGCCGGGCGGCAACAACGGCCTCGCCATCCGATATCCCGGCAGTGGTGACACAGCCTACGTTGGCATGTGCGAACTGCAGGTACTGGACGACACCGCCAAAAAGTACGCCAAGCTGCACCCGGCGCAGTACCACGGTTCGGCGTACGCCATGGCACCGGCTGCGCGCGGCTTTCAACGCCCGGTCGGCGAGTGGAACTTTCAGGAAGTCACAGTTTTTGGAACGAAAATCCAGGTCGAGCTGAACGGCACATTGATCCTCAACACCGACCTGGCCAAGGTGGAGGAACCGATGTACGACCTGGCCAAGTTCAAGGGGCGCCTGCGCAAATCCGGCTACTTCGGCTTTGCCGGCCACGGCGACGCCGTTTCCTTCCGCAACGTCAGCATCAGAAAACTCAAATAAACCGGGCGGTTTGCGACAGTCTACTTGTTTTTCTTTTTCAACTCGGCTTCCCGTTCCTTCGTGAGGATTTCCGGTTTGGCGCCTTTTTTGAGTTCCGCCTGCGAGGGGATGCGTACAATGTTGCTTGTGACCGGTGGTTTGACGGCGGAAGCGTTGCCCTTGACCACGGAAAGCAACTCGATCTCAAAGCGCAGCGTCGAGTAAGGCGGAATCTTGGGACGCTTGCCGCCCGCTCCATAGGCCAGTTCCTGCGGCACCACAATCTCCCACTTGGCCCCGGGCTTCATCATCGTGAGGGCTTCCGTCCAACCGCGGATCACCCGGGTCAGGCCAAAAGTGCTGGGCGTATTGCGGGAGTAGGAACTGTCGAACTCGTTGCCGTCGATCGTCCAGCCCCGGTAATGGACTTCCGCCTTGTTGCTCTTCGTCGGCGATTCGCCTTTGCCGGCGTTGATGACGCGGTATTGCAGTCCGCTGGCGGTCGCCTTGACGCCCGGCTTTTTCAGGTTGGCGGCGAGGTATTCGGCGCCCTCTTTCTGGGTGACTTCGGCCTCAGCGGTGCGCTTGGCCCGTTCCCGCTCCTGATAATTCTTCCAGACCTCGTCCAGCACTTTCTTCGACTCCTCATCACTCAGTAGTTGCTCCTTGGACAGGTAGGCCGTCTTGACGCCCTCGGCGAACTGGGCAAAGTCGATCTCGATCTCCTTGTTTCCAAAGTCACCGCCGATTTGCAGGCCGACGGCGTAGCTGAAGCGCTCCTTTTTTGTGGACGGATTTCCCACCGGCTGTTCGCCCGTCGCCTTGGGTTCAGCTTCGTTTGGGGCGCGCGTCGCTTGGCTGTCGGTCGCCTTCGTTTTCATCTCGGCTTGGAGACTGGCCAACGCCGCCTGACCTTTGACGGCTTCTGCCTTGAGAGTCTCGTTTTCCTTTTTCAACGCATCGAGTTTCCCCGCGTTTATGGAGGATGGGGCTTTACTGCAGGCAGCAGTCAAGGCCACTGCTGCCACGAGTGCGGCGATTTTTGTTTCTGTCACTGTTTTCATGGTTCGAAATGATCGCTTGGCCAAGCGGCCAAAGGAGTTAAAGCGGTGCGGAATGTAGGATTTGGCGACTGCTGCTGCAAGGTTTTTCAACTGAGATTCAGCCTCTTGAGCGTCTCCGCGGCAGCCATTTCGTAGGCAGCTGAACCGGCGCTGTAGGGGTCGTAGTAAAGGATCGGCTTGCCGTGGCTTGGCGACTCGGCAACCCGCGTGGCGCGCGGGATCACCGTGCGGAAAACCTTGTCGCCAAAATGCTCGCGTACCTCGCCGACAACCATCCGCGAGAGGTTCGTGCGGCTGTCAAACATCGTCATCAGCACGCCTAGCAACTCGAGTTTCCGGTTCACCCCGGACGATTTTAATTGCTCCATCAGGTCGGTGATCGAGCTGATGCCTTCCAGCGGATAATACTCGCACTGGAGCGGGATCAGCAGGCTGTTTGCGGCGATCAACACGCTCAACGTCAGCTTACCCAGCGATGGCGGGCAGTCAATCAGCACGACATCGAACCGGCGTCCCTTTACGATCGGCTTCAGCGCCTTCTTCAGCCAGTTGAGATGGTGGTCGGGATCGCCGCTGCCGGTGTCGAACGACATCCGCGCCAGCTCCACCTCGGCGGCGCACAGGTCGAACTCGCTCGGGATCAGCGACACTCCGTCGTACTCGGTCTCCTTGATTTTCTCCTCGAGCATTCCTTCGCCGAGGAGAACCGGGTAAAGGCTGTCGTTGGCCGTTTTCTCGAATCCCAGGCCGCTTGTGCAGTTGGCCTGCGCGTCCATGTCGATCAGCAGGACGCGTTTGCCGAGCGAGCCAAGGCAGGCCGACAGGTTGACGGCTGTGGTTGTTTTTCCGACCCCTCCCTTTTGGTTGGCGATGGCGATGACCCTCGGCACCGGGCGATTTAAGGGAACGGCCTTCGCGATTTCAAGACAATCAACCCGGATGAGACAGCGTCAGGGTCGGCGATGGGTCCACTCCGGGTTGGCGTACTTGCGGCTGGCCAAGTCATCAATGGCCTTCCTGTTTGGAGCCTCAGCTTGGCCATCGGTTTGCCACGCTTGGCTAAGCGCGGCCCTAATCGGCCCGGCGGCGAGCGGCAGGTTCCGGCAAAACGCATCGTGGCTCCGCCCGTCGCGATACGCTGGGGCGGACGACGGAAATCTCAGCGCCTGGCCAAGCAGTGACAGGTCGAACCCGAGCAGGAACGTGCCGTGAAAGAGGAGGGCGCTGCGCCGCCGCCGCTGGGCGTTGCCGGAAAACTTGACGCCACCGAGGGTCAGGTCGGTGTGTCCCTGCGCCTCGATCTCTTGGCCAAGCGCCCGGCTGAGTGCCTTACGGTGGGTAGTCATGATGAGGCAGTTCGTGTCGCCGATGGAGCGCGTGGCATCGCCGGGGTTGATGCGCATCACCAGCGAGTAATTCAGGCATCCGGGCCCCTGCAGGACGGCGCCTCCCCCGCTGATTCGCCGCAGGAGCGGGATGCCCAACCGTTTGCAGGCTTCGGTGTCGCACTCGCGTTCGATGGAATTTCCGTAACCCACGACGACGCAGTGCCTCGTGGATTCCCAAAAACGGAGCACCGGACCGCTCCGCTCCCCGTTCACCTCATCCAGCATAATCTCGTCACACGCCAGGTTGTGCGCCGGTTCGGGCAGGCTGTGCTCGAGGGTTTTCATTGGTCGGATGGATGGCAGGCGTTACATTGCGTATGCCGCACGCGGCCATTGAACGTTTTTTACCAATGGACAAAAAGCAAATTACCCCGCAGTTGCCCCACGAGGAACTGCTGCAGCTCAAGCGCTGGAACACGCCGACCATCTACAATGGATGGGAACAGATCACCCAGCATGACCCGGCTCAGACCGCGATCAATCTCGAGGTGACGACGGATTTCATGCCGCAAATGGGCCCGATGGTCGGTTGGGCGGTCACGTTGCAGATCGAGCCGAGCCAACCGCGGCACAAGGAAAACGCGGTTCGCCGAACTGGGGAATACCGCGAATACATCGCCGGCATCCCGGGGCCGAAGATCGTCGTTGTGCAGGATTTGGACAAGCCGGCCACGACCGGCTCCTTCTGGGGCGAGGTCAACGCAAACATTCACCGCGCACTCGGATGCGTCGGAACCATCACGGATGGCGCGGTCCGAGACGTCGACGAAATGACCAATGCCGGGTTCAAGGCCCTGGCCAGGCGGTTGTGCGTGGGGCATGCACACGTGGTTCCCGTCAACTGGGGTTGCGAGGTGCAGGTCTTCGGGCAAAGGGTTGAGCCCGGCCAGTTGATCCACGCCGACAAGCACGGCTTCCTGGCGATACCGCCTGGGGAGGAAAAGGGACTGCTGGACGCGGCGGTTTTCATGGATCAAAACGAATGCAACACCGTCATCAAAACGGCTCGCGGCGCGTCGGGTTTGACTCACACCGAGTTGCTCAAGCAACTTAATCAATCCGTAACCGACTTCGGCGAGGCTGCGCGGAACAAATTTCGAAGCCCCGGAGAATTCGGCGATTAAATAAACGACTGGCCGATCGGCTTGATGACCAACTCCGGCACGTGCGCCAGTGGCGGCAGCTTGGCGATGGCCAGCGTGATGTCGGCGATGTCGGCCGGCTTCAGGATTTTCGCACGATGCTCCGCCGAAGGCGGCACGGGGCGACTGTCGAGGATGGGCGTGTCCACTTCGCCGGGGAATATCGTCGTCACCCGGATGCCGTTTTCGCGTTCGTCCTCGCTGGCGCTCGTGCCCAGGGCGGCCATGGCGAACTTGCTCGCATTGTAGGCCACGCCGCCGAGCGGGGCGGCCCGTTTGCCGGAAGTCGAGGAAATGTTGATGACAAGGCCGGTCTTGTGGGGGCGCATGAGCGGCAGCGCGTAGTGCATACAGTTGAAGGCGCCGGTTGCGTTGATGGTCATCAACTTGTCCCAGTCAGCCGGGGCCAATTCACTCATCGAGCGCCTGGGCACGTTCGCCCCGGCGCAGTTCACCAGAAGGTGCAACTGGCTAAACTGGCTTCCAACCCAGTCGAACAACGTTTTGACGCTCTCGCGCTCCGCGACATCCACCGTGTGGCTGATGATGTTCCCGTCACCTTGGCCGGCAACGCCGTCCAGCTTGGCCTGCCGACGCCCCGCGACCACCACCTTCGCCCCCTCCCTGGCCAAGCCAAGCGCAATGGCTTCGCCCATGCCGCTGCCGCCACCCACCACAACTGCGTTTTGTTCAGACAAACTCACGGGCAAAAGAATACGGATGCCGCTTCAGGATGGAAGAATGATGTTAAGGCCAAGACCCAAGGGTAGAGCGGGTGCACTTGGCCAAGCGGATTGAAAACAGGGAGCGGATGGGGCAGGATGCTGGACGGCACACATTGTCATGAAATCCAAACTGAACAGATTGTTGGGCAAACTTGGCTTGGTCCTGGTTTGCGGAACCTTTCTTCACCCGGTGGTAGCGCTTGGCCAGACGGACGATGCTGCCAAGGTTACTGCATTGGTCGAAAAACTCTCCAATTGGGGGCGCTGGGGCGCGGACGATCAGCTTGGCACACTCAACCTAATCACGCCCGACGTGCGTGTTCAGGCGGCCAGACAGGTTCGGGAGGGCATTTCGGTCTCCATGGCGCACAACGCAGACAAGAGGCTGTCAATTTACAACTCCAGTCCCTACTCGCACAACATGATGGCCACCGGCGAAAATCCGCTGGAGGGCCAGTGGGCGATGGATCAGATCTGCATCGCCTATCACGGCTACGCTCACACGCACATCGACGCCCTGTGCCACTTGTTCAACAATGGGAAGATGTACAACGGCATCCCGCAGACGGTGGTCACCAAGTCCGGCGCCAAAAAGATGAGCATCATCGGGTTGAAGCATGGGGTGTTCACCCGCGGCATCCTGCTCGACATCCCGGCGATGAAGGGGGTCGATTGGCTTGAGCCCGGCTACGCAGTGACCGTGAAGGATCTCGAGGCATTCGAGAAGTGGGCCAAGCTGAAGATTGGGAAAGGCGACGTTGTTTTTCTCAGGACCGGGCGCTGGGCACGCGAGCAGGCAAAAGGCCCGTGGAATGTCGGTGCCAACTCTGCCGGTTTTCACTTCTCTTGCATGGAGTGGTTGGCCAAGCGCGACATTTCATGCATAGGCAGCGACGCGGCCAGCGAGGTGGCTCCATCGGGCATTGAGGGGTACTCGCATCCGGTGCACATCCTGGCGCTGCACGCACTGGGAATGAACATTTTCGACTGCTGCGACTTTATCGAAGTGAGCAAGACCTGCAAAAAGCTGAAGCGATACGAGTTTCTTCTGACGGCGAACCC
>JYMV01028644.1_pt1 | contig 16628 bp, 16 predicted proteins | sample 338911 | NCBI WGS metagenome assembly JYMV01 (sample SAMN03354496, study PRJNA234377) | hydrothermal vent metagenome | biome: Deep sea; feature: Hydrothermal plumes at the Eastern Lau Spreading Center, Western Pacific Ocean; material: Seawater | place: Tonga | collected 2009 | depth 2000 m m
GACTCAAAGTTTGAAAATTTTCCTGATTATATTAATGGTATTACAACTGCTCCATGTAAGTCGGCATGAATTAGATTATTTGGAGCAACTTTAACCCCAAAGAGTTTGATTTCAGTATCAATCTCACGAACATGAACAAAACCATGGCTTGGACCAATAGAACCTGCTATTACTGGGAAATCTTCAGCCAAATCTCCAAGATCTCTAACCACGCCATTAGTCAGTACCCCTGATAGTCCAAATCTTTTGTGGATTTTAGTATTAATTTCACCCCAGTAAGCTCCAATACAATCTGGAAAATCTTCATCTTCTATAACTGCAATTGAAGGCCCACTAACTTCGGACATATAACGATAATAATCCATTCTTCTATTTTTGATTATCTCTTTGTCTTCATTAGGTGGACTTAAAGCTGCAATTTTAGCGGTTTTAGCGAAGCCAACCAAAGGTCCACTTTGAGGCGCCGAGCAAACCATCGTTCCACGAGTAAACTGTGAAAAACCACGCTTGCCTTGTGCAACTTCAATGGCATTGCAAACAGTGGGTGTATCAATCGACTGAAGAAGTTTCAGTAACTCACTATCAATTAATTCTTTAGCCATGTTTTTAATATCTCCGTAGTTTTTTCTGGTTGCTCTAATGTTGGCAAGTGACCTGCATCCATAACCACTTCTAGCCAAGAGTTAGGGATCAGTTTATGTATCAATTGATGTTGCTCTAGAGAACAAAGTCTGTCTTCCGATCCACAAAGCACCAACACCGGTATATCAAGCCCTCTAAGTGTTTCTTGTTGGTCATGTCTATCCCGCAATGCTTGTGATTGTTTGACAAAAACATCTGCACCCAATGACAGTGCCATTTCCATGCAAGTATTAAGTATAGACTGTTTATTTGAAGTATCCGCCAAATAATTAGGCTTCATTTCATCTCTCATAACTTTTCGGAGATTTCCTGAAATTACATCTCTTATCTGTAGTTCCCTTTGCTGCTTGACTTCCTCTAGCTCTGCCTTTGGATTGGTATCCATTAGAGCTAATTTTTCAACCCGAGTAGGCGCCTGAGCACATATTTCCATAGCAACAATCCCACCCATAGAGAGCCCAGCGAGAGCAAATTTGGGTGGTGCATGTTTTATTACATCGGCCGCCAACTTATCTATTTGTGAGTAGCTCGAAAGCGCTGCAACTTGGACTTCACGCTCGAAACATAAGGCATCTATTTGTGGAGCAAAAAGGCGCTCATCACACATCATGCCTGGAAGCATTACCAGGGGAGTCATGAACGTTCGCTTGCAAGTGCTGCGCCTTCTGAAAGGCTTTTCAATTTAGCAAAAGCAATGTCTGGATCCACAGCGCCAAAACCAGCAAACGTGCCAAACCCGCAGTCAGAACCAGCCATCACTCGATCCACTCCAACTATATCGACAAACTTCTCAATGCGTTGCGCAACAAGTTCTGGATGTTCAACAAAATTGGTTGTAGTGTCAACCACACCAGGCACGAGTATCTTATCATCTGGAATTTCATTCTTTCGATTACGAAAAACTGTCCATTCATGAGCATGGCGTGGATTAGAAGTCTCAAATAGAGTATAGCGAGCTTTCGCTTTCATTAATGTTCCAAAAACTTTATCCATGCCAATATCACAACAATGCGGTCCTTCATAATTTCCCCAACATATGTGAATCCTTACTTTTTCTTTTGGAATATTCTTTAATGCGTGGTTAAGTGCCTCCATGTGGGATTCAGCGATCTTCAGGAATTCTGTATCTGACAGATCATTGAACAACATGTGCCGGGAGAGTGCTAAGTCTGGGCAGTCTAGTTGTAAATCTAGTCCCGATGCCACAATAGTTTCATATTCATCTCGCATTGCATCTGCAAGAGCAGCGAGATAAGCATCTCTTGTTGGATAAAAATCGTTTTGCAGAAAAAGAGAAATAACGCCTGGAGAGGCTGCGTTCATAAAACCTCTTTTAATATCATGAATCTTCATTGCTGATTTCAAATTAGTAATGTCTTTTTCAAGCTCACCTTGGCCTTTTGAGCGCACTTCAGAGGTACACATTGGACGAGCATATTGCGGGGTGCCACCATCATCAGCTAATCGTTGTAGATACCCTGGAAACATTTTCAAGTCTTCGGGTGGGTTGCGAGGGCTATCACCTGAAAATCCTGAATATCTGTCTTTGACATAAGTTGCATAGGATATTTTGGAAGTTTCACCATCACTCACAATATCTATACCCGCGTTTTTTTGTTTTTCAGCGGTATCCGATACATTTTTTTTCATGCATACATCAAACTCAGCTTTATCATATTCATGGTTATTTTCTCGGGAAAAAATAAAGTCTACAACTTCTTGACTGCGAGGCAGTGAGCCTACGTGTGTTGTTAAAATTCTACTCATTTATTGCTCCTTGAATAAAGTATTTGGATGACTCATTTAAAATCAATAATTATCATACCCTTAGCCTGATAATTCCTTGTATGTAGAGGAAAAGGCTGTAATTGCTTTGTCTAAATCATCTTTAGTATGTGCCGCCGATATCTGTGTTCTGATTCTTGCCTTGCCTTTTGGTACCACAGGAAAGAAAAAACCAATAGCATAAATACCTTTCTCTAGAAGTTTCTTTGACATTTTCTGTGCCAATTTAGCGCTCCCTAACATAACTGGCACTATCGGGTGGTCGCCATCATCAACATCAAAGCCTACTTCTTGCATTCCTTGACGAAAGTAATGCGTATTCTTTTCTAGACGATCCCTAAGTTCCGTAGAATTGGAGAGCATCTCTAACACTTTAAGTGAAGCTGCACATATCGAAGGCGGCACTGAATTTGAAAACAAATAGGGCCTGGAACGTTGCCTCAACATGTCAATGATTTCCTTGCGGCCTGAAGTGTAACCACCGGAACCGCCACCAAGCGCCTTACCAAACGTTCCAGTAATAATATCAACACGGTCCATCACATCACAGTATTCATGAACTCCCCGGCCCGTCTTACCCATAAATCCAACCGCATGGCAGTCATCGTGATGAACCATGGCATCATACTTGTCAGCCAAGTCGCATACTTTGTCGAGCTGAGCGACAGTGCCGTCCATCGAGAAAACACCATCAGTTGTAATCAGGATACGTCTTGCTCCACCCTGTTTGGCTTCAATCAGCTTTGCCTCAAGATCAGTCATGTCGTTATTTTTATAGCGAAACCGAGCCGCCTTACAAAGACGCACACCATCAATGATTGAGGCGTGGTTGAGTTCGTCAGATATAACGGCGTCATCCTTAGACAAAATTGTTTCAAAGAGACCTGTATTGGCATCAAAACAAGCTGCATAGAGAATCGTATCTTCCATGCCAAGAAATTCACTAACCTTGCATTCAAGTTTCTTGTGGATGCTCTGAGTACCACAAATAAAGCGTACAGATGACAAACCAAAACCCCAATCATTAAAACTATCTTTAGCTGCTTGAATTACCTCGGAATGACTCGCCAAACCAAGATAATTGTTGGCACACATATTGATCACTTCGGCACCATCTTCAAGTGTAATTTCGTTTTTTTGATGAGATGCAATGACTCGTTCAGTTTTCCATAAACCTGCCTCTTGAATGGCATTTAAATCTTTTTCTAAGCTCTCTTTTGCGCTTTTAAAACTCATTACAATTCCTTAAATTAATCTTCCCAATTGAGAATGACTTTGCCGGATTGCCCTGAGCACATAACATCAAAACCTTTCTGGAAGTCAGTGTAGTGGTAATGATGGGTAATAATTTTTTCAAGTGGTAGACCACCTTGCACCATCATCGATCCCTTATACCAGGTCTCAAAAATTTTACGACCATGAATACCCTTTATCTGCAAACCTTTGAACACAACCAAGTCCCAATCAATACCAGAACCTGCGGGCATGATTGCTAGCATTGCTATCTTACCGCCGTTAACCATTTTCTTAAGCATGTCTCCAAAAGCCTGAGGGGAGCCTGACATTTCTAGGCCAACGTCAAAACCTTCAAAAATGCCTAAATTTTCCATCATTTCAGTCGTGATTTGATCTTTGCCAACATTCACTGGAATGGCTTTTGGTACAATTTTTTCAACCAAATTAAGACGGTACTCATTGAGATCTGTAATGACTACATTACGAGCGCTACTATGAACAGCTACCATTGCAGCCATAATTCCGATTGGTCCTGCACCAGTTATTAAAACATCCTCGCCCAACATATCAAATGACAGCGCAGTATGGACAGCATTACCATAAGGATCAAAACAGGCTAGCAAGTCCGTTGAGATTTCCAGACTTGGTTTAAATACATTTTCGGCTGGAACCGAAACATACTCTGCAAAAGAGCCGGCTCGATTAACCCCAATACCGACAGTATTTGGGCATAGGTGCTTACGTCCACCTAAACAGTTACGACAACGACCACAAACTATATGACCTTCGGCCGAAACAACATCACCAACCTTGAGCGCCCAAAACGGGAGAGCACCAACGCTTTCACCCAACTCGGCAATAACACCAGCAAATTCATGACCTGTTGTCATCGGCACAGGAATATTTTTTTTTGCCCACGCGTCCCAATTATAAATATGGACATCGGTACCACAAATGGCAGTTTTCTGAACTTTGACAAGCACATCATTACTACCCACCTCTGGCATGGGTACGTCTTCAAGCCAAATACCTTTCTCTGAGTGGCTTTTAACCAATGCTTTCATAATATAACCTCTGGTTATTGTGACAAAATATTTGAGCTATTAGAATGTCTATCCTTTCCAAGTCGAACCTGCAGGATCATCGGTGTTAGTGACACGGAAAAGGCTTGACTTTTGAGAATTAGCTGGGAAGAGTTGATGCTCTAAACTAGGTGGCACAGAACAAGTATCACCGGGCCCAAGGATAGTACTACCTCCATCCCAACCCAGGTTCCAGTGTCCATGCATGATCATGAGTACTTCATGACGACTGGTTGAGTACATATTTTTTGTACTTGAATCACCAGTCAGAAATTCAACCTCAAAACCAGGACGATCTTTTAATAAAGCGTCTTCTCCAATCACTTTTACTGGTGAAGATTCAGCTAATCCTGTTAAATCAGAATATCGAGTAACATAATCTCGAACAACCTCTTCAGAAGGAATTTCAGGAAAACTCCCCAACTCCTCTTCTGTAAGTAATGGTACAGGGTTAATATTTTTAGGGAGAGATTCACCTTTTTTAATATCATACAATAAGCCATTTTCGCCCAAAATGAGTCCATATTTTTTTGCCTCTTCAATGACCTGTGGAGCCCATGTCACACTTCCACCAGCATCATCGCCACCGAGTATCGCCATAAGCATGCCATAATCATTTCCGATATTTTCAAAAGCCCGAAACATTCCAGTAGGCACATTAAATATATCTCCTTCTTCGATAATTACTTCTCCCGCGGTACCCCACCTGCCCCAAAAAAATCGCCAGCGGCCTTTGAGAACAAAAAATACCTCAGCTGTTGTATGTGAATGCAAAGAGTTAATGCATTTAGGTGGTTGTCCAGCAGCACCAATATTAAAACCCGGTGTTTCAGAAATATGTACATGTTGATCAGGACTTTCTGACACCCCTGGGCCGATAATAGTGAAGTTATCTTTTTGGTCTGAACCGGGTGTATGTGCATCAATAAATGCTGTTTTACAAGGCTTTAATTCATTAAAGCGAACTATTTGAGGTTTTGTTTCTTCTCTATTCATTACTAGCCTGTCTTAAGTATTATCTGCTTCCATAAAGCTACCTCATCAAATATGGTGTACTCTCTTCTGAGCCCCCATGGCCCAAATTCAGCATGTGAAACACCCATCACATATAATTCTGCTCCAGATGGTGCTCCAAAAACACCCCAGCCATCATGCTTACCCTCTAGGGTCCAGCGAACTGCAGCTCGAGGTGACATATTTTTATCTTCACGGCCAATTTGATGTTCAATTGTAAACTTTGCACTTGGAAGAGCAGAACGCAAGTTTGTCCAAAACTCGGTTGCATCTGAATATGAATGACCTGTAACTCCTCCAGGATATTCAAGATGGCATCCTCGGTCATATTGGTTTGTAATCACTGCTTCATCGGAGTTCATAATCTGTCTTAATATATCAACATACTTCTCGCCCCACTCATTAGAATTTCCTTTACCTTGATAAGGGCCTATTTGATTCATGGATTCTGAAAAAGGCCACTTACAGTTTTCTGGTCCACCCTCAGCATCTATCTGTTTTCTAGCACAATCCTCTACCTCCATTCCTAACTGTCTAACTATGCCCCCTTGATCCCGAATTAACCATTCATCATTTATCTGGTTATTGATTGCATGACAATCTGCAATTGTTCGGAATTTAACTTTTATTCCAGTTGCTTTGCCATACTGGCCGTCACCCAAATGCGTTGCTGTAGAAATAATACGATGAGAAGATAACATGCCCTTTTCAGGTGAGCCAGACCAGATTACATCTTCACCTAGAAGCTGCCTATCTGGAAATTCAGATAATGTAGCTTTAGTAGCTTTAATGACATCCTTGTTTCCTATCACTATGCCTGATGGTGAACGCACAGGTATATCATTAGAATAGAGATATTCTAATTTATCAATTCCACGCTCCTCCCAAATCTCATAAGTAATACCATTAATATAATCAGGAAAATTTTCAAACTTTGAGTCAAATCCTTTCACTCAACCCCCTATTTGGACAATTTAGTTGAAATTCTTGTTGAGCCACGCATGATAAGTGGACCATCTATTTTTATTTGACGTGGCTTTGTTTTCTTATTTTCAATACTCTCAAGAATCATTGAAACGGTTTCAGCTACCATGCGATTCGCAGGTTGTCTAATCGTTGTTAAATCATAAGCAGGCCAAGAAGAAACTGGCACGTCATCATAGCCAACAACCGAAACTTGTTCTGGAATTTTTAACCCAATCTCAGAGCGCAATACGTCCATTACTGCAAATGCCATATGATCACTGGCAACAAAAACAGCATCTGGTATTTCGTTAGCAGTAAACATTTTCCGTGCAGCCTGTCGAGCTTCATCTTGAATAAAATTACCAACCTCACGGGCATAAAGAGATTGGCCGTGATCTTTCAATTCTTCAACAAAACCAGTTTCTCTATCACGCTGAGTTGAAGCGCCTTCCCAACCGGCGATATAACCGATACGTTTGTGACCTCCAGCAATCAAGAATCTCGCAACTTTTTGCCCGCCAAGAATGTTATCTGATGTGATTGCCGAAAACCTGTCGTCATCTTGGGAACGATTGAACAAAATTACTGGAACTCCTGCAGAAGTACATCGACTGGCTAGGCTTGAAGACATTGCAACAGAAGCAAGAATAATGCCATCAACCTGATAGTCTAGAATCTCGTCTAGCACATCATCAATGCTGCCTACTGTTTTTGATGCCATAAAAACCAAAACATGGTAGCCTTTTTTTTGTAAGGCATTAGAAATAAGCTCCAGTGCCTCAGGATAAAAGTAGTTATCCAGATGAGCAACCACTAGACCGATAATGCGTGACCGACCGGTAATTAATGATCGAGCTAAAACGTTTGGTCGGTAACCAAGCTCCATAGCCGCTTTCCGAACTTTTTCCGCTGTTTTTTTGGAAGCAGAAGCGCCAGGTGTAAAAACCCGTGAAACTGCGGACTGGCTCACGCCAGCCAGTTTTGCCACTTCCAGTGAGGTTATTTTATTAGTTGCCATCAATCTGCCGTCCAACCTCCATCAACCATCAATGCCGAACCTGTGACCATTGCAGAAGCGTCAGAAGCTAGAAATACTACCGCTCCCATGATATCTTCAACCTTGCCTACTCGACCAAGCTTAATCTTTGCTTCAATCCAACTTCTATGCTTAGGGCTATCTAAAGTGCTTTGTGTTAATGGTGTACGGATAAATGTGGGACAAATGGTATTGACTCGAATATTATATGGCCCCCACTCAATTGCCATAGCTTTGGTAAAACCTTCTACTGCATGTTTGGATGCGGAATATACGGCTCTATCAATACCGCCTACATGTCCCATTTGAGAAGAAATATTTATTAAAGAGCCGGGCATGTTGCTAATGATTAAACCATTTGCTACAGCCTGTGTCACAAAATAAGCCCCACGAAGATTGACATTCATAACTTCATCAAAATCCTCAACAGTGGTGTACTGAGATGGCGCATGACGACCTAAACCAGCGCTATTAACCAAGATATCAAAAGGACCATTATTTGCAATTGATTCTTGTGTAGTTTCAATATCAGAAATATCCAAAACCATTGCTTCAGCACTACAGCCTTTTGTTTGAACAGCTTTAACGACCTGATTAAGGTTGTTGACGTTTCTAGCTGATAAGCATACATGCGCGCCTGCCTCAGCCAAAGCAACAGCACATCCCAAACCAATTCCAGACGAAGCACCAGTGATGAGTGCTTTTCGACCATTAAGTGACATAGATGGAGTTTTAGGTAATTCAATCATTCTGCAGCTTCTCCATAGGGTATATCTTTTCCACCATAACGACGAACCCTAATATTGGCCTGTTCAGCGTGCCCAACAAATGATTCCAGTATACAAAGACGAGAGCAATACTCTCCAATCTTGGTGGCCGCCTCATCAGTGGTTATTTCCTGATAGCTATGTGTTTTAAGGAATTTACCAACCCACAGTCCGCCAGTGTAACGACCCGCTTTTTTAGTTGGCAATGTATGGTTGGTACCAATAACCTTGTCACCATTAGCAACATTTGTTCTCGGTCCTAAAAATAATGCTCCATATGAATGCATGTTGGCCAAAAACCAATCATCTCGATCCGTCATAACTTGAACATGCTCAGAGGCAATATCGTTGGCAACATTGAGCATCTCTTCATAACTATCGCAAAGAATGACTTCACCGTAATCTTTCCAACTTACTGAGGCTGTATTCGCGGTTGGAAGAATCTTTAATATTCTGTCTATCTCAGAGAGGGTATCTTCTGCCAGTTTTTGGTTATTAGTCACCAAAACGGCGGGAGAATCATATCCATGCTCAGCCTGACCAAGCAAATCAGTTGCACATAATTCAGCATCAACTGTGTCGTCGGCTATTACCATGGTTTCTGTTGGTCCAGCAAGTAAATCGATACCTACGCGTCCGAATAATTGTCTTTTGGCTTCAGCGACATATGCATTTCCAGGGCCTACCATCATGTCAACGGATTTTATAGTCTCAGTGCCAAGCGACATTGCACCAACCGCTTGAATACCACCCATAACGTAAATCTCATGAGCACCGCCAAGATGCATGGCAGCGATAACTGCTGGATTGGGCTCCCCTTTAAATGGTGGTGTAGCAGCTATAATACGAGGAACTTTCGCGACCTCTGCCGTAACGATAGACATATGCGCAGAGGCTACCATTGGGAATTTACCCCCAGGAACGTAGCAACCGACAGACTGCACCGGTATGTTTTTGTGTCCGAGAATAACGCCGGGCATGGTTTCAATTTCTATATCTAACATTGAATCACGCTGGGCTTGAGCAAATTTCCTTATTTGGGTTTGAGCAAACTTAATGTCTTCCAAGTCACGTTTTGACACTTGCTTTATTAGATTTTCAATTTCGGCTGAGCTCAACTTAAAAGATGTTGGGTTGTAATTGTCAAACTTTATAGAGAACTCTCTTAAAGCTTCGTCACCCTTTTCTGCAATTGCTTGTAGTGTATCTTCGACGATCTTACTAACCTTCGCATCATCTACTGCTCGGTCTGCTTCAGTTTTACCTTTTTTTAAATATTGAATAGCCATAATGTCCCTACTTATTCAGGTTTCGGTGGTTTTTTTTCGCCACGATCATAGGCTTCCCAGCCTTGACCGTTAAATACGTCAACACCAAGCTGTGCCAAAATACTTGGAAAGTCAACCGTAACCCAGTTGTCTGTTATAAGTCCTTCTTTAACTTCCCAAAAATCAGTGTAGTGAATTTTCACTCGTTTGTTGGTTGGCACAATATCCATAAATTCACCGCTATGGATTGCGTCAATGTGGCCAAAGCATGCGGCCCACTCACCATCCACTAAGAACTTATCTGTTTTATATATTCGGTCTGTGAAAGCAGCTCTAAGAGGCAACTGCCAATTATTTCGAAACTCTTTAAGGTTTTTTTTGGTGCCGCAACCCTGGTTTCCCATCCAGCGAAATTCTTCATGGAAGTACTTACCCATATCATTCGAGCCAGCTATCAAAGCATCTTCCATAGCTTTAACTACGGAGTATGTTTCTTTTGATTTTTCTTCATGGTTCATATTCAATTCAAGTTTTAATATCTATATATTTATTTTTTAGTTGTCAATCATCTCTCCTGTTTCCTTGCTAAATAGCAAGCAAAGATTTGCAGGAATATGTGCCATAACCATAGAACCTATTTCAGTATAGTAATTTTTCTCAGATTTGATGGAAACCAGTTCGCCTCCAGCCCTAATAGAAACCATTGTCGCATCGCCCAAAAGCTCCATAGAAAAGGTAGGGCCAGTAATTTCGCCTCCACTTTCAACAATGGATGCATCTTCAGCACGGAACCCCAGAGTTACCTCACCAGAATGTTCTTTATTTAATCCTGTGATTCTGACGTTTTCACCAATAAAGATGCCATCATTAATGGAACCATGCATCAAATTCATAGCAGGAGCACCAATAAAGCTTGCAACGAAACTATTGGCAGGTTTGTTATAGATTTCTTTTGGAGTTCCAATCTGTTGAATAGCACCAGCATTCATAACAACAACCCTATCAGCAAGTGTCATAGCCTCTACCTGATCATGGGTCACGTAAATGGTTGTGACACGTAACTCATGTTGTAAATTTTTTATTTGTGCGCGAGTAGAGACTCGCAATTTAGCATCAAGGTTCGATAATGGCTCATCCATCAAAAACACAGTAGGTTCACGAACAATTGCCCTTGCCAAGGCAACACGTTGACGCTGACCACCCGATAATTCAGATGGTTTTCGATGTAAAAAGTCATCCAGTTCGACCATTGCAACCGCCCGCATCACTTTCTCATCATGAAGTTCTCGATCAACCTTTCTTACCTTCAGAGGGAATCGAATATTTTCGTAAACATTCATGTTTGGATAGAGCGCATATGACTGGAAAACCATTGCAATATCTCGGTCTTTTGGTTCCAGTCCATTAACGATTTTTCCACCGATTATTATTTCACCCTCAGTGACATCTTCTAGCCCAGCGATCATTCGCATAGTAGTCGTTTTCCCGCAACCAGAGGGTCCAAGCAATACCAAAAATTCTTCGTCAGCAATAGTCAAATTAAAGTTGTCTACACCAACAAAACTGCCCCATCGCTTGGTTAGATTTTTTAATTGAATTTCAGCCATATCTTATCCGTGTGTTAATCACCTGAAGTTTGAGATATAATAATGATGCATACGTTTGCAAATAATTATAGCACACGCCTTCTTTATTTGATGAAGTATTTGCAATCGTATGCAAAATAATATTTAGAGTTACTAATGGACTACAACACAATCATTTCTGACGATAAGCACTGGGTGAGTTATGGTAACTTTTCTTGAAAGACCTTGAAAATGATGAAAGACTGTTAAAGCCGGTTCTTATAGCTATTTCTTGCATTGGTAAAAGCGTATCTGTGACATACTTTCTTGCACGAAGTAATCTTAGATTTAAATAATATGCTCCTGGAGTAGTTTGTAAATGCAATTGAAAGAGATTTTCCAGTCTACGACTTGAAATATTCAATCTCTTTGCAACTGATGTCACAGAAATCGGTTCATCAAGGTTTGATTCCATGATGCGGATAGCTTTAGTGACACGTGGCTCAAAATCATTCAATAACCCCAATGATACGAGTGGCTGTGCATCAGTTGAGAAATGCGTTTCATCATATACAAAAACACTTGCAACCTCCAAAGCTGCGGGGTAACCGATTCTTGATCTAATTAAATGAAGCATAAAATCAAAGGTAGGCGATGCACCACCTATTGTAATAACACCTTTATCAATGACAAAACGGTCCGGTTGAACCTCAGTTCGTCTAAAATAATCTGCAAAATCTTCTAAATCTTCCCAATGAGTTGTAGCAGATTTACCGTCTAGTAATCCAGCTTTTCCTAAAATCCAAGCCCCGGTATCAACGCCTCCCATTGCATCAAACTTTGATGAAAATCTTCTAATCAATCCTATCTCATCACTGGAAATATATTCAAATTGTTTAAAGCCAGAAACAATAAAAAGTAGATTTCCATCTTTGATGGATTCAAGTTTCCCGTCTGCTGTAATTTGAAGACCACATGTACATTCAACCGGCAGACCATCAATTGTAACAATCTTCCAAGTAAAACATTGCCTCTCCGATAAACGGTTTGCGGCCCGCATCGGGTCAATCATAGAAGCAAGTACCAGCATAGAGGATTCAGGTAACACCAAGATCGTTACCTGCAATGTTGATTCTGAACTGGTAAATATACTCATTTCGTATTATGTATAATTTATGACGGAAAAAGTATAGCACACCCTATGTTGAACAGTAACATATTTAAATCTCAATTTATTTTGTCTAAAATGAATAGTCTATTATTGGAGAAATTATTATGATCAACCTTCAACCATCAAGGGATGTATTTATTACTTGCGCCGTTACAGGCTCTGGAGACTCGACTGGAAGATCCGACAAGGTTCCCATCACACCTCAACAAATCGCCGACTCATGTATTGGAGCGGCCCAGGCAGGCGCCGCTGTTGTTCACATCCATGTTAGAGACCCAAAAACAGGCGCCCCTGCTCGTGATCCTGCTCTATATGCTGAAGTCGTTAATTTCATTAGAGAGTCAAAGGTTGATGTGGTTTTGAATCTAACCACTGGGATGGGTGGTGACATGGTTTTTGGTTCTGCTGAAGAACCGCTGCCATTAAATGACAAAGGAACCGATATGGTTGGTGCAACGGAGCGACTTGAACATGTCACAGATATACTTCCTGAGATATGTACTATTGATTGTGGCTCCATGAATTTTGGCCAAGGTGATTACGTTATGACCAACACCACTTCAGTATTGCAAGAGATGACGAAACAAGTTCAAGCGCTTGGAGTGAAACCTGAAATTGAAGTTTTTGATACTGGTCATTTACAGTTTGCAATATGGCTCAAAGAACAAGGCCTAATTGATGATCCGGTGATGATTCAGCTCTGTATGGGTATACCTTGGGGCGCACCTGATGACCTACACACATTTCTCGCAATGACATCAAATGTTCCAAAAGATTGGACCTTTTCTGCCTTCTCGATTAGCAGGAACGAATTGCCCTATGTCGCCTTGGCAGTTTTAGCTGGTGGCAACATTCGTGTCGGACTTGAGGATAACATCTACCTCAAACGTGGCGTCCTTGCAACCAACGAAGAGCTCGTTGAAAAAGCTGTACAAACTGCACTAGGTATGGGTTGTAGTATTATGGGACCGCAAGATGTACGCGATAAAATGAAGCTAGTGAAACGCTGGGGATAGAATGACGAGTATTGATTCCGCTGGCGTTATTGGTGCAGGTGTTATTGGCAGTGGCTGGATAGCGCGATTTCTTTTAAATGGTATAGATGTTTTTGTCTATGATCCCTCAAAAGATGCTCCAAAAAATGTTAACAAAGTCATTCAAAATGCTGAAAGAGCTTACGCTCAACTACTTGCATCTGATTTACCAAACAGAGGCACCCTTACATTTAAAAACTCAGTTTCAGATGCTTCTAAATCTGCCGATATCATTATCGAAGCTGTACCGGAAAGACTGTCAGCAAAACAATCGGTTTATGATGAGATTGAATTGAGTGCCAATAACAATGTAATTATTGCTTCCTCAACTTCAGGCATCCTACCATCAGACTTACAAGCGAAAATGAAGCACCCCGAACGCCTCATCGTAGCCCATCCATTCAACCCGGTCTATCTTCTTCCTTTGGTGGAAATTGTAGGTGGCTCTAAAACATCCAAAGAATTGATTGAAAGGGCCAGTAGCATTTTTACTAATGTCGGCATGTTCCCGTTACATATTAAAAAGGAAATCCCCGCATTTATTGCCGACAGACTCCTCGAATCAGTCTGGCGAGAAGCGCTTTGGCTGGTCAATGACGATATCGCAACCACTGAAGAAATTGATGACGCTATACGTTTTGGGTTTGGCTTGCGTTGGGCGCAAATGGGTTTATTCGAAACCTTTAGATTGGCAGGTGGAGAGGCAGGAATGCGCCATTTTATCTCACAATTTGGACCATGTCTTGAGTGGCCATGGACTCATCTAATGGATGTCCCTGAATTTACAGAGGAATTAGTGGATAAAGTTTCAAGCCAATCTGATAAGCAATCTGGACAATTTAGTATTCACGAATTAGAAAAAAAACGTGACGACAACTTGGTAGATTTTTTAAAAGTCTTGAAGGAGAATCGGTGGGGCGCTGGCAATACCTTGAAAGAGTTTGAAGATCGTTTAAATAGAACAAAGAAGCGTACAGACTTTGCAAAACTTGACCTAACAGCTCCACTCTTGACGCTTAAAACCAAAGTACGTAAAGAATGGGCAGACTATAACGGCCACATGACTGAGTCACGTTATCTGGAATGTTTTTCAGATGCTTCCACTGAAATGATGGCGATTGTTGGTGTTGATGAGGAATACATATCTAGTATAGGTTCCTACTTTACTGTGGAAACGCATATTCGCCATTTAGATGAAGTTCTAATCGGTGAAGGAGTATACGCAACAACCCAAGTCATCCACGGTGCCGGTAAAAAACTTCACCTGTTCCATTACCTCTACCATGAGGACGACAGATTGCTAGCAACTGCTGAACATATGCTGATCCATGTCAATCTAAAAACCCGTGGTGCCAGCATACCTAGTGAACTAGTTATCAATAGAGTTGAGGCCGTTTACGAAGCTCATAAAAAACTTGCTAAGCCGGAAGGCTTAGCTCGTGCAGTGGGTGATAAGGTTTAATACCACTCGTCATCCATACTGTCTTTCTTTAACCTTATAAAGTCTTTCAATTCTTCATCTATTGCAGGATCCATTGGTGGTTCTATATATTCATCGAGCATAGTATTCCAGCGCTCGTAAGCTCTCTCTTCGGCATCCTTAGAGCCATCCTCTTCCCACTGCTCAAAAGAATTATTGTCAGCTATTTCAGAGCGAAAGTTTGCTGTCTCAAAGTTTTCTCCAGTATGCTCTGTACCTAAAAAGTTCTCACCTGGGGAGTTTTCCATATAGGCACTAAAACCTAGAGAATTCTCATTAATGACCATTCCATCGCCCATCCGATGCAACATTCCAAGACGGTCCGAATCAAGTATAAATTTCTCATAACCTACAACTAAACCGCCCTCCAACCAGCCAGCCGCTTGGTGGATAAAATTAGCGCCAGCCAAAAATGCTGGAAACATTGAATCCGCCGACTCCTGCATGGCTTGAGCATCAGTTACTTTGGAGGCTGTGTAATGACCACCAGCCCGAAAGGGTAATCCCAATCTTCGTGCCATTTGTCCAACCGCTAGGGTTGCCAGAGTAGATTCGGGTGTTCCAAATGTTGGTGCACCAGACTTAAGATCCATAGTTGTTAAAAAATTTCCATACACAGCACTCGCGCCCGGTCGTATCAATTGAGTTAAGGCAACGCCTACCATAGTTTCAGCATGGGCTTGAGCGACTGCTGCTGGCATGGTAACTGGTGACATGGCACCACCGAGAATAAAGGGCGTTATAACAACACCCTGATTAGCTCTCGCATAGGCTTTCAAGGCCCCAGACATAGTGTTGTCATAAACCAGAGGCGAGTTAACGTTTATATTGCCCTGAATAACACAGTTTGACTCTAGAAACTCGTCGCCAAAAACAATGCGCGCCATTGTAATCGAATCTTCGGCACGCTCGGGTGCAGTAACAGCACCCATAAAAGGCTTGTCAGAATACTTTAAATGGGCATACACCATATCTAAATGGCGCTTGTTAACAGGTATGTCAACCGGTTCACAAACTGTGCCACTTGTATGGTGTAACCAAGGGATCATGTGAGCAAGTTTGACCAAGTTCCGGAAATCTTCCATGGTTCCCTGTCTCCTACCTCTCTTTCGATCGTAAACAAAAGGGGATCCGTATGCTGGCCCAAAAACCAATCTATTGCCACCAAATATCGTTGACCTTTTTGGATTTCGAGCATGCATTTCGAACTCTTTAGGAGCTGTCTTGCAGAGCTCAAGGGCTTGCCCTCTATCAAATTGCAGTCTGTTGCCTTTAACTGTGACACCTGCATCCTTGAACAGCTTTAGGGCTTCAGCATCTCCCCAAAACTCGATACCGACCTCTTTAAGAATCCAGTCCGCATGTTCTTCAATGCTCACCAATTCCTCTTCACCCAGTAACTCATAACATGGAATTTTGCGTGACAAAAACCTTGGCGCTTCTATTTGCGCAGATTTTTTTCTATACGCAATCTTCGCAGACCGTCCGCCATCCCTTCTCTTTCTCTTTCTCTTTTGATCAGTCATACGCTCTCCAAAAAGAAACACGCTAACTCTTATTCAATAATTAGTGCCTTAAAAAT
>JYMV01025455.1_pt1 | contig 16627 bp, 5 predicted proteins | sample 338911 | NCBI WGS metagenome assembly JYMV01 (sample SAMN03354496, study PRJNA234377) | hydrothermal vent metagenome | biome: Deep sea; feature: Hydrothermal plumes at the Eastern Lau Spreading Center, Western Pacific Ocean; material: Seawater | place: Tonga | collected 2009 | depth 2000 m m
CTGAGGATATCTCAGCACTGGAAGCGGGCACCTATGATGTTGTTGTTACCGATAGTATGGGATGCACAGAGACTTTACAGGTGATAATTACTGAACCTGCCGTGGTAGCCGGCACCATCACAGGCACCAATGTATCGTGTAATGGTGGCAGTACTGGTGCTGCAGACCTTACCCCTTCGGGCGGGGATGGAAGCTATATCTTCAGCTGGACAGGTCCCGGAGCGTTCACCTCAGGACTGGAAGATCTAACGGGATTGGCGGCAGGCACTTATGATGTAACAATCACCGATGGAAATGGGTGTACGGGAACAGCACAGGTAGTAATTACAGAGCCTGCTGTTATTGTACTTACGCCGGCTTCGGTAAATTCCAATTGCGGGCAGTCTGACGGTGAGGTGTCTGTTGTGGCAACGGGAGGATCTGTGGCAGGAAGCTATACCTACCTGTGGCAGGATGCTGTGCCGGCAACCGTGGGCACCACGGATACTGTTACGGGATTACCGGCAGGCACCTATGATGTTACGGTAACAGATGACAGCGGATGTTTTGCAACAGCTTCAGGAACGATTTCAAACATTCCCGGAGGAACAGCAACGGCTGTGGTGGACAACAATACATCGGGATTTAATATCTGTGATGGCCAGGCTACCGTATCTATGACGGGGGGAACCACACCGTTCACTTACTTGTGGGATGATCCTGGTGCGCAGAGCAATGCCACGGCCACTGGCCTGTGTGATGGGACTTTCTGTGTCACAGTTACCGATGCCAATGGATGTGTAGCAATAGATTGCATTACCATCACAGAGCCAGGAGCTATTCTGCTGACGCTGGTGCCAACAGACATTCTTTGTTTTGGAGACTGCAATGGAAGCATAGACCTCACGGTAACCGGAGGAGTACAACCCTACACATACAGCTGGCTGCCCGGAGGCATGACAGCCCAGGATATTACCAACCAGTGTGCAGGAACCTATACTGTTACAGTAACTGACTCTAACGGAATCATCACTGCTGGAGCAACAACTATCAATGAGCCATCGGCGGCACTTGCTGCTGCTGTGACGGGAACTGACATTCTTTGCAATGGTGACGCTACAGGAGCTGTCAACATGACCGTAACCGGAGGGACAGCACCATACACCTACCTGTGGGATGACCCAGCTGCTTCTACCACTGAAGATATTTCTGGTTTACCAATCGGAACATACACTGCAACAGTAACGGATACCAATGGTTGTACAACAACCGCTTCCTATACTGTTACAGAACCAACGGCCATTACGTTGAATACTACCGGCAATGATGCCAACTGTGGCCAGGTCGATGGTGATGTTACGGTATTCCCAACAGGGGGAACAGGAGCGTATACTTACCTATGGGATGATCCTTCGTCTCAATCCAATGCAAACGCCACAGCCCTTGGAGCCGGGACTTACAATGTAACGGTAACAGATGCTAATGGATGTATGCAGACTGCCTCACAGAACATCTCTGACCTTGGCGGAGGAACAGCTTCTGCCATAACTGACATCAACGCTTCTTGTGCAGGTGCATGTGATGGACAGGTAACAGCAAGTATAGCAGGTGGTACCGCTCCATATACTTACCTATGGGATGACCCAGGGCTGCAGGCCACTGCTACTGCAACAGGACTCTGTGTTGGTACTTTCAACGTAGTCATTACTGATGGAGTGGGATGTATTTCTACCACGTCTGCTGTAGTTACTGAGCCAGCTGGCATGACCGCTGTTTTGGCCATGACCCCTGCAATATGTAACGGTTCTTGTGACGGTACTGCAACCGCTGCTCCATCAGGAGGAACCACACCTTATACCTACCTTTGGGACGATCCCGCAGCACAGACTACGCAAACAGCCAACGGCCTATGCGCGATTACTTACAATGTTGTGATCACTGACATCAATGGGTGTAATATTACTGAGCCCATTACCATAACTGAGCCTGTTGCCATCGCAGTTACTACTTCATCCGTCAATTCCAACTGCGGTCAGGCCGATGGATCGGCTACTGCTTCCGCTTCTGACGGAACGGCTCCTTATACTTACTTATGGGATGATGGATCATCCCAAACAACTGTTACAGCTACAGGACTTTTAGCAGGTGGATATACGGTTAATGTTACCGATGCCAACGGTTGTACCGGGTCTGCTACTGTTACCGTAAGTGACTCGATTGGACCAATTGTATCCATAACGAGCAACTTCTCAGTCACCTGCCCAGGTGGAAATGATGGGGAGCTAAATGCAACCGTCACAGATGGTGTGCCGCTATACACCTACTTGTGGGATGATCCCATGGCTCAAACCACCCCAGCCGCAACTGGGCTGGTTGCTGGAACATATTCTATTCTTGTTACGGATGCCAACGGTTGTATAAGTTCAACTTCAGATATTGTAATTGAGCCTACTACCTTAATTGCATCTATTAGTAATAGTACCAATTTAAGCTGTAACGGTTCCTGCGATGGTACTGCAAGTGTAAGTGTTACTGGAGGAACTGCTCCTTATACTTACCTCTGGACTGGTGGGCAAACTACGGTTACCGCCACTGGAATTTGCGCTATTACCTTAAGTGTAACGGTCACGGATAACCAAGGTTGTCTGGATAGTGTAAGTGTAACTTTGGCACAACCTTCAGTACTAACGCTATCCGAATCTTCAATAGATGCATCCTGCTTCGGAGTATGTGATGCCAGTGCGACGGTTGCTACAAATGGAGGTACTACACCATATACTTATTTATGGAATGATCCCAATTCTCAAACCACTGCAACTGCAGGTGGTTTATGTGCTGGAACTTTCATTGCTCAGGTGACAGATGCTAATGGTTGTTTCTCGTCCTCTACAGTGGCAATTTCAGAACCGCTAGCAATATCTGCCTCAATGATTCAAGAGGTAGGAGTAGATTGCTTCAGTGATTGCGATGGCGTCGCTGAGGTAGCACCGGCCGGAGGTACTTCCCCTTATACCTACTTGTGGTCTGATGGTCAATCTACAGCGCTGGCGATTAACCTTTGTGCTGGAATATTTGCAGTTGATATTACAGATGCCAACGGGTGCACGATATCTGATTCAGCAACCATTGCTGAACCTTTGGCCCTCTCAAATGTATTCTCCGGTACAGATGTTGACTGCAACGGGAATGCAACAGGGGTTGCGACGGCAACAATTACTGGGGGAACCACCCCTTACACCTATTTATGGGATGACTTGAACTTCCAGACAACAGCCTCAGCAACAGGCTTGATTGCTGGAACCTATATAGTACTGCTTACAGATGCTAATGGGTGTACACTTTCAGAAAGTATTGTAATAGCAGAGCCAGTGGCCATAGTAATGGTCGTGGATACCAATGGTGCTAATTGCGGACAGGCTGATGGATCTGCCTGTGTAACAGTCTCTGCCGGTATTGCACCATTTACCTACCAGTGGGATGACCCTTCTAACCAAACCACTGCTTGTGCTAGTGGCATTGCTGCCGGCACATACAACGTCACGGTAATGGATAATACGGGATGTACTGCTACCGGCCTGGGCATAATATCTGACCTGGGAGCTCCCTCACTTTTGATAACAGCACAAGGTGATGCCAGCTGTAACGGAGGATGTGATGGGTTTGCCACAGTGCTCATTCTCAATGGCCTTCCGCCATTTACATATAGCTGGAATGACCCAAATGCCCAGACCACTGCACTTGCCACCGGGCTTTGCGATGGAACTTATGTGGTTGCTATCCTGGATTCCAACGGTTGTACTGGTAATATTTCTGCGACTATTGCTGAACCCACAGCATTGGGAGTGATCATCTCCGGGCAAACTCCTGTAACATGTAAGGGGGATTGTGATGGGACTGCTACAGGCTTGGCTTCAGGAGGAACACCTCCATATAGCTACCAATGGAACGACAGTGGTACACAGACTACAGCACAAGCTGTAAATCTATGTGCCGGTTCCTATGGGCTAACAGTGATAGACGTCAATGGATGTACCGATACTACATCGGTAACTATTGTTGAGCCAGATGTAATTTCACTCACCGTGAGTGCTGTTAATGCACATTGTGGGCTTGCTGACGGCTCTGCTACGGTTGTGGCTGGTGGCGGTAACGGCTTGTATGGTTATTCGTGGGATGACCCTGCTGGGCAGAACACTGCTACTGCTGTCAACCTGCCAGCCGGAAATTACTGCGTGTTGGTCACTGACATCCTGGGATGTACGGCTACCATCTGTGTAACGGTGAATGATCTGGCGCCGGGAGTAGCAACTATATCCACGTCAATTGACATTAGTTGTAACGGAGGGAATGATGGCTCTGCTACCGTATCGATGGCAGGCGGCCAGGTACCGTTTACCTATAACTGGGATGACCCATTGGCACAGACAACACAGACCGCCGCAGGACTTCCGGCTGGAACCTATATTGCCAGTGTAACCGATTCATTTGGCTGTGTGGTGACAACTACCACTGTAATTGCAGATCCACCAGCACTGACGCTGACTACAACAGCAGACAGTGTCACGTGTAGCGGAATCTGTGATGGAAGTGCCACAGTAATTGGAGCAGGAGGAACAACCCCGTATTCATACCTATGGAACGATTTACTTGCACAGACCAACGACACAGCGGTAGGATTGTGCCTGGGCACTTATACCGTAACAATTACAGACGCTATGGGTTGCTTCACAACGGGAACACAAGCAATTGACGAGCCAGCAGGAATTGTCCTTACCGAATCGCACTCGGATGCCAATTGCGGACAGGCAGATGGAGATGCCATAGTTAGTGTTAATGGGGGTATTACCCCGTATACTTACTTATGGTCTAACGGAGAGGACTCTGCCTCAATTGCCAATCTTGCTGCAACTACGTATATCGTAACAGTCACTGATATTAATGGATGTCAGCAAAGCATACCCATCACCATCCTGGATATGGCCGGTCCTACAGCGGCAATTACGGCTTCTGGCAATGCCGGTTGTTACGGTAGTTGTGACGGTTTTGCCACAGTCCTGGTCAGCAATGGAACGGCACCGTATAGTTACTCCTGGGATGATCCTTTGGGTCAAAATACCCCTACCGCTGCTAATTTATGTGCAGGAACCTATATTGTTGAAATTAAAGACTCCAATAGTTGTATAGCAACTGCACCGGTCATCATTTTGGAACCCGACTCTTTAGTATTTAATCCAAGTTCTTCAGACCCCATATGCTTCAATGATTGCAATGGCATGGCGGGTGTTACTGTAGCGGGCGGAACTGCACCGTATACTTATTTGTGGAATGACCCCGCAACACAATCCACCGCACTAGCCATTAACCTATGTTCAGGAATATACACGGTTGTTATTACAGACAGCAACGGATGTTTCGATATTGGAGATATTGTACTGCTAAGCCCATCGCCAATGACATCCAGCATAGCCGTTATTGACGAATCATGCATGGGCCTTTGTGATGGCATTGCGACCGCTTCTGTTATCAACGGAACAGCACCATATACCTATGCATGGGACGATCCAAATCTACAAGCAACTAAAACTGCTGGAGGCCTCTGCGCAGGACCTTACAATGTAACGATCACAGATGTAAATGGATGTGTCACAACTTCGCAGACTACAGTTGGGTCTCCGCCTCTTCTTGTTGCTTCCATCGTTTCAAGCGGTAATGTGAGTTGCTTTACGTACTGCGATGGTTTTGCTCAGTCGAGCGCAACAGGAGGAACACCACCGTACTCCTACCTCTGGAATAACAACCAAACAACTGGACAGGCGATTGCTCTGTGCGCAGGAGTGTTCAACCTCACAGTCACGGATGACAACGGGTGTACATCCACAACCGGCCTGACGATTACACAACCACAGGGAATGTCAGTGACGACCACACAGAATAATGTAAATTGTTATGGAGCATGTGACGGAAATGCAACGGCTAGTTTGAGCGGTGGAACTCCGCCATTTATCTATCTGTGGAATGATATCTCCTTTCAAACAACTGCTGTAGCAAATGGTCTGTGCAACGGTAGTTATAATGTCACGGTTACTGATAACAATGGATGCACTCAAACGTCAGCAACCATCATTACGCAACCCCAACAACTGGGGCTTTCTTCAACGATTAATTTATCTACCTGTGGTTTCAATAATGGAAGTGCCTGTGTTAATGTAATCGGTGGCATTTCACCTTTTGTAATACAATGGGATGATCCGGCAACCACGGTTGGTGCTTGTGCGATGAACCTGATAGCTGCCGTTTATAATCCGATCGTGAGTGACGGAAATGGATGTTACTTTACTATGCCTGTTATTGTCAGCGACCTTACCGGACCTTCAATTGACAGTGTTACGTCGACAGATGTAACTTGCGCTGGAGACAGCAATGCATCCGTTTCAGTTGCCGCGACGGGGACATCGCCACCGTTGACCTACATTTGGAAATCAGGGTCTGATACACTTGGGATCAACATGACATCAGTTTTTGGCCTTTGGGGAGGCACTTATACGATAACAGTAATTGATGCTAACGGCTGTATAGTGGGTGCTTCCGTTACGGCGAGTGAACCTGCTGCTGTTGCCTCAGCGATTATTAGTTCAAATGGCTCTTCCTGCTTTGGTGTTTGTGATGGTTCAGCATCAGTTATGGCTGGAGGTGGAACATCCCCTTACGCCTATATTTGGAGCAATAGCCAGGTTACTGCCGCTGCTTCCGGACTATGCCCAGGTTTGCACAATGTGATAGTGACCGATGCAAATGGGTGTACCACCTCATCATCGGTTTCAATCCTCGAACCTCAACCTCTGTCGGTAACCGATTCTATTACTAATGTGTCCTGTAACGGCGGTGTGGACGGCTCCATCTATCTTTCTGTGTCTGGTGGAACACCCTTTTACAGTTATGGGTGGGTACCCAATGTGGGCACCGGGTCAATTGTGACGAATCTAAGCGCGCAGACGTATGTGGTCACAGTGACGGATCTCAATGGATGTAACTCAATAAACCCTATTGCCATTAATGAGCCTACACCACTTTCTGCCATCGGAATAGGTTATCCTTCCACATGTGGAGACTATAACGGAATGGCCATCGTCATTCCTTCTGGTGGAGTACCTCCATACACCTTCCTTTGGGATGATCCGGCAGCAACTACAACAGATACGGTAGCAGTCCTGTTAGCAAGAGACCCGTACTACGTAGTTATCACAGATGCCAACGGATGTATTTTAAACTACCAGGTGACAGTTGGAGATCTACCTGGACCGGTAGTGGATGCCGTTGTAACGGTAGATATACTGTGCAATGGCCTAAATACCGGTACTGCTACTGTTCAGGCCAGTGAGGGTACCCCACCGATGACCTATGAATGGAATGATCCAGCAGCACAAAGTGGAACAACAGCCACCAATTTGTATGCAGGGCCTATAGTTATTGTTTTGACAGACGCAAATGGGTGCATAGTTACTGGTTATGCAACCATCGATGAGCCCGACACCCTGGTGTTGTTCGTATCAGAGGATGTATCCATTTGTTATGGGCAATCTGTTGATATCAATGCAACAGCAGGTGGGGGAGTTCCACCTTACTATTATATTTGGGACAATGGACTTGACAGTAGCCAAATCCAATCCGTTGCACCATTAACAACAACAACTTACAGTCTCAATGTTATAGATGCCAATTCTTGTACCAGCAGTTTGGATTCGGTGGTAATTTCAGTTTCGCCCCTGCTGGCTCCTGTTCCTCAAAACGACAGTATTTGTGTTGGTGATGATGCAGTTGTTGGTGTCTCTGTTACGGGGGGCAACGGAAGCCAAATCAGCTATCTATGGAGTAACCTGGCAACCGACTCTGTTCAGACTCTAAGCGGATTGGTTGCAAATACCACTTTAACCGTGACGGTCAGTGATGGTTGTTCACCTGATTCCACCGTTACTGTAGAGATTTGGGTAAGCCCAAATCCAGATGTGAGCTTCACTGTTGACGGATCAGGCTGTGAACCCTATGAGTTAACTGCTAAGATAGATTCAGTAGGCACATGGCCACCTGTGAACATTATCTACTGGCTGTGGGATTTTGGTGATGGTAGTACTTCAAATGATGCAGACTCAACGACCCACGTTTATGTTACGGCAGATACGTTTGATGTTTCCCTGCAAGTGATCTCAGATCAGGGATGTGTCACTACCGTAGTACAACAGGGGGCTGTCGTAGCATATGCCGCTCCTACAGCAGACTTCACCATAGAGCAAGATGAGATTGAGCTGGACCCGCTCATCAACCAATGTATCCTCCTGGCTATGGGATTTCGGTGATCCGAATTCTGGTATGGAGAATACAAGTGACCTCGAAGATGCATCACATCTGTTCACCGATACTGGAACTTATATAGTAACACTTATTGTCCAAACACCTGATAAGTGCCCTGATACAATTACGAAGGAAGTGAGAATTATTGGTCAGTACATCCTATTTGCACCGAACAGCTTTACACCGAATGATGACGGCGACAATGACTTCTTCTTTCCCCAGGGCCTAGGTGTAGACCATCAGTCCTTTGAACTTTACATTTTTGACCGCTGGGGCGATATAATCGCAACTGTAAAAGGCGAGTGGGGCAATGACATCAGTATAGGCTGGGATGGTAAGGCAAATGCAGGAAATCAAATCGCGCAAATGGATGTCTATGTATGGTTGATACGCACTACAGATATATTGGGCGACGAGCACGAGTACATAGGACACGTCACGCTATTAAAGTAATGCTCCATACTTTATCCTTTCATTTTTCGGTGCAATATATGTTGCTATATTTATAGCCGATAAGCCCACATTCTGATGAAACCACAGGAGAAATTGATAGCTATCCTCCTTTTTGCATTTTTGTTGTTCAGTACAACATGTCTGGCCCAGGATGATGATTACCGCACAAGTCCGGATAGCACTACCAAACCGGTAAAGAAAAGTTCCAGGTTTGACTGGAAAAAGGTTTACATGGGAGGTGGCCTGGGATTGCAATTTGGATACACAACGGTAGTTGATATCTCTCCCACTATTGGATACAGATTTAATGAAAATTTGTCTGCGGGACTCGGACTAACGTACCTCTATTACGAGATCAGTTCGCTCGACTATCAAACCAATGTCTACGGGGGTGGCCCCTTTGTCAGATATGTATTCGCCAGGAACTTGTTCGCCCACGTGGAATACCAAATACTAAATGCTGAATACTATAAATTTTATCCGCCTGAACGCCAGGATGTGCATTATTTCTGGGTAGGTGGTGGATTCAGACGGCAATTAGGAGGAAATGCATACCTAGTACTCATGGGTCTCTATGATCTTAACTACTCAGATCTTTCTATTTATCCCACCAATCCTATCCTCAGGGTCGGCGTTGTTGTCGGACTCTAGGTACTGCTTTAACCTTGTTATTAGCGACTTCTTTTTTGCTAAATTAGCGCTCCAGTACCCCATTATATGCAAAAGATTATTGCACTTGCCCTGTGCCTCTCAATGGCATATTCGACAATCGCCCAAGTTAAGCAGCAGTACAGAAATGTATGGGACCAGGCATATGCTGAAAATCCCAGTATCCCTTTAGGATTGCTAGAGGCTGTTGCCTATGCTAAAACACGCATGAAGAACATCGATCCTCAGCAGATTACGCATTCGTGCAGTGGAGTACCACTCCCCTCCGGAGTAATGGGATTGATAGATGACGGTAATGGTTATTTTAAGAACACCACAGGCCTGGTTGCTTCAAAATCGAGGTTTACCAAAGCCAGTCTAGGAACAAATATGAGTAATACTGTCCTTGGATATGCTGAGGCATTTGCAAGAATTCAAAATGAGCTGAATATTACTTCAAACAGTCCGGAAGCAAATGTTCCGGTATTGAGGTATATGAGTGAGCTCCCAACCCAAACCGGAGGGCAGCTCTTTGCCCAGGATGCTGAGATCTATCAAATTCTCAAGTATCTGGAAGATGCTGACTTTATGCAGAGTGTAAACCGGTCTCCTCATAAGATCAATTACAGCACCGTCTTCGGACTGAACAATTTTCAAATCCTTTCTTCTATGAAGATTTGGTTGTCCAAGGGTGCAATTAAGAATTCGCAGAACAAAACATACCAACCTAACAAACAGCTGGTTTGTATCGATTATCCCGGTGCCATATGGGTTGCTGCTGATGGTTCCAACTATTCCTCAAGAGGTGGCACACTGGTATCGGCTGTGACGATCCATACGGTTCAGGGCTCATATGCAGGGGCGATTTCATGGTTTCAGAATCCCAGTGCCAATGTATCCGCTCATTACGTATTAAGGTCGTCAGATGGACAGGTAACTCAAATGGTCTGTGAATCAGACAAAGGATGGCACGTGGGATCAGAAAACCCCTACACTATTGGGCTGGAGCATGAAGGGTTTGTCAACGATCCTGCCTGGTACACGATGGCCATGTACACGAGTTCAGCTGATGTTTGTAGAGACATTATCAATAGCGGATATGGAATCAATCCCCTGCGTACTGCCTTTTGGCCCTGGGCTGCCAGCACGAATTATAACTCGGGCGGAAGGCCCGGGAACTGCTCGAAGGTGAAAGGGCATCAGCATTATCAAAATCAAAGCCATACTGATCCAGGGGCAAATTGGGACTGGGACTATTTCTACAAATTAATTAATGATCCTCCTCCGACAAGTTCGATAACAAGTTGTACCGGCACCTTCACCGATAGTGGAGGAAATAGTGCCAATTATGGTGATGATGAACGGGAGTTAACTGTGATTGAACCAGTCAATGCCTCCAGCGTCACGGTAACCTTTAGTTCATTTGATCTGGAGTTTGAATGGGATTACATGTATATCTATGACGGGAATTCCGTTTGGGCTCCTTTGATCGGTTATTACACAGGAACCAACAATCCAGGAACGATTACGTCTAGCGGTGGGGCATTGGCGATAGAATTTAGATCAGATTGTGCTACAAATAACCCAGGCTGGGAAGCCACTTGGACGTGCTCAACCGTTTTAAGTCCTCCAACAAATCTTCAGGTATCTGTGCCAAGCTGTTCTAATGGAAGCTACACAGCTACTTTGTCCTGGGACAATGCCGACTCAAATTGGTATGCTGATGTATCAACCGACCCGGGTTTTACAGACTATTGGAATAAGCCGGTGCCCTGGCTGACATCGACTACCGCTCCAACTGGATTTTTGGACACTTTTGGATTGGGAGTTCATGGGTAAATGGCCCTTTTTTTACGGTGCCATTCTGCCCTGATACTACACCGCCCAGCACCGCAATTTCCAACCCCAATACCTGGGAAACAACAGATTTCACCACCACATTCACGGACGCTGACGCCGGCGGATCCGGATTAGACCTGTCCTTTTATCAGGTGATTGATTTTGACTGGACAGAATGGAGGTCAAACAATGGCAACGGGTTCTTCAATGATAATTTTGACAATATCATTCATGCAGAATGGTCGATTGCAACTGGTACCTGGGCAATCAATGGCGGATCGATCAATCAGTCAGATGAAGCCGTCAACCAAACCAATATCAATGTTCCTCTAACGCAAGTGAATACCGAGATCTACCTTTATAACTGGCAGGCGAATACACTGTCTGGTGGAAGTGCCAATAGAAGACAGGGACTTCATTTTTATTCAGACAATCCCGCACTGCCCAATGGAGGGAACTCTTATTTTGTGTATTTCAGGGCAAATAGTAACAAATGCCAGATATACAAGGTAGTTGCAGACGTATGGACGCTCGAGGTGGATACGGGACTGGTAATAAACGTCAAGCGGAGAGATTAAGGTTTATATGGATGATCAGCTTGTTGCCGAGTGGACAGACAGTTCCCCTCATGCATCTGCCACCGGGATGTTTCTACGCACCGGAAATGCAGATGTGCGCTTTGATGATTTAATGGTATATAAGGCCCGAACAGGGTCAGAATTGGTGACCGTTGGACCTGGGGTTACCAATGATGTACGCTACCAAAATCCAAACCCGACCACCCCATCCTGCCAGATTAAATCCATTGTAAAGGACAACGATGAAAACTGGTCGGGGCTGAGTGCGCTAAACGTTAATATAGACTGGAGCAATCCAACAGATGCAACGGTCAATGATGGGACAGGATCCGATGTAGATACTATCTGTTCCCTGACAGAATTATCAGCCAACTGGACCACTTCAGCTGATACTCATTCAGCCGTTGTGCGTTATTGGTACACTATAGGAACCACGCCTGGTGGCACTGATATTATCAATTGGTTGGATAACGGAACGGATACAACAGTTACTCAAACGGGTTTGACTTTACAGGCTGATAGCATCTATTATTTTACGATCCGAGTTGAAAACGGCGCTGGATTGTTCTCAGGCGATATATCAAGTGACGGACAGGTACCCACAGTACTTCAGATCATTGCTTCAGCTGATACGACTCAAATCACACTTCCAGACAGCACGGTGGTCTATACCGACTACACCCCCAACGCTGTTTCATGGAGCTGGACATTCCCTGGAGGATCACCAAGCAGTTCCACAACACAAAGCCAGGCAGTAGTTTACAATACTGCAGGGAGTTACAATGTGTCGCTTACCGTGACAGATGCCTATGGCTGCACCGCAACACTTAGTGTTACCTCCTATATTGTGGTGTCTGATCCACCGCCTGCACCTACGGTAGCTGGATTCACCAGTGATGTGATTGCCGGATGCGAACCGCTAACTGTGAATTTTGCAGATGCATCTTCCAATGTTCCAACCTCATGGTTATGGATGTTCGCAGGTGGAGACACAACTGCAGCAACAGATCAGAACCCAACGATCACCTACATGAACCCCGGCACCTACTCCGTCACGCTTATCGCTACCAACTTCTTCGGAACTGACACTCTTGTAATGCCCAGCTATATTACTGTGTATGCGGATCCGGTGATATCTGTGTCTGCAGACGCCAGCATCTGCGAAGGAGAGACGGCAACACTATCTGCATTTGGAGCGGGCACATATTTGTGGAGTACCGGCCAAACCGATTCGACCATAGTTGTGTCCCCATCCTCAACAACAACTTACACGGTTACCGGCTCAACCAATGGGTGCGTAAGCCAACAAGAAGATATTGAAGTTTCCGTGACTACCATTCCCACTACCACAATTACACCAGATCAGAACATCTGCTTTGGGGATTCGCTTGTCATTACCGCAAGCGGTGGCAACTCATATTCATGGAATACGGGAGATACAACCGCTTCAATCACAGTTGGAGCAAGCACACCTCCTGCTACTTATACGGTAGTCATTTCAAAAGATGCTTGTGCTGACTTTGACACCTCTTCCACCACAGTTACAACTGTTCAAAAACCTATTGCTGATTTTGTTGCCAGTGATACATTGGTGGAATTACAAAATGCGACGATCTCTTTTACCAATAACTCATCCTCCGCTTCGGCCTTTGATTGGGATCTGGGTGATGGAAATACCTCGACCTCATTCAATCCTATAAACACCTACTTAGATACTGGATGGTATACAGTGACATTGGTCGCAATCAACGAGGATTGCCCGAATGACACAGTGGAACTGCTCAATTACATTCGCGTCATTGAAGACACCGGGTCAATTGGCATCTCATCGCGAGAGAACATAGGATTGACGGTGCACCCCATTCCATTTACATCGGATTTGTATTTGTGTATTGCGAAACATGGTGAGTATGATGTATTCTTATCAGACGTGCTGGGTAAAAGCCTATACGGCGTTACCGATGTTCAGCTGAACAAAGGAGAAGTATTGCATTTGAACCTGGCACATCTGAATTTGAGCTCTGGAATCTACCTGCTATCTATCATCTCAGACAAATCCGAAGGACATATACGGATAGTTAAGGATTAGGTCGATTAACCCATTAAATTTTTACCTTGGCATCGTTTAAGAGTACGGCTATCACTAATCATGGAAGCATTTAATTCATATCTGTTCATAATCGCCGTTTCTGGAATTGTCATTATTTCGTATTTCTTTAACGTACTATCAAAGAAAACGAGTATCCCTGCCGTCTTAATGCTGATTGCTTTGGGAGTCTTGCTTCAGATCCCCGCCTGGTATTTTGACTTCAACAAGTCAACACTTAAGCCAATACTGGAGGTACTTGGTATCGTTGGCCTGATTATGATCGTTCTTGAGGCTGCTCTCGACTTGGAGCTTAAGAAAGATAAATGGGGTATAATATGGAGATCGTTTTCAGTTGCCCTTGTCGGATTGGTTCTGACCACTCTTGGCTGTGCCGCCCTTTTCTACTTCTTTGGAGAGATGTCTAAATCAACCGCCCTTGTTTACGCTATTCCACTTGCGATAATCTCAAGCGCAATTGTAATTCCAAGTGTCATGGATTTGGATTCGGAGAAAAAGGAGTTCCTGATCTATGAGAGCACGTTTATTGACATTCTTGGAATTATGTTCTTCTATCTCGTACTGGGAAATGCTGATGAGAGCAATAGCAAGCTAGTGATCCTGGATGTGGTGGGAAATATTGGAGGAACAGTACTTATATCTATCCTGGTTAGCTATGCCTTGGTACTTGTATTTCAAAACTTAACCACAAAGATCAAGCTGTTTCTGCTTATAGCAGTGCTGCTCTTGTTGTATTCGATCGGTAAGCTGCTCCACCTTTCTTCATTATTGATCATTCTGGTGTTTGGACTGGTACTACATAATCACCAGCTCTTTTTCAGAGGATTTATGAAAAAGTGGTTAAACAAAGAAGCAGTTGAAGATGTACTCGAAGACTTTAGAATTGTTACCATGGAATCCGCATTTGTCATGCGAACATTCTTCTTTGTAATATTCGGGTTATCTCTGGCGTTGAGCTCTTTGGCAGGCGTCACCGTGATACTTTATAGTGCGGCTGTCCTTGGTATTATCTATTCCGTTCGATTTGCTGCAGTCAAGGTATTTGCTGGCAAGGATGCTAATTTATTGCTATACGTGGCGCCACGAGGATTGGTGACAGTACTGCTGTTCTTTGCGATTCCTGAACAATACGCGACAGAATTCGAATCAGGCATTCTGCTTTTCACCATCATTATTACAAGTGTGCTCATGACCATAGCACTGATAAAGAATAAGAAAGACAAGGAAAAGACGATTGACGAAATGATCGTTACAGAAACTCAAGAAAAAGACGATTTACACCAATAACCCTAAGCTCTCCTGATAAGAGAAGCACCGTGTTCCACCACCTTAAAACCTACGGATTTATAGACGCTGGCTGCAGCACCTGCCTGGTCAGCTATGATGACGAATGCTTTGAAATGGAACAGTGACTCCTACCTTTCAAGGTCGCCAGCGCGAGGTAGCTTCGGGAACATCAGGAAATTACCCGAGAAGTAATGTGGTAATTCCGGCGTAGAAATGGCAAGGTACTGTCCCTTATCGGTAATAGAGCTGGAGCAAGAAAGCTGCTGGAGCAGCATTGAATATGAAAGGGATCATATTTTCATATCCCGATAAAGGTGATTGTTAATTCATCAAATTGCCCAGAGCCGTGTCGAATTTCTCCTTGGCCTCTTGAATAGACCCAAAGGATTCTCCATCAATGTTTAAAGTCGTCGTATCTACCGACCCTAGCAATAGATAGTTGGTAGTTGACTGATCCATAAGCGCCTTGAACCCCTCCTCTTGTTCGCTCGAGACAGATACTACAATCCGACCCTGGCCCTCCCCGAACAGAAATGCGTCCTTCCTTACTGAATTGTCTGTAGAGATCTTGAATCCGAAATTGTTTGGCATTGCAGATTCCAACAGCGTGATAAACAATCCACCATCTGCGACATCATGGGCGCTACGTATTAGTTTATCAGTGTTCAGGGCCTTAATTACCTGCTGCAGATCATATTCCTTGTCCAGATCAAAATAAGGAGCTGGTGTTCTCTTTACATCACAATACGAGTAAACATATTCTGAAGAATTGATATCATTAACAACCTCGCCTAGCAGGTAGATACTGTCACCTTCGCTCTTAAAATCCAGGGAGAGTAGAAAACCGGATCTTCACGATGATCAATACTGGTCTGGTTATAGAAACTAACATTCCCGCCGGTAACCGGAGTATTAAATTTTGTACAGGCTTTAGCCATTCCTTTAATAGTACCTTCAAATGACCAATACACCTCTTCATTGTATGGATTGCCAAAATTCAGACAATTGGTAATGGCCAAGGGCTCACCACCTGAGCAAACGATGTTTCGCGCTGCTTCCGTTACAGCTATCTGAGCGCCAATTTCAGGATCAGCAGCCACATATCTCGAGTTGCAGTCTGTGGTCATGACCAGGGCCTTATTTGTCCCTTTTATATTTGAGATACCGGCATCCGTGTGTGCGTTGGTTGACATGGTAGAAGTTCCTACCATGGTATCATATTGGTTGATCACCCACGCTTTGGAAGCAATATTGGGATGGCTGATCAGATGCTCAGCTACAATGCGTAAACTTTCCGGTTCTGCAACCTGTTCAATACTGAACTTCTTAGACTCCTCGTAATAATTCGGCACTTTAGAAACTCTATCGTAAACCGGTGCACCTCCTCCGA
>JYMV01001420.1_pt1 | contig 16620 bp, 20 predicted proteins | sample 338911 | NCBI WGS metagenome assembly JYMV01 (sample SAMN03354496, study PRJNA234377) | hydrothermal vent metagenome | biome: Deep sea; feature: Hydrothermal plumes at the Eastern Lau Spreading Center, Western Pacific Ocean; material: Seawater | place: Tonga | collected 2009 | depth 2000 m m
AAAGGATAAGTCTATGCCAAATATTAACGGAGCTACTATAGTATATGACAAATAGAGAGAGAAAATTACTATTATTAATTGGCATTTTGTCTATAACCATAATTCCTTGGAGTATTTTTATAGACTCTTCTAATTTGGACGCTTTATCGTCCAAAGTGAATGGGAACGAGACTGATTTATTAATTTTAAAATCAATAAAGTTGCCAACAGACGATGTTGTTTCTAAAATAGTATCACTTTCAAAGGCCAAATTCAAGAACGGCTATATAACCGTATCAGGAGTTGATAGGGCATTAAACCTTGTTAAAGCCTTAGAAGAGTATCATTACCCTATAAAATCCATTAAATGGAATGGTACGTCAGCTATAATTTCAAGACGTTAATCAAGTAGGTTTTTGTATAAAACATTTCCTTTAATCAATAATGATTGTTATAACTAGGGATATAGACTATATACTTATTTAAACACTGAAGAAGGTGTATTATCCTTCGATAAACTTAGCCAATTTAAATAATATTTTTGAATCTAACGGCACTAATTCAACATCTGCATCTAACCTAATAAAAGAATCGTTCAAGTGATCAATGGAGAGCATTATGCAACTAATGAAAATATCATCAACTTCCCTGTTTTTGTCTCTAACCAACGCTAACGCATCTTCACAAACATGACACAGGTCCCCAAGCTCAGGCTGATCAATGATAGATGAGTTTGACTTTATAGTATGGAAAGCTCTAAAAATTTTATCCAATAATTGCCCACTATCGGGTTCAATTTTTATAGCAAATATAGACTCAACGATAACGTCCAGAAGGGGACTACACTCAGCTATATAATCGTTTATTAATTCAATTCTTGACATTGTTAGGGTATTTAAAAATCTATTTAACTTAATATATATTAATTATACTGTTTTACAAGATGATTTCTTCGCCATACCTAATCTTTAAAATACAGATTTTTCGTATCACCTGTTCGTATAAGTGAATCACAGAATGGAGTGCTTTCATCCAACCTTCTATAATTATTATTTTTTACTACCCAACTGCCAGCGATGCCACTGGTTGAAATATATCTATACCCAACGTCATATAAAAGGAATCTTGAGCAAGGGAAGGTTTCTGCGTGAAAGTTAATCCTCAAGCCACCATCAATTGAGTATGTTGGAAAATCCCCGTTAAAGCTTCGCCTTATGGAGATCTTGTCAATATCGAATGCACCACCAAATAAAGACAATATATTTGTCGAACCACTAATCCCAGATGCCCCAGTATCGTCCCCAGAAGATACAGCATCAAAGGTCATTATTTTATTGTGCAACTTATTTAGGCTCATTGCAGCGTTGGCTGCAGTTTGCTTATCTAGGTTCTGTAAAGAATTAAAAAACAGAAGTAATGATGATGTGGCAATTGCCATCACTGCCATACCCATCATTGTATCGGCAAGCATGAACCCGCTTTTTAGCCTTAACATTTTTCCCACCTATACTTCATAATGCACCCATAAATTGTTATTACCTATCGTTCCACACAGTTGAAGAATTGAGAAAACACTGTCGCTCCAATTGGGGAAATTTTTCCAATTTGTATTCATGCTTACTTCCCGTAAAAAAATTCCAGTTGGATAGTTGACTTGCCCAGAAGAATACCCCGCAATAGCATATTTGTCAATAACAGATAGTGAGTCAATGCAACTTCTCTTACTAGAGAAGGTTATGAATACATGGGAAAATCTATCTTTTCTTCCCATACTTCTTGATGGGTTTATTGTGTCTATCATGGGTACAGTTATTGAAACACCCGGCGAGAGTGATATTGTGTCATTTCCTATCTGCTCCACTGGAAATTGTAATGAATTCTTTAGCAAGGTGATAACTTCAGCGGGATTTAAGCCCCTATCTTGTCCAGAAATTTTCAAGGATAAGCAATTGCCAAGAACGTTTTGAGCATCTAAAGTATTACCATTTTCATCAATTGCCGTATCACCCTCATTAATTATGGCACAATCAGCTCCTAAATCTTTATACAGGCTATTGTTGGTTTCAAAAAAAGTAACGATTTGGTTAAATTTACTAATATTAGCCATTCTAACTACTTTGTAGCTTGCATCATTAAGGGTAACGCCAATTGTCACGATATATGCTCCAACTCCAGTTGCGAATACCATCGCTAATGGCATAATAAAGCCAGACTTTTTTGAAATCATTATTCTAACCTAATGACAGCACTTTTCCCATTACTGCTCGTGATATAAAAATCCCCATGTATTCCATTAGTGGTCATATGCGGTATTAGTAAACGTGTTGGCAAATCAATCTTTAGACCATTCGTGTCAACTATTCTGGTGGTATAACCAGTGCCTAAATAATATTTCTTAACCTCTTCAGAAGTAATATTTATTCTACAATAATATTTCTCCATGCCCAATTGTCTTAGCCTCTAAACGACCACTCTTCAATATTGGAATGAATGAATGCTAAGGTGCAAAATTCCTCAATGGCCGCAGGCTTAATGGATATAACGGGACTGACTTCGTCATTAAGTTTATTCAGGGCTTCTTCTGCATCTTGAATATTTGCCACAGGCATATCAGCTAAGTATGACACTAAGGCCAAAGGAGCAGCATCAAAGTCAAAGAAATCTCTGTATACAGGAAGTTCATATGCCATTCCATTAACCATAAAGATTATCTCTATACCATCAACATAATGCCCCGGCGCCCCATTTTCGTCCTCACCATACCACCCCGACCAAGCAATTGAAGATACTTTTGACGGTATAGCTTCAAAAATCTCTTTGGCAAAAACATGTATTGCTACATTGCGAATTTCCCTAGATAGGTGAAGTAGACGTTCTGCAGCTATAGGTTCATTTAGACCACCCTCTATCTCTGTAGTAATTTCTTGTCTAATTTGTGATAGTTTTTTAGTTGGATTGTCCATTTTGTCAGATTATTATTAATTAGTTGTTAGATTATATTACAGATATATTACTTAAAGCAAATAAAAAGTAAAGAATAATATAGTAATTTTTACCCCAATAATGACAATACACTTTCAGGCAATGAATTGGCTTGTTTTAACATTGCTATTCCAGCCTGATGCAGTATTTGGTTTTTAGTCATATTGGCTGTTTCTTTAGCAAAATCAGTATCACTAATTCTTGATCTGGATGCAGATGTATTTTCAATACCAGCATTAAGATTAGAAATAGTCTGTGTTAATCTGTTTTGATACGCACCCATATTAGATCTTTCATCATTGATGTATTTCAACGCCGCATCAATTCTATCAATGGTATTCATCGCGTCATTAGTGGTAGCCAAAGATACTCTAACCATTGATTGTGTAGAATCAATTAGCCCCATGTCAACTGTAGTGGTTGATTTAAATCTCACTGTTCTGTTCTGCCCATTATCAGCTCCTACCTGGAAATTCAATGTATTTGGGTTAGTTGAGTCAACTATTTCAAACATATTATTACCCGCTGCATCCCGGTCGCCCGTAGATTGAATCTGATAATTTCTAGTCATGGTTTCTACATCACCAATATCACCCATGCTACCACTATGAAACACCGTAAAGCCACCAATATTGTCAGTTACTTGTAGCGACATTCTGTGAGTTTCTCCAGTGTTTGTGTCGTGTATATCAAAGGTTGCTACATCACCGATATTTGATGGATTGGGCACAAATTCTATCGTGGCAGGATTTGTGCCATTACCACTTGTAAACTTGATATCGGTAATATTTAGCTGGGTGCTATTAAATGAGCCATTAAGAAGTTGAAATCTATCTAACTCCAATGCATCGACTGGCGAGATATTGCTATCCTGAGCAATTGAAAGAGCAGCACTACTCGCTACTGCTGTTGTACCTGTGCCTAAGATAGGTGCGGTTGCGTTTGAATAAGCACTTACACCAACAGAAAATACCGTACCAATATCGGCACTCGATATGGCGTTCGTATCTAGAACTATATTGCTTCCACTTACAGTTGCCCATGAAGGCATGGTGCCAGCAGTTAAATTTGTCAACGTTTTTGCTGTATCGAAAAAATCATTTACGCCTATAGTTGTAATGCTATTGTTAGCAATTTTATTTTTATGAGACAATAGTAAGTTTCCGTTAAAACTTGATGTGGTCGCAATCCTATCTATTTCATCCAATAGAGCTTGCGCTTCATTATCCAGCTTAGCTCTATCACCTACACCCAAAATACCATTAGAAGCTTGCACAGCTAATTCTCGAATTCTTTGTAATTGGCTAACTTGGGTGCCTAATGCTCCCTCAGTTGTTTGTGTCATTGAAATGGCGTCTTGCGTATTTCTTTGAGCCATTTCCATTCCTTCAATTTGAGAAGTCATTCTAGATGCAATGGCCATACCGGCAGCATCATCTTTTGATGAATTAATTCTCTGTCCAGATGATAATCTTTCTATTGAAGTTGATAAAGAGTTAGACGATGAGTCTAAATTGTTTCGTGCAATAATTGCAGTTACGTTAGTAGATATAAACTGTGGCATAATAATTCCCCCAAACTATTAAAATAAAATATTCATAGTAGTTAGCGGCATAAAAATTATTTCGATGCTTTTTTTTATGGTATAATATTTTAATAAACCAAAATTAATAAATAATCCACCAGGGGGAAATTATGCAAGAAGATAAGAAACAGGCAGTAAGTGCAGTAATGTTAAAAATAGAAAAAGCGTACGGAAAAGGTTCTGCAATGCTCATGGGAGAAGCAAACCTAGCTGATATTGATACTATTTCTACAGGCTCTATGTCAGTGGATTTTGCTACTGGTGTGGGCGGTATGCCTAAAGGGAGAGTCGTTGAAGTATATGGTCCAGAATCTTCGGGTAAAACTACATTAACCTTACAAACTATAGCAGAGTGTCAAAAACAGGGCGGGCTATGTGCCTTTGTTGATGCAGAGCATGCCCTTGATCCTATTTATGCCCAAAAATTAGGCGTAGACCTTGATTCCCTTATTATTTCTCAACCAGATACTGGTGAGCAGGCATTAGGTATCGTTGAGATTTTGGCATCCGAAGGTATTGTTGATATGATTGTAATTGATTCTGTTGCAGCCTTAACGCCAAAAGCTGAAATTGAGGGCGATATGGGTGCTTCACATATGGGGCTCCAGGCTCGACTTATGTCTCAGGCACTTAGAAAGCTAACAGCAGTTATTAAGAAAAACAATGTTTTGGTAGTGTTTATTAATCAATTACGCATGAAAATCGGTGTTATGTTCGGTAATCCTGAAACAACTACAGGTGGTAATGCATTGAAGTTTTATGCATCTATGAGAATCGACATCAGAAGAATTGGTGCCATCAAGGATAAAGAAGCAGTCATTGGCAACAGAACAAGGGTTAAAATTGTTAAGAATAAAGTGGCACCTCCGTTCACACAATGCGAAGTTGATATTCTATACGGTGAAGGTATTTCGAAGACTAATGAGGCCATTGACTTAGGCGTAGAAAATAACATCGTAGAAAAGGCCGGAGCGTGGTATAGTTATGACGGCACAAGATTGGGTCAAGGCAAAGAGAAAACTCGACAGTATTTAGTGGAGAATCCATCTATCCTTGAGGAAATCATTGAAAAAGTTCGCCAAACAAATTGAATATTTTGAGATAACATGTATTATATTTTTTTAATATTTGGATAAATATAGCCATTAATGGAACTTTTAATTTTTTATTTTACAATAGCTATCGGGGTAAGCTTCGTTTGTTCTATTATGGAATCAGTACTACTGACTATCTCTATACCAACGATATCTGTTCTTGGCAAGACAAAACCAAAGACAGCCCAGTTGCTAAAGGCTTATAAGGCTGATACTGGTAATTCAATATCAGCGATTCTTATATTGAATACCATAGCTCATACTGTTGGTGCCGCCGGCGTTGGTTCCCAGGCTGAATTGGTATTCGGTTCAGGAGCAGGGGTAGTAGCTACCGTTTCCATTATCTTGACTTTTTTCATCTTGTTTTTATCTGAAATAATTCCTAAAACCATAGGGATTATTTTCTATAAAGAGTTGGCAACTTCCACTGCATATTCCATAAAGGCGGCCATCTCAATCACATATCCAGTATTAATCCTTACGAAATACGTGACTGACAAACTCCAAAAAGGCAGGGGTAAAGCTTCTTTGACAAAGGAGGAGCTTGTACACTCAACCCTTATGAGCGAATCAGATGGTGTATTGAATGAAACAGAGTCGGACGTTATTGAAAACATTCTTTCTCTAAAAGATAAAAAAATAAAAAACATAACTACACCACGCTCAATGTTATTTGCATTAGATGAGAGTACCTTGCTCAAGGATGCCATCGTGTTCGACGAAGTGTTTAGGTTCTCAAGAATCCCTGTTTTTTCCGGTTCCATAGATAATATAGTGGGAGTCGTATTAGCAAAGACAATTTTCAAGGAAGCTTTTGCTGATGGAGAGAAGCCTATAGCCGATATATATATGGATATTTATCGGCTACATGAAAATATTCCGATTTCAAAGACTCTGGATATTTTTATTAAAAGAAAAGAGCATATTATTTTAGTCGAAGACTCTTATGGTCAAACAGTGGGAATAGTGTCATTAGAGGATTGCATGGAATCTATTTTGGGAGTCGAAATCATTGATGAGTTGGATGAGTATGATTCTCTTCAAGCCCGTGCCAAAGAAATAATGAAGTCAAAAAGAAGAAAAGGTATTACACATTAACTTGCTTAATTTATTTTATAATGTATAGTTTTTTGTATCTTTATTGGAGTAAAAAATGCAAGTAGAAAAATTAAAACTGGATTCGACTGTTGTGGATATTTTATCCGATATCATTAAGTCGCAGAAATTTACAAACTCAGATAACATTGATTTTACTATAGCTCTAATCAATGCCAAAGATAACGCCACTATGACTATGGAAGGTGCTAGGGTAATTAAGAATTTTCTTAATCCAAATAACTACCCAAAAACTAAAAACCCAGCTATTATAAATCTTTATAGGAAGTATGAGTACGTGCATAAATATGTCACTTTAACTGCCTTAAAGAAGAGAAATATCAAGTCGCAACTTCAGCCTCTATTTTCGAAGATTAAGTAGCATCTTACATGCTCACTTGACATCTACATAGTTTTGCCTTATAATCGCAGTAGAGACATATAGTTTAAATCATTCATTTTTGGATTGCATTATTTGTTTTTTACTAACCAAATCCAATACCGGCCGCTATACGCCACAAAAGAGTTATTTAACCATCAGTCTTTAAATATCGTTTATTTTAAACGAGCCTTAATAAGTATGTACGCCAAAATCCAAGGGACAGAACCTAACACAAGAAAGGGCGCAATCAAATAAGGTAAACTACATTTAATTATAAATAGAAAGGAGTTTACATGGTAAATACAATAGTTTCAGGACACCACATCGATTTAACACAAGGATTAAAAACCCATATCCAGAGCAAAGTTCAATTGCTGAATAATCATTTTGATAAATTGGATATTAAATTTATATTAAAAAAAGAAGGGGACGTTCAAATGGCGGAAGCCAACACTAGGTTATTTGGAAAAAGTCTAAATGCCTCAGTCTCAGGAAGGGACATGTATTCTTTAATTACTCAATTAGTAAGAAAGCTCGATAGAATTCTAAGGAGATCCAAAAGCAAGACATATAGCTAGCAGGTTATCTGCCATCGAGCTATATATGCTAATTTTTGCGTAATTAAAATATTAACAGCCCACGTAATGTGGGCTTTTTTTGTGTCCAAAATGATGTTTGTATATACATAATATAGTGTATAATTATTCAATATATAGTCTAAAATTAGAATACTATCACCTAGATCCAGGAGGTCTTTATGGAATACATCAAGCAAATGTTTAATCTGCAAAATCAACTCAACAATTCTACATGTGGCTCTAATTGGCGCGACGGCAAGACAGAGAGTGGTAATGTAATAAATTGGAATAGATGTATTTATATGGAGGCAGCAGAGGCCATTGATTCTTTTACTTGGAAGCACTGGAAGGATTTAGATGGCGAGTCTGATTGGGTTAACGCTCGAGTAGAAGTTATTGACATTTGGCATTTTTTAATGAGTGAAATAATGCACGAGAATAAGGTTGATTTGGTGGACGGCTTTATTATTAAAGATGCAGTGGAAAACCCGGACAAAAATCAAATTATTGAAATATTAGAAAAAATCATTGTTTCAGCTGCCTCAACAATACATTCTGGTGAGTCAAATGTAAAACATTTGTCAGATTTATTCTTTGAGCTATTGTCGGAGATTGGAATTAATATTGAGGATTTATATGCAAATTATCTTGTTAAAAACCAATTAAATGTTTTCAGACAAAATAATGGATATAAAGATGGTACGTATATAAAGAATTGGGACGCAGTAGAGGATAATGTCATTGCTCTTAACATAATGCAAGGTAATCCCGACTTGAAGCCTGATGAGCTTTATAGGGAATTGGAAAAGGAATATGCTAATATTCCTGAAAATAGAGTTGTTGAGCCCGAAGAAGATAAGTGCGTATTCGATCGTCCAGAAGTTAATTCAATTATTGATTAAACAAATCAGCCAATCACTCCAAGAATTGGCCCCTTAGCATTACCGAAAGTGGTATATCTGCTAATATATTGATTAGCACCATTGAGGTCTTTAAGGAACAATCCAGTCTTATCAATAATAACGCAAATAATCCTATTAATTGCCTTGGATATAAATCCTTGCAATTGGTGCATTAACCCCTGAACATCTATATCAGGAACAAAGCCATGGCTTCTGCATGTTAGGTTGATTAAAGAGAAAAGATTGGCACAATATTTTTCGTCAATATTTTCCAACTCACCCAGTTCTATTTTCTGTATTATATTGCCAGAGCAACTATGCTCGGTAAACGTGATATTCAATGAAAACTCCCATTTTCTGTATTATAGTTGGGAACTTTAGCGGCTACTAATTGATAATACCACCTTTATTTTCTAAAGAATTATCGCACTTCCTTTGGTTTTCTGATACTGGACGGGTTAGGTACCGACATTACAAATGGTGTTTTTGTATAAAAATCAGGTGCTTGGAAATATACGTTAATGTATTCAGTGTCTGTGTTTCTAAATACAATCTTAAGCCTAGAAGAATGCTTTAAATCCAATGAATCTACATTAAAGGCATCAAATTTGATATCCCTATCATGGTCGTCAGTAAGTATAAGGGACTTATGTTCACTCCTTATAATTATCTTTCTTGCTGAGTCATAGTCAAAGCTAGTGATATCGAATAAGAGCTCATTATTGTCATTCCATCTTGGTATGTGTTTGATTGATATTTTATACTCCGGATCAAAAAACTCATAGAATCCCTTAAAAGAAGCTCGACTCCTTTGTGGTTTTTTAATTATAAAATCCTTCGGTATTGAGGCATTTTTGTTTTTATTACCAAAAGTAAAATCTTGCCCTAATTCACGCTTAATATTATCCCAGGCCTCATTAATATCAACATTTAATGAGCATCCAGATAAAAGTACCGTAAAAGCCAAAAGGAGTGCTTTCATATTACTTTAGTATTTGTAGGAATCTGATTTGTATGGCCCATTTAAGTCAACATTTATATACTTCCCCTGCTCTTCTGTTAGCCTAGTGATAACACCACCAAACCCCTCAACCATAGCTTTTGCCACCTCTTCATCAAGCTTCTTAGGTAAGACTTCCACAAATAGTTCACCACCAAATTTGGCAAATTCTGCTTTATACAAGTGAATTTGTGCTAATACCTGATTTGCAAATGACCCATCCATAATTCTGGAAGGGTGTCCAGTGGCATTGCCCAAGTTCACCAGCCTACCTTCAGATAATAAAACGATATAGTCAGACTTGTCGTCACTTCTATAAACCCTATGAACTTGGGGTTTTACCTCATCCCACTCCCAATTATCTCTCATGAATTGTGTGTCAATTTCATTGTCAAAGTGCCCAATGTTGCAAACTACAGAACCATTCTTGATGGTTTTCAGCATTGATTTGTCGCATACACTGATATTGCCAGTAGTAGTCACGAGTAAATCAGTGGTTCTCATCAACTCAGAGTTGATACCATCGGTAATTCCATCATCATCACCAATATTGGTACCGTTTTTGGAATAAGGAGAGACTACTTCAAATCCATCCATACATGCTTGCATCGCACAAATAGGGTCTATCTCGCTAATCTTAACAATCATACCTTCTTGACGTAAAGATTGTGCAGAGCCTTTTCCTACATCGCCATAGCCAATAACAAGAGCTTTCTTACCAGCCATCAGCATGTCAGTCCCCCGCTTAATGGCATCATTCAGTGAATGCCTACATCCATACTTGTTGTCATTTTTAGATTTTGTTACAGAGTCATTAACATTAATAGCTGGAACTTTGAGTGTTCCTTTTTCTAACATTTCTAATAATCGGTGAACGCCAGTTGTGGTTTCTTCTGTTATCCCATGGATGGTTTTCAGCATTTCAGGATATTTATCATGTAGCATTTCAGTTAAATCCCCACCATCATCAAGCACCATATTAGCATCCCAAGGCTTACCATTGGATAGAATAGTTTGCTCGATACACCACAAGAACTCTTCATCAGTCTCACCTTTCCACGCGAATGTTGGTATGTCTGCTGCAACCATAGCGGCGGCGGCATGGTCTTGCGTAGAAAATATATTGCAACTTGACCATCTCAGTTCAGCACCAAGCTCAACTAGAGTTTCCATTAAAACTGCCGTTTGGATGGTCATATGGATACACCCCAGTATTTTTGCATTTCTAAGAGGCTGTTCTTCTCTATATTTTTCTCTTAATGACATAAGTGCAGGCATTTCAGCCTCAGCCATCTCAATCTCTTTTCTTCCATAATCGGCCAAACTCATATCTTGAACCTTAAAGTCACCATTTTTTACCGTTGTGTTATCCATGCTAAACTATCTCCTTGTTATATTTAATTGTCATGATTTGAGTATTATACTGCATTCATATTACAATGGAATGGAACCAACCCATATTAACTGTTATATACTATACAGCTCAACATTTTTAGTGTAAAATAATTTCTTTACTGTTTGAAAAATCATATATATGAATACAAAGGACTTAATAAAAATAAAAAAATTAGCTGACGCCGGCTCCGCCGCCGATCAATATACTTTTGCACGAGCTCATTATTGGGGCTCTGGAGTGAAGGAAAATCATGATGTTGCTTGCGAATATTATTTTTTATCTGCAAAGCAAGGGTTTACACTAGCACTCAAGGGTTTGCAAAGAATGGCTGATGAAAATCATTTACAGGCACTTGAGTGTCAAAAAAGTTTATAGTTCCCCCATGGTGTTGATTTAAAATTTATGATGTATATCATTATACCTATTATTATTATTATAAAAATCCACGAATGATTCACCACAAACCAACTACATTTTCAAGCTTTAAAAATAAGCAACAAATGCTAGATTTTATCACCCAGCATAATCAATTATTAGATCGATATAAGCTAAGGCTCACAACACAGGATGCTGTTATTGATGTATTGCGAGAGAATATAAGGGATTTAATAAAAGTAATCAATACCCAAGAGCAGACCATTGATTTAACTGATAGGTTAATGGAAAATAATTTCCCTGTATTTACGGAATTATTGGATGAAGATGCAGGCGGTAGATTCGATGATTGAAAATAGCAAATATGTAATCAAGCTTTTGTATTTAGTTGCCGAGTCTGATAATGATGTTGCAGCAGAGGAGACTAAGTTAATCAAAGATCTTCAGGAGCAGGCAGGGGTATCAAACAGGGAATTGGAATCTATTAGCTATATGACATTGGATGATGTTCTTGAGCGACTTTCAGTTGAGGAGTTGAGATCTCAAATTTCCACTCTAATCAAATTGTTAAAGGCAGATGGTATAATCCATCCAGAAGAACTAAAAATATTCAACATCATTGATAGTAGAATATTTGAAAAATAATTATTTTTTTATATGGCAGTATATAATGCCATTAAGATAACCTTTTCTCAGCACCTTGATGTTATAAACGTTACAAAACATCTCTATCTCTTTGCAAAAACCCCAGTCAGTAAAACAAACCATGGTTTTTTTGGAGATCTGGGGGTTATCAAACCAATATTTCAGCCCATTAATAGGCACCGGGCGATGAAAGCCAATAAAGTTTAAAGTCTCACAATACTGATTCTTCACCAAAACTCACCACTACTACACAAAAATACATAGTACACATCCACCTCAATATAGCCACCCCAAACCTCAATAAAAATATTCCAAAAATAACTCGACAACCCCCCCATTGATATGGTAAAATATTAACTAAGCAAATTAATAACAACGAGGAATGAATACCAATGACATTTTTATTAGATAACCCAATTTTGGCTCTAGGTGTAATTACACTAATATTAGGAATAATTTATTATATTAAAGCATCGGCTCAACAAAACCGAGCACGAATTAAAAAAATTATCGAAACAGATCTGGGGTCATGTAAGACTCCATCTGACCTTGAAAAATTAATTAAGCAAAAAAACAAGTATAGCAAAGACGGCATCGCCACTATTGCACTAACCAAGGCAATCATCGACTATATTGAAGATAAGAAATTCAAGAAATACTTGAAAATACTCATTAAGAGCGGCGCTGAACTTAACAAAAATGTGCATGAGCATGATGTTTCTCCATTAATTTATGCTATCCTCAACCACCATGATAAGCCTGCTAAAATTCTAACTGACCAAGGTTCAGATATCAATACACCTAATAGTAATGATGTATATTTAATCGGCATTGCGGCGGCCAATGGTCAAATCGATGCCATTGACTATGCTTTAAATCATAATTGTTCTATAGAAATAGCAGACGCAAACCAGAACTCACCTCTACTTTATGCACTCTCAAATGGACAACTAGAGACCGCTCAATATTTAATAAATAAAAACACTAATTTGGATGCTACTAACTCATCAAAAGACACTCTGTTAGGCCTATTAATACAAAAAAGCCAAATTGAATCAGTCCAGTTTTTATTAAAGGCCGGTTCCAATCCGGATTTATTGAATGCTGCTGGCGAGTCTCCGGTGCAACAAGCTATTAATTCCCAACAACTTAATATCCTTTCAGCCCTATTAGATTCCAATGCTAGAGTTGAAATCAATGATTCTTATTCGACTATGGATACCAATAATTACAACATCGTTAAATTAATATTTTCTAAAATATCATTCGACCAAAATCTAGGTGATTATTTATATACAGCAACCATAAGCCAACAGCTTCATACCATGGAGGCATTATTAGAACTCGGTGCCGATCCAGATTATGTCCAAAAAGATTTCATCACTCCAATTATTATAGCTGCCATGTCTGGTGTACAGGCAACATTTGATTTATTATTGCCAAACTCTACCTTATCTCCATTCACCAAGCTAATCAATCATATCTCATTAAGCGATGGCAATGTTTCGCTTAATCTTAAGTCTTTAAAACTATCTGAAGTCGGCGGTGAACTAATTTTCACCAAAGATACGCATTCGGCATCATTGCATTGGGAAATCTCCACCAGAGAGGTTGAGCGCTATTTAGGTTTAGTGGACGTTAGATTAAAGGAAAATAAAGACGATACTTACTCTGTTCTATTTTATAATGGTTCAAATCTTGGCTTATTGGCAAAATCACTAATAGTCAGAGGATCAGAAACCAACTTTGTACAAACTGTAAACACACAATCCTCCAAAAACATTGTTTTTAAAAATATTCCAGGAGCCAAATTGGCTGATTGGGACGAACAACAAGGTTATATAGAGGACATTCTGGGTGTTCCGGTGGAAATAGAACAATACAATAATGATCATGATTTATTCCCTGATCTAGGCAGAGACAAATTAATCATAATTAAAGAATCTAATTTATCAGCAATCCCAGCCAGCCTAGGCTTGTCTGGAGAATTTGTTAAAGAAACAAAGAATAAGGGCGTTAAAGAAATACACTTTATGAATGTTTCAGATTCAAATTCATGGCAGGTTAAATCAGAATCAATTTCAAATCTTATTAAAAGGAAAATCCAAGTGATAGTTGAGGGGTCAAGGGTTATTTTGCGAGACTCTATTGAGGCATCCATCCCATCTTTACTTGACTGGGATGATACCAAGGACACGCCAATTCTATTACATACAGTAGAGCATAATGGCAATACTGACTACTTTTATTCGTATTCACATGATAGAGACTTAAACACATGGAAGGAAGCCTCAAGAAAAGTTAGCTTCAAAACACTATTTAACCAACCAGATAAGGTTTATAAACTAAACATGTATGACCGCTCAAACGAGACTATTTATGACCCAAGTTTCTCAACAGAGCAAATGATTGTTTTACACGAATTTGCATCAATCCCAACAAAAGAAGATTTAATGAACTTTAATGCAGATACAGTTTTAAAAGACAAGCAAATGTTTTGGGGGTATGGAACTGGTTCAAGCAAATATTACACTTCAATTGCTGACCTACCACATATGATGATTATTGGTGCCTCAGGCTCAGGTAAATCTAACTTTATCAACGGACTCATTCTATCATTACTAAATAACATAGATGATATTCAAAAGATGTATTTGGTCGACCTAAAATCCGGCATCGAGTTCAATAGATACAAAGACCTTAATCCAACAAAAATAAATGTATTTAGTAAAGGCACATCACCTTCAAAATTCTTGGCAGCATTGCAGGAAGTTGAGGCTCAAATGTACTTAAGAGAAGAGTACATGGTGGAAAATAACATTATTAAACTTAATGACGATCCAATATTTATCATTATCGATGAATATGCACAAATACAATTAATGCATGCTCGTGGCGAAGAAATGATGGCGAAAGATGAAATCGTTGATACTTTAATCCGCATTGGCACTAGAGCTAGATCAGCTAATATCAAATTAATCGTCCAAACCCAAGACCCACGAGCAGTGGAAGATGAATTAAAGGTTCATTTAATGTCCAGAGCATTACTCAAAACCAGTAAAGAAAATGACATGGCCTTTACCCTTCAGAATGAGGATCTGGCGATAGAAATGGGCATTAAGCACACCCTATTTGATAAGGGTAGATTTGTTTTTGAAGATTATAATGATGGAGACACCAAACTCCACGAATTGCAATTCCCTTACATTGACCCGCAAAAGGGCTTGCATAATAATTTCGATATGAGTAATCATAATTCATCTGGTATCAACTTAGACAAATATACAGCTCATGTCGCCAGAGAATACCCATACCTAGCAAAAACCCAAATTTTAATTGGTGCAGATGTAGCCATCGAAGCCAAGCCAGAGATTATCCCAGGGCCTAAGCCTGAATCAACTTCATCAGCGGGCAAGCCATTTGATTTTAACGCATTATTGTCTGATGATAATGGTCAAGATGACTCTGAGGGCAATAGTTTTTTGGATACCGAAGATGAGGATAACCTCAAGGAAATCAATCGCATGCAGTCAGAGTCTTTAGATATATTGAAAGAATTATTAGAGGAGTAAAAAATGAGTATCGAACCAATGTACCGAAATTGCCTAAAGGCAACGGAACAAATCAACAAAAAATCATTTCCAGAACTGGATCAAAATTTCATATCCTTTACTAAGGATATGAAAACTTATATCCTGGGCAGAGAGAACTTAAACACTTGCAGAAAATATACGCAGGCATCTATTATATCATCCAGATCCGGCAAGATTGATAACAAGCACATCAAGAAATATCTGGATATTTTAGTAAAAAAAGACAAAGATATGAATAGAAAAAGCGATTCTCTTGATACTCTATTGAAAGATATTAAAAAACGTTATATTACGTCCAAAAAGAAACTAATTCAAAGAAATCACCAACACTTATTGGATATCAAGTCTGGTAAGATACCTTCAGAAGAATTAATCCAGATGCTGGTTAAATTAGGTAACGATATTAATAAATTATCTTATGATGGGATTCAGTCCTATAAATCAGAAATAAATGTTTTTGTAAAAAAAATAGAAAAAGACATTGTCGATGATACCTTTACTGCCTATAATAAAATTATAAAGCTCGACTCCAAGACCTTTAACAGAATGAAAGAAAAGCTATGGTCAAATACCGATTATGCAGGATTTGTTAGAATAGGTGCATTCGAATCCGGCCAAGAATATAACAAAGGTTTAAACTAAGAACTAACAACCACACACAGGACAAATAAAATGAATCCAGCAATCAAGAAAGCATTAGCTCTAATAGTAATTATCGCCGCCATAGCAGGAATGGGATACCAATATTTTTTAGCAGCCAATATTAAAACCGAATTATATCCAAACGGTAACATCAAATCAGTAACTAATATGATTGGCCAAACCGCGCATGGTGTATCAACTCTTTATCACAAGGTAGGATTATCCAAGAGGGGTGAGAGGAGTGCAGTATATAATTATGTAGATGGTGAGAAGCAGGGTCCAGCAACGACATATTACAGCACTGGTCGCAAGAAAACGGAAGTTAAGTATGTCGATGGTAAGAAGAGTGGCGTAGAGTCTCTATTTTCAACA
>JYMV01031359.1_pt1 | contig 16612 bp, 12 predicted proteins | sample 338911 | NCBI WGS metagenome assembly JYMV01 (sample SAMN03354496, study PRJNA234377) | hydrothermal vent metagenome | biome: Deep sea; feature: Hydrothermal plumes at the Eastern Lau Spreading Center, Western Pacific Ocean; material: Seawater | place: Tonga | collected 2009 | depth 2000 m m
GCCCGAATTCACCGTAACGAACGGAAACTCCGCCCTGGCTGAATGGGTGTGGAGCGCGCGCGCGACCAGCTCCTTGCCGGTACCGCTCTCACCTTCAATCAGAATCGTCGTGCGGCTGGGCGCTGCCTGCACGATCAAGTCAAATACCTCGCGCAGTCGGGGACTTCGGCCGACTATGTCATCGAAATCATAGCTTTGAGCCTGAAGGTTCTGGCGAAGCGCCCGATTCTCAAGCGTCAAACGCCGTTGCTCAACAGCATTTCGTAATACCTTCAACACTTCATCGTGTTTGAACGGTTTGGTAATGTAATCGAACGCGCCAGCTTTAATTGCAGTTTTTGCACTCTCGACCGATCCGTAGGCTGTGAGCATGATCACCGGAAGTTCTCGGTCGAGCTTCTGTAGAGCGTCAAGAGTGGCCATTCCTCCCTGTCCTGGCATCATGACGTCCACAATGGCCACATCCAGCGATTCGCCGCGCGCGACTTCAAGGCCTTCTTCTCCGGTTGAAGCCGTCCGAACCGTGTAGCCTTCCCGGGTAAGAAGCGTCGTAAGAATTTCAAGCACTACCTCTTCATCGTCAGCGACGAGAACCGTGCGTTCATCCGTCATATAAATGTTTCGCAGCTTATTGGGCTACTTCATCCGAGCGCGTCAAAGCCGAAGCAGCAAGCGGAAAGTCGAGCGTGAATTTCGTTCCCTGCCCTTCAACACTGTCACATTCAATTGAACCACTATGTTCTTGCACAATACCGTAAGTGATTGACAAGCCTAATCCCGTACCACGTCCCAATGATTTGGTCGTAAAGAAGGGGTCGTAGATACGTGAGAGATGTTCGCCAGAAATACCTAACCCAGTGTCAGCGATCTCAATAGTGGCACGGTCCCCATCCCGACGCGTCGCGATCCGAAGCCAGCCACCTTTTGGCATGGCATCCCGGGCATTCAAAAATAGGTTCAAAAACACTTGCTGGAGCTTGTAATCGAGTCCGAGAGCTATCGGTGCGGGAGTGCCCAATTCTTTGCGGACGCTGATATGTGACTCCTTGAGCTGGTGCTCTAGTAACGACAGGACATCGTTCACGACAGCGTTGATATCAACCGGACCAGTTTCTGTATGCGCTGGGCGTGCTAAATCTAGAAGGCCGTTTACGATCTTCGCAGCGCGAACCGTCTGTCGCTCAATCTTCTGAAGCAACCGCGTCTTCGGATCGTCGGTCTTCGCTCCCTCCAGCAGCATTTGTGTAAAGCTCGAAATTCCGGTTAACGGTGTGTTGACCTCGTGGGCCACACCAGCCGCGAGAAGCCCGATTGATGCCATCTTCTCAGAGATCTGCAATTGCTCTTCCAGCTGAACACGCTCCGTAATGTTTTCTAGGATTACGATAGTGCCAGCACTCTCGCCCTGTGGTGTTCGCAGTGGCGCTGTCGCCAAATTGACTAGGAGTCGTTTCGACCCGTCAGAATGACGGGACTGGAGTGGCAAGCGATACCTGACAGCGCCCGTAGGCCCGCCATCCTGCACCTCCTGAAGCATCTGCACGAATACTGGCTCAAACAAAGAGTCCAGTCTCTCGCCAAGGGCCTTGTCACGTCCGACACCGTAAAGCTGCTCCAGGCCTCGGTTCCAACGGATCACCCGACCATCAAAATCAATGACGGCTAAGCCATCGTTAAGGGACTCGATAACGTTCTCACTGAATTCACGAAGTCGATCGAGCTCGGAAGCCTTCGCACGCAGTTGGCCATAGAGCCGACCGTTCTCGAGCGCTGTCGCCACCTGTGCCGCGACCGCAGCGAGCAACGCAAGATCTTCACTGCTAAGAGGCTCACCATTGTCCTTGCGCCCAACCGCCAGCACTGCCGTCGTCCCATCCTTCGAGACGCTGGGTATCAGGTAATGGATTCCAACATCTCGCCAAGCATCAACGTCGGGGTTATCCGACCGCCACGCGTTGTCATCGAGCACGACCGTACGCGACGCCCAAAGCCACTCGCCGATCGGTGACCGACGGGACAACTTAGGTACTTCCTCGCCTACGCCAGCGGCATGAATAACCCGAAGATGATCGTCTGAACCATCATCCGCCGATGCGAGCATGAGCGCCATCCTATCAACGACGAACGTATCCATAACTCGCGTAACGAGTCGCTCACTCAGACGTGCGAGATTTAAATCTCGGTTCAGATCGCGAGCAAATCCAACCAGTGCCCGTCGGTAATCGTAACGATCACGATAGTAGACTCGGTCCAGGGCCGACTGAATCAAATCCTTAACTGGACTCGCTAACAACACGACGACCAACGTCGCAAGTAGCGCGATGATTGAATTATGCTGCTGAGACCCACCGAGCAAGATCGCGGTGGCAACGCGGAGCAGTACCGCGTAAATCACCACCATGGCCAAAAGCACCGTGGTGTAAGCCACCGACCGCTTGATGATCACCTCAACGTCCATCAGTCGGTAGCTGACCACCGCCGACGCAAACGATAAGGGAATGAGGCCGAGTGGTATCGCGGTTAGCTGCATCTCCGGCGCAAGGTTAAAGCCTAGTACAAACGGCAAGAGGTAACCGGCTAGAAACGGCAAGCCGCCCATTACCGTCCCCCACAGAATCCAGCGGAGCTGCCGACGCGCAGTCACCGACCGAGCTCGTCGCAGCGCCAAGAACATGATTGCCGCGCCACCGATCATGCAGACCGCGAGGTAACCCAGCTCAAGACGGTCCAAGCCTTCGATCGCGCTCGTGACCTCAACCACCTCGGTGCCGGATCTCGAGAAGGTAACAATGCGCATCACACCGATTACAAGCGCCGGCAGGTAGAGCACAGAATACGGGAAGGGCCGCAGCTTGGTCTGCGTCCAGTCGGCTGACCGTTCGGGAAAAATTAATGCAAAGTGTATGAATAGCGGCGGTAGCATGAGCGTCGCGATAACGTCCAACCAGTAGAAGACCCAGTCAACCCGGTCAAGCCGTCCGCTAAAGGAAAATGTGAGGACGCCGAAGAAAGCAACCGTTAACCAAAAAAAATGGGGGGTAGCCTGCACCGTTGGCCGGCGCAATCGTACCAACGCACCCATAAGTAATGTGAAAACACCGACAGTAGCCAACACGAAATACAAAACGCGATTACCGACCGGAATCGACTGTAGTGTCAATTCGAGAAGTTCTTGCGAACCCGAGCGAAAAACAATGTAGTCGAGCTGATCCCCAACAGCCCTAGTGTGAAGTTCGGCTAGCACGGCATTGGGCGAATCGACTGGCCTACCATTAATTGTTAGCAGTAGGTCACCAGGCGAGATGCCCACAGTAGCGGCGGCCGACTGAACATCTATTTCGGCTGCAACCACCCCTTCAGGCCGGGACACCCACAACACGCCATCTTCAACTTCACTCCAACTCGAGCGGACCGCAATGTTCGCGAACGCCAACACCAGGAGCACGGCAACAACCAACATGGCGAGTATTTCCTGCCGCAACTCGCCAAATGGTAGCCAGGCCGCCACGCTACGCTTCAGAGCCACTCGCATATCATTCACGTTAGATTTTCAAGAACTGAATTCACAACAGCTAGAAAAAGTGGCCTGCCGCCTCCAACTAGTTTTACGTCGGGGCCACTAAACGAGTTCGAAACCCTACTTGAGCACACTCCGACGGGCGTGGCGTAACCGCCACGCCAGCTCGCTATGGCTGTGCCCTACCCCATTAGTGATCCCATCAACAGGCCCTCGATTGTTCAGCAAGTCGTCGGCAGCGATGTCTTGCACCGTCGTGCTGGATTGGCCGAACGCCGGCACTATCACTCCCTCGAGTGGACGACTAACATCGTCGGTTACGGCCATCTGATTCACCGGTAAATCCCGACTTTGGGCTGAAATCTGAAAGCACACGCCCAATAAACCGCTGGCAACAGCGGCAATTATGATGCGATGACAATAATTCATCGTCTCTGTCCCCGCAGACTCTTCAGGATCCGACGACGGTGAAGGTCACGTCGCGCGATATTGAGGTAGCCAATTCGTTGTCGGTAATCTTAATCTCTAACCGAAAGATTCCATTGGGAAATGCGCTTAAGGGAATATTCTGGCCAGCCGACAATTGGTGCCCAGCCGTCATATCCAATTCGGGCGGCAGCGTCTCAGCACTTAGGTTCTGCGGCGTTGTGGAGTTGAAAAACTCTTCACCGCTGACAGTGCGCTGATGAAAATGGTACTCAACTGTGACGTTCGGCTTACTCTCGATAAGACGTGGGTTATAAATGAAGAATAGGAACGAGAGCGAATCTGTCTTCGAATATTCGAGCGTGTCTCGTAGTACGAGGCGTGCTGACCCGATCGCATACGGGTCAGAACGCTGCTGTTCGGGTGAAAGTGGCGTAGGAATTGTCTCCACCCGGTCGGTGACAAATATCGAGCTCGTTGTTAACTGACCACTCCACAAATCTGGCACTTCAACGGTTCGCTTGATCACTCCCCAGCGGATCTCTTCAAATTCTGTCTCCACGAGTTCAGAATCTTTAATCCCAATGTAAAGATCGTAGGAACCCGCCGACGCAGCGAAAGCACGCTGAACAACATAGTCGCCGTCCTCAGCTAGCCGCAAGTCAATGAAGTGCACATCTTCGAAAGGATAGGATGGTGGCTCAGGGAGCACACGCTCTGTGCCCGTCTCAGCCGACTCTGGAGCAACTGGTGGCGTAAGCACCATCCCCGTAGTGACCAATCGGACATAGACTGTCACCGACTGGCCGACCGTTGCGGGATTAAGCCTAAGGGTAAAGGGGACGTAGACCTGCCCTTCCTGAGCCCGGAGGAATTCAAGGTTCACATCAGCGCGGATATCGGATGGCACCGACTCACCCGACAGCGCTGCGTCCATTACCTTGAGAAGGCTCGACGCCTCAGCACGTTCTTGCTCAGTGAGCATCGGCTCAGGGGTTGGGGAGCCCACCTGGTCGCTGCCCTGGGCAGAAGTGGTAGCCACGATAGCGCACAGACTCGTGACCAGCGCGAGCACCCACAGGCCCACCCTATTACAGTTCATCAACATTGAACGGGCTCCGACTAACGAGGAACCGTCTCGGTAAAACTCTAGCCAGTGTACAGGCACCCAACCACGATAGGCAACCCTGCCAAGACTGACCAAACCCCTGGTTCTGGGAATGTTTTTCCATCTAATGGCCCGGAAGTCATTTGGGGCGCGTGATATGATCCCGACCGCCAAGCTCACGGCTTCGGCTGAAGCCGGCCTGCGGCGCCACCAAATACTTCGAGCAGGATCGTGCATATTAGGGAAGTGATCGGCCGAGAGATCTTGGACTCCCGGGGAAATCCGACAGTTGAAGTTGATCTTACCCTCGAGAGCGGCGCGATGGGTCGGGCCGCGGTGCCCTCAGGCGCGTCTACCGGAATTCGGGAAGCATTTGAGCTTCGTGATGGTGACGCAGACCGCTACCACGGCAAGGGCGTGCTGAAAGCCGTCGGCCATGTGAACGGCGAGATCGCCAAGGCCTTCATCGGCGTTGAGTTTGACCAGACTTCGCTCGATCAACGTCTCATCGAGTTGGACGGTACGCCTAACAAAGGCCGGCTTGGCGCAAATGCTATCCTAGCCGTCTCACTGGCGGCTGCGAAGGCGACTGCCACACACCTTCACCTGCCACTCTACGTTCATCTAGCATCACTCAGCCATCGCGAACCCGATACATCTCCACTCCTTCCAGTACCGATGATGAACATCCTCAACGGTGGTGCGCACGCCGATACGAACGTTGATTTCCAAGAATTTATGGTAATGCCGATTGGAGTCTCAACGTTTGCAGACGCCCTCAGAGTTGGCAGCGAAATTTTCCAGACACTCCGAACGAGGCTTAAGCAGCGCGGCCTCGCTACTAGTGTCGGTGATGAAGGGGGCTTCGCCCCTAATCTGCAGTCAAACCGTGAAGCGATCGATCTTGTTCTTGAGGCAATCGTTGAAGCCGGTTTTACTGCAGGCCAGGATGTCTATCTGGCACTAGACATTGCAGCAAGTGAATTGTGGGATAAGGCTTCGCCAGGTCGCTACACACTCAAGAAGTCGGATGGCAGCACGAAGACCGCCGAAGACCTTGTGCAAATGTATTGTGACTGGGTCGCCGAGTACCCGATCGCCTCGATCGAAGACGGTCTCGCGGAACAAGATTGGGCGGGGTGGCAACTTCTGACGCGCGAGCTGGGTGGCCAGTTACAACTGGTCGGTGACGATGTCTTCGTAACAAATCCGACAATCCTTCAGCGCGGCATCGCCGAGGGTGTCGGAAACGCACTCCTCGTTAAGCTGAATCAGATCGGCACACTGACCGAAACGTTCCAGGCAATAGCGATGGCAGAAGCTGCGGACTACGCAACGATCATCTCACATCGATCTGGGGAAACTGAGGACACCATAATTGCTGACCTTGCGATCGCGACCGCAGCAGGTCAGATTAAAACGGGTTCGGTAAGTCGTACAGATCGAGTTGCCAAATATAATCAACTGCTTAGGATCGAAGCAGCTGTCCAGTCAAGCCGGTATGCTGGCCGCTCCGCACTTAAGCATCAGACTATTTAACCCCACGCGGTCGCCCTGTCATGACCACGAATTTACCGCCGCTCGTTTTAGTCGTACTCGATGGCTGGGGCCTTCGGCCAGAGAAAAGGTACAACGCCGTGGAACTCGCTAACACGCCGGTGTATGACGAATTACGCGAGCGGTTCCCACAAGCATCGCTAGTTGCGAGCGGAGAAGCCGTTGGCCTTCCAGCTGATCAGATGGGCAACTCTGAAGTGGGCCACATGAACCTTGGCGCCGGGCGTGCCATCTACCAAGATATTAGCCGGATCGACGGGGCGATTCGAGACGGCGCATTCGCCGCAAACGAAAACCTGACCGCAGCGATTAGGCGATGTAGGGACCATCATTCGCTCCACCTAATTGGTCTCGTCTCCGATGGCGGAGTCCACAGTCATCAGCGTCATCTGGTGGCCCTGGTTGAACGAGCCGCCTCGCTGGGTGTGGAAAATGTGTTCGTGCACGCGCTCACAGATGGACGGGACACGCCGCCCAACGCGGGCTTGGAGTACCTGGCTGCGCTCGAACGCACCATGGACCTCCTGGGTGTTGGACGGATCGCTAGTGTGTGCGGAAGGTATTTTGCCATGGATCGGGACCAGCGCTGGCCACGAACAAAACTTGCTTATAACGCCATTGTTTCTGGCGATGCGCGAAGCGCTTACTCCGCAACAGAACTGCTCGCATCGTCATATGCTGAAGGTATATCCGATGAATTCGTGGAGCCGGCGTCCATCGTCGATTCTGCCGACCGCCAGATTGGCCGGATGGAAGATAGCGATTCTGTGATTTTCTTCAACTTCCGGGCTGATCGTGCCCGGCAACTAACACGTGCAGTGGCTTATAAAGATTTCAATGACTTTTCTAGAGGGCGGCACCCCAAACTACATTGCACCACTTTGACTGAGTACGATGCGACATTTGGCCTACCCGTAGCGTTTTCGCCTCAGAAATTCTCGAATAACTTGGCTGAGGTGTTAGCAAGCCACGACGTAACTAACCTTCGGCTGGCCGAAACAGAGAAATATGCTCACGTGACTTACTTCTTTAACACGGGTGAGGAGCGGCCCTACGCCGGAGAAGACCGCATCCTCGTCCCATCGCTTCAGGTCCCAACCTACGATCTACAACCTGAGATGAGCGCGTGCAGTATCACCAACCACCTTGTGCAGGATGTCAAGGCCAGACGACATCGCGTCATCATTTGTAACTTTGCGAACGCTGATATGGTGGGTCACAGTGGAAAGCTCGACGCAACGATTAAGGCGGTTAGCACGCTGGACAGTTGTCTCGGCCAAATCGTCACCGCCGTGCATGCTACAGGTGGAACCGTTGTCGTGACCGCCGATCACGGTAATGCGGAGTTGTTATGGGACCAGGAGCGTCAGTGTCCGCACACCGCACATACCACGAACAAGGTACCGCTTCTGTTAGTTGAGGGCACGGAAAGACGTGAGTGGAAACTACGTAATGGATCACTACGCGATGTGGCCCCGACGCTACTCGCCCTGTTGAATATCAAGCCATCAGTAGAAATGACGGGACACGACCTACGTATCCGGTGCTGACTCGCTACTCAACTTCAGTGTTTTCAGGGGTTTCGTCGACTGCAATCCGGAGCGAACGCAGAAACCGTCGGTCGTTAGCGCTGATCTCCATTCCTTGGCGGGACGTCACATTCTGTGTCGTGCCGACCTTAGCAAGCGCTGTAATATTGGACCGATTCACGAACCCAATGACCGCTTCGAGGGACACACGCATTTCGTAACCTGCTACACGTGACTTCTCGCGGCATGCTTCCACCTTCGGATTTTCAGCAACGGCTTCGGCAATGACATCGGCCAGTTCGCGGGCCAGCCGCTTCACGACATCTTTCATGTCCAATTCTCCTTAAACCTTCACCCATGCGTACAGGGGACAACCCGAAATCCATGCCTGCGCTCGCCACGCGAAAGGTAGATGGACGCTATCACTCGCTCATTTGTACCTGAGATCAAGACGGAACGAGCGCATTCTAAACGGGCGATCTAGGAGTGTCAAGCCGTGGTATTGACCGGTGTCGACAAGGTAGCTTGTTAGGGTGGTAACTGCACTACAATGCGACGCAGTATGACTGTGTCAGCGCGTCGCCCCGAAGATTTTGTGGATTGGGAGCCTAATCGCGATCTCGGCGTACCGGGAAAATTTCCGTTTACACGTGGTATCCACGCTGAGATGTACCGCCAGCGTCTCTGGACCATGCGTCAGTACGCCGGTTTCGGCACCGCCGGCGAATCCAATGCACGTTATCGCTACCTCCTTGAACAAGGTGTCACGGGTCTTAGCGTTGCATTCGATTTGCCCACACAAATCGGCTATGACTCTGATCATCCGCTCGCAGCAGGTGAGGTGGGACGGGTCGGGGTTGCGATCGACTCACTTGATGACATGCTCGACCTCTTCGAGGGCATTCAACTTGATCAAGTGACAACGTCGATGACGATCAATTCGACAGCGTGCATTCTGCTCGCACTATACGTAGCGGTGGCACGCCGGCGGGGCATGTCCATTCGTGCACTCGGCGGCACTATCCAAAATGACATCCTTAAGGAGTACGTCGCGCGTGGCACCTACATCTTTCCGCCACGGGCATCGCTCCGGATCGTCACCGATATTTTCGCTTATTGCGCGAGCGAACTGCCCCGCTGGCACACAATCTCGATCAGCGGCTATCACATCCGTGAGGCTGGCTCGACAGCGTCCCAAGAGCTGGCATTTACATTCGCGCATGCAATCTCGTACGTGGAGGCTGCTGTTGCAGCAGGGTTGGACGTCAACCACTTCGGTCAACGGCTTTCATTCTTCTTCGCTGCACACAACGACGTTCTAGAAGAAGTGGCAAAGTTTCGCGCAGCCCGTCGTCTCTGGGCACGCCTGATGCATGACCGATTTGGTACCACGAATCCAGATGCGGAAAAACTACGGTTTCACACCCAGACAGCAGGGAGTACACTGACCTCCCAGCAGCCGGACAACAACACCGTCCGTGTCGCTCTACAGGCTCTCGCGGCTGTATTAGGAGGCACCCAGTCGCTCCACTGCAATGCCCGTGACGAGGCTCTTGGTCTCCCGACCGAGGAATCCGCAAGACTGGCGCTCCGTACCCAGCAGATTCTCGCGTCAGAAACCGGTATCGCCAGCACGGTGGATCCGGTTGCGGGAGCGTACGCCGTTGAACAACGGACTTCGGAAATCGAAGTCGAGGTTGACGCGATACTCAAGAAGATTGACGAACAAGGCGGCACCTTGGCTGCGATCGAAGCGGGTATTGTGCAACGAGAAATCCACGAGTCCGCATACAGAGAACAACAAGCGGTCGAGCGTGGTAAGCGGATAATCGTCGGGGTCAATCGCTTCACCGAGGGCAACGCGCCTGCCATCACTGGTCTACAGGTAGACCCCGACATTGAACACATACAAATTGAGAGGGTGCGTCGTCACCGCGAACGTCGTGACAATGCTCGCTCTCGAACTGCCCTCGACGCCGTGGGCGCTACGGCTCGTGGCGAGGCGAACCTCATTCCACCAATCATTACCGCGGTCGAGGCAGGGGCGACGGTCGGTGAAATCACAGACTCACTACGCACCGTGTTCGGGGAATACCATGAAGTAGGCTTCAAGTAACAAAACTAGCGCCCTTGTTGCATGCCTCATTTAACAACAGTGTTTTCCCGCCAGAAGTCGACCGCTTCAAGCCAAGATATAGAAAACGGCCAAACACCTAGCTTTTCTCGTCTGCATAGTCTTCCTGAAGCCTAGCCACAACTGATGGATCAGCGAGCGTCGTAGTATCACCTAACGTTTTTCCGTCCGCAATGTCGCGCAGCAGCCGGCGCATAATCTTACCCGAGCGGGTTTTCGGTAAGTCTGAAGCGAACAGGATTGAATCAGGTCGCGCAATCGCCCCGATCTTTTTCACGACGTGCTTCTTTAGCTCTTCGATGAGTTCATCCGAGGGGGAAACGCCCTCGCGAATGGTGACGAATGCTGCTACTGCCTGTCCCTTGATCTTGTGGGTGCATCCGACAACAGCAGCCTCGGCGACGTCCGAGTGATCGACCAACGCACTCTCGACCTCCATCGTACCAATCCGGTGACCGGCGACGTTTAGCACGTCGTCCACTCGGCCGAGCAACCAAAAGTAGCCATCGGCGTCCAACTTGGCACCGTCACCCGTGAAGTACATACCGTCAGACCATTGGCTCCAGTACTGCTGGACAAACCGATCTGGGTCTCCGTAGATCCCGCGCAGCATTGACGGCCATGGCTTGGTGATCGCGAGTAGTCCTCCACCTTCAGTCACCACCTGGCCATCGGAAGTTCGAATCTCCGCGGTAATGCCAGGAAAAGGGCGTGAGGCCGACCCGGGTTTGAGCGTCGTCAGGCCTGGAAGTGGCGTGATCAGGATGGCACCGGTTTCTGTCTGCCACCAGGTATCCACGACCGGGCAACGCTGCCGACCGACATGTTCGTAATACCACATCCAAGCTTCGGGGTTGATTGGCTCGCCGACCGATCCTAGTAAACGCAAGCTCGACAGGTCCCGCTTGGTTAGCCACTCAGTTCCCCATCGCATAAACGTCCTGATCGCCGTCGGCGCAGTGTAAAAAATAGTAACGCCGTAACGTTCAACAATCTCCCAGAGACGATCTTGCGCAGGCCAGTCCGGCGCGCCCTCGTACATGACGGCGGTCGCACCATTGGCAAGTGGCCCATAGACGAGATAACTGTGACCGGTCACCCAGCCAATGTCGGCAGTGCACCAATACACATCGTCCTCTTTTAAATCAAAGACCCACTTGGTCGTGGCATAGGTCCCAACTAAATAGCCGCCGGTCGTGTGAACGATTCCCTTTGGTTTCCCTGTGGTGCCAGACGTATAAAGAATGTAAAGCAGGTCCTCGGCATCCATCACTTCAGGCTCGCAAACCAATGGCGCCTTCATCATCAGTTCGTGATACCAGTGATCACGGTCTGGCTGCATGGTTACCGGTAATGGGTCGTGCTTTTGGCGCCGCACAACTACGACATGGTTGATCGACGGCGTCTCACGTAGGGCATCATCAGCCATCTGCTTCAGAGGCACGACCTGGCCACGGCGGTAGCCGCCGTCGGCTGTTACAAGCACGCAGGCTTCCAAGTCGTTAATTCGGTCACGCAGGGACTCGGCACTGAAGCCGCCAAAGACAACACTGTGCACTGCACCAATCCGTGCGCAAGCGAGCATGGCGATTGCCAGTTCGGGCACTAGAGGCATGTAAAGCGCTACCCGGTCGCCTCGTCGTACGCCAAGTGACTTCAGCACGCCGCCGAAAGCATTGACCTCGCGGTATAAGTCGAAGTAGGTCAGCGTCCGGCGGTCGCCAGGCTCGCCTTCCCAGATGAGCGCAGCCTTATTACGCCGAGCGGTGCGCACATGACGATCAATACAATTGACACTTGCGTTAATTTTTCCGCCGACAAACCACTTGGCGTTCGGTGGATTCCAGTCAAGCACCTTGCTCCAGGGCTCAATCCACTCAAGCTCCCGGGCAAAGCCTTCCCAAAACGCTTCGGGGTCGGCGTCGGCGCGGTCGTAGATTCCTGAGTCTGACACATTGGCTACATCGCTAAATGTTGAGGGCGGGGCGAATGTGCGTCGCTCATCGAGTAGAGCATCGATTTCCTTTCGGGGACCGTTTGATGTCTTAGCCATGGAATCCTTTCCGACCAGTCCTTTCGGTGATACCAGAGATCAGATCAGAATCATATTCGAGAAATCAAGACATCGGCGTCCGGTCCCAGCACCACTACCTTCCCCTAAACAACAACCCTGAAAGAGAAACATGGATCAGACGCAGAGGTAATCGAAGAAGCGACTCAATCACTAAGGAACACGCCGCACAGACCAGCTCGAGGCGCATCCGTCATCCTCAACTGGATCTCGATTAGAGGTGCGAACTGGCCGTCGCGTTCAATCGTAGTACTCACGACCAAGATGCGTAATCAAATCCTCATCGCGGAGATGACGGAGGGTGTTCTTTAACTTCATCAACTGAATGAATAGGTCGTGCTCTGGATAAACATTTGCAGCATGCATTGGGCTCTTAAAGTAAAACGAGAGCCACTCTTGGATGCCGCTCATGCCCGCCCGTTTCGCTAGATCGAGAAATAGTGCCACATCCAGCACAATTGGCGCCGCTAATATGCTATCCCGACATAGAAAATTTATCTTGAGTTGCATCGGATAGCCGAGCCAGCCGACCAGATCGATATTGTCCCAACCTTCTTTGTTGTCGCCACGTGGTGGATAGTAGTTAATGCGTACGACGTGACACAGGTTTTTATAGAGCAGCGGATACAGGTCGGGTTGTAGAATGTAGTCAAGTACCGATTTCTTACTCTCTTCCTTGGTCTTAAACGATTCCGGATCGTCCAGCACCTCGCCGTCGCGATTTCCAAGAATATTCGTGGAATACCAACCCGCCACGCCGAGCAATCTAGCCTTCAACCCGGGTGCCACAATCGTCTTAATCAGCGTCTGGCCGGTCTTCAGGTCCTTCCCAGCAAGAGGTGACCCGGTCTCCGCAGCCAATTCAAGCATTGCCGATGTGTCGACTGTCAGGTTAGGCGCAGCATTTGCGAACGGAATCCCTTCCTTCAATGCCGCATGGGCGTAAATCATGCTGGAAGGTATAGCCGGGTCGTTCTCGTCGAGTGCGCGCTCAAACGCCGACAGCGATGCGTGAGCGTCGCCCTCGGTCATAAAGATTTCAGTGCTACCACACCAAATCATGACGAGCCGATCGATTTGATTCGCTTCCTTGAATTGCTGGATGTCAGCGCGCACGGCGGTGGATAGATCAGCCTTTGTCGCCCCCTTCTTGACGTTTGGACCGTCTAGCCGTTTGACATAATGGCGGTCAAAAACCGCCGGCCAGGGTTTAATCTCTGATAGGTCGTCTTTCAACTGGCTCAATAAATCCGGTGCGATAACACCAGCTGTGCGGGCAGCCTCATAGCAATCGTCTTTGAAAATGTCCCAAACACCGAAGACAACGTCGTCAAGCGATGCGAGTGGTATAAAGTCCTTGATGAGTGGAGAGCGGCCATCGGTCCGCTTTCCCAAGCGAATCGTGCCCATCTGTGTTAGTGAGCCAATGGGCTCAGCTAGACCTCTGCGGACAGCGTGTACACCAGCGATCAACGTGGTGCTAACAGCACCGAGGCCGACAAGCAAAATTCCCAATTTCCCTTTTGCAGGCGCTATATCCTTCAGGCTCTTCACGGCGGGAAACTATATCATGAGGTTACCAATGTTGTTCCGGAAAGGGTTGGGTCCACACGCGCTTGAAGTGTCGATGGCTGGCGTAAAGATGGGCGATCGACTCCTGCAGGTGCGCTGCGGCAATGGAAAAATGTTCGCTGCCATAGCGGCGAAAGTCGGGCTCTCAGGAAGCGCCTGTGCAATCGACGACAACTCTGAGGAGTGTGTTCGTGGTCGGAAAGCGGTTGCCAAGGCAGGCGTACTGGCAGAAATCGACCATGCGCAATACGGCGCCCTTCCTTATGAAGACACTTCGTTCGACGTTGCGGTGCTCTGGAATCTGATCGGTGTCCTCACGCCGGAACGACGAGTCAGATGTCTACAGCAAACACTGAGAGTCCTCCGCCGAGGCGGGCGGTGTCTTATTATTGAGAGGGTCCCACGAAGCGGCCTCTGGGCGTTACTTCGGAGACCCATTCTCGATGCGACCTATCTGACGTTTGGCGGTGCCAAAGGCGCGCTCGATGCCGAGGGGTTTAAAGCGGTTCGGCAGCTCGCCGAACGAGATGGACTGGCTTTTACCGAAGGCGTCAAGCCGACCACCTAACACCCGCTGGTTAGACTCTATCAGTGGCACCATATGGTCATTGCCGGTCGGCTATCGTGGCATCCAACAGCATCCAATTAAATGGGAAGCGAGCAACTGCTCGGGTCTACTTCATACCCGGTTCATTGAAGGCAAGCGGATCAGAACAGTGGCTCGAACTATTTCGGTGCCTAGCGTGCTTCGACTCTCACATAGCCACTGAGCTATCATCTCAGACTGGTGTCGTTACTTCTTACAGCCGTGGGGCTCAGCTTGGTTGGAAGTATGGGGGGGTTACTAATCGCCTCAGCGTTACTGCCCCTCTCTTCAGCATCACGCAATCGGATCGTTCCCTGGCTGCTGAGCTACGCGGTAGGAACACTTCTTGGTGTGGCACTGTTGGCCCTATTGCCTGAAGCGCTGGGCCAGCTCGCCCCTGTGCCGGTCTTTGGCGCGCTCCTGGTAGGAATTCTGGCACTTTTCATAGTTGAAAAGTTCGTGCTGTGGCGCCACTGCCATACCGAGGACTGCGATGTTCACGATGCGAGTGCGACACTCATCCTCATCGGAGGTGCTCTGCATAATCTTGCCGATGGTGCGATCATCGCGGCAGCGGTACTGGTTTCAGTTCCGCTCGGTATCAGCACCGCTCTGGCCGTCGCTGCCCATCAGATTCCACAAGAGGTTGGTGACTTCGCGATCCTGTTGAATGCTGGTTACTCCAGGCGACGAGCACTTTGGCTCAACGCTTTTTCGGCATCGAGCGCTGTTGGAGGTGCAATCATCGTCTACGCTGCGACCGAAACCCTACCGCACACGCTGCCCTATCTTCTGGCACTAGCCGCTGGCAGCTTTCTTTACGTCGCGATGTCCGATCTGATTCCTGGGCTCCATAAAGGTGAAACCATCGGAACCGGCGCCATCAGACAGATTCTGCTGATCGTCGCGGGCGTTGGGACAATTCTGGCACTGTGATCGCTCAACGAACGCGGTTGATGTTGATTGACGGTAGCTCGCAGATGTACCGAGCCTACCACGCTATCCGTGGGCTTACTGGCCCCGACGGCAAATCCACAAACGCGGTCTATGGTTTCGTTACAATGCTGCGTAAACTTCTTGACGATCAGAAGCCCGAGTACGTTGTGGCCGCGTTCGATGTAGCTGGTCCGACCTTCCGCGAAGAACTTTACGCCGATTACAAGGCTAACCGCGCTCCAATGCCCGATGACCTCGTTGAACAGGTGCCCTGGGTGCACGAGGCGTGCGAAGCGCTCGGTGTAACCGTGATCACATTGCAGGGTTACGAAGCCGACGATGTAATCGGTACCCTAGCCAACCAGACGGCGGACAAAAGTATCGAGGTCGTCATCGTCACAGGCGATAAGGATTTTTTTCAGCTTGTCCGTGATGGCGTCAGCGTATTCAATCCGCGGGATGAGGGCACGTGGTATGACTCCGACCGCGTCCTCGCCAAATTCGGAGTGTGGCCCGATCAGGTCGTCGACGTGTTGGCACTTATGGGTGATGCCGTTGACAACGTGAAGGGCGTGCCGGGAATCGGAGGGAAGGGGGCCCGAGCGCTCATTAGTGAACACGGCACTCTCGACAAGCTCCTGGCTAAAGCCCAACAGCTTCCACAGCGCAAATACCGCACCGCGCTCACCGAACACGCTGAGTTGGCGCGCCAGAGCCGGGACTTGGTTCGGATCCGAACCGATGCACCGGTCCAACTTGACCTCGACCAAACTCGGTTCAGCGGCCCTCAGCCGGGGCGTTGCTTCGAATTATTCTCCAAGCTGGGGTTCCGCACGCTCCTCGCCAATTACGCGCCAAGTGTTAACACGACCAACACTGACTACCGCCTCGTCTCCACCGCCGCGGACCTTGACTCACTACTCACCTCGCTTCGAAACACCGGTCGTTACGCACTGCACCTGTTAACGGACCTGCCAGACGCCATGCGGGCCACACTCGTTGGCGTGGCGTTCTCTGTTGCTCCGCGGTCCGCCTGGTACATTCCACTAGGACACACGGCACTCGATATCCCGACGGAATTTAGTCCAGCCGATGCTTTGGCGCTTTTGAGACCCATTCTTGAGGATCCGGAGGTCGCCACAGTCGGTCACGATCTGAAATTTGCTGCAATTGTGC
>JYMV01012271.1_pt1 | contig 16607 bp, 15 predicted proteins | sample 338911 | NCBI WGS metagenome assembly JYMV01 (sample SAMN03354496, study PRJNA234377) | hydrothermal vent metagenome | biome: Deep sea; feature: Hydrothermal plumes at the Eastern Lau Spreading Center, Western Pacific Ocean; material: Seawater | place: Tonga | collected 2009 | depth 2000 m m
ATCAGCGTCTGCATCACCTTGCACTACTGACAGACCTTGGCGAAGGCAGGCCCTTACACCAGCCTGACTAATTTCGAGTCCACGCCCATCAACATCTTTTTCCTCAACGAGGTATCGAAGCAACGATCCATCACCACAGCCAACGTCAAGCACTCTCGCGCCTGGTTCGATCAAAGTCGCAATAAGGCGGAGATCAACTCGGATGCCATCACTCATTACTGGCTTAACGTAACTACTTCCTTTATCCGAATTTGTCATCCGCCAACCATCAAATCAAACCACGGTGTTTCGCTGCGCCACGCAGAAACCCATTCAAAACATCAAAAAACTCAGGCTCATCAAGCAAAAAACTATCGTGACCTTTATCGGTTTCAATTTCACAAAAACTAACGTTCGCCGCGTTCGCATTAAGCGCGCGCACCACTGACTGGCTTTCCGTCGTAGGAAAGAGCCAATCACTTGTAAAAGCAATTACGCAAAAACGAACTGGCGTGTCATGAAATGACTTAGACAGCACACCATCGTGCTCGGCTGCAAGATCAAAATAGTCCATTGCGCGTGTAATGTAGAGGTAGGAGTTAGCATCAAATCGATCGACAAAAGCGCTTCCTTGGTGCCGCAAATAACTCTCAACCTGAAACTCAGCATCAAATCCATAAGTGATCTCGCGAGAGTCCTGCAGCAAACGGCCGAATTTTCTGTGAAAAGCCAAATCGGATAAATATGTAATATGCGCCGCCATACGCGCCACCGCTAGCCCCTGCCGTGGCCGTTTCCCCTGGCTTAAATAATCCCCCCCGCACCAGTCTGGATCACTCATGATTGCCTGGCGCCCCACCTCATGAAACGCTATATTTTGCGCAGTATGCCGCGCAGCAGCAGCTATTGGGACAGCGGAAAACACCCGTTCTGGGTAACGCGAGGCCCATTCCAATGCCTGCATTCCACCCATCGAACCGCCGATAACGCAAAACAACTGTTCGACACCGAGGTGATCAAGTAACCGCGCCTGAGCACGAACCATATCGCCAATTGTCACAACTGGAAAAGATAATGCATAGGGTTTTCCAGTTTTCGGATCACCCTCCTGGGGGCCAAGACTTCCCATGCACCCTCCCAAAACATTCGCACACAAAACAAAATAACGATCCGTGTCGAGTGGGCGTCCGGGTCCAACAACATTATCCCACCAGCCTGGTCGACCAGTCACGGGGTGCACACCACCAACATACTGGTCACCGGTCAATGCATGACAAACCAAAATTGCATTTGATTTGTGAGCATTTAGTTCACCATACGCTTGGTACGTAATAGTAAGCGGCGCTAGGGACACACCCGAGTCAAGCAACAATGGGCCCTCTCCATCCAGCACAATTTTCGGCTGATGGTTAAATGCGTCAGGGGCGTGTGCCTCTCGGTCCGCCATTGGTTTGTCCACGGGCGCCATTAAATCACTTGATTCCATGGGAATATATCCTGAATTCGTAGGGATCAAGCGTGGGTTCTGTCAACGTTTTCTTTGATTTTGCTGATCCCGACGGCTAGTACTAGGCGCTTTTTCCCGTCAACATGCTGGAAATCATGGCGAAGCGAACTGTTCTTGATACGCTACGTTCGAATATCGACGCAATAGATGATCAGATCCACAGTCTTTTGTTGCGCCGAACTGATTTGGTTACGCAGATAGGGGATCTGAAACGTTCTCTCAGGGTTGATGGTTTTCCCCTGAGACCGGCTCGGGAAGCGGCTATCATTCGCCGCCTAGTTGCTCGTCATCGTGGCCCATTCCCCGTCGCAACCCTGGTACACCTTTGGCGCACATTGCTCTCCGGGCAACTCATGGTTCAGAGCCACTTCAACACTGCCGTGTTTGAACCGTCTACGGATGCGACCTATTGCAGTATTGCTCGTGATCAATTTAGCGCGGCGGCGAAAGTCCATACATTCACCTCTGCCGGTCAGGTGGTCCATGCCGTGTCAAGTGGCGATGCTACCATCGGGGTATTACCATTACCGTCCGATAAACATCACGACCCTTGGTGGGCGGCCTTGCCGAGCGACGGCAAAGTCCCGCCTCGTATCATTGCTCGCCTGCCTTTTTTAAAACAAGAAACAAGTGCTGCGGAATACACCGAAGCACTAGTTGTGGCCAAGGTTATGCCGGAACCAAGTGGCGAAGACGTATCACTGTTAGTTATTGGCTTGAACGAAAATGCTGATATCGGCCGAGTGGATAACATGCTTCGTGCTGCGGGTTTAGTAGGAGATAAGCTTAGCACTTTGCACGACTGTGATCAGATTGGACACACTCTACATTTGCTAGCAATCGAGGGGTTTGTGCGGCAAGGTGATCCGCCCATAACCCATTTTACCCGATCTGCCGGTGACGTAGTAACAAGAATCGCAGTGGTCGGAGCATACGCTAAACAACTTAACATTTTCGATTGACGAGCAAAACGATGACGATCGGATCAACACATTTTAACCATGTAGCACTAATTGGTGCCGGATTGATCGGCGGTTCTTTAGCTCGCGTAATTCGGCGCGAGCAACTCGCCTCCCATGTCACTGCGTATTCAAGGCGTGCCGAAACGAGGCACCGCATCAAAGAACTAAACTTCGCCGACGCAGTCGTCGATGACATCGCAACGGCAGTTTCCAATGCAGATCTGGTAGTGGTGAGTGTCCCGGTTAAGGCATCTGGCGCGGTTGCAGAGGCGATGGGTCCACACTTAATGCCGGGAACCATAGTCACCGACACCGGTTCAGTTAAACAGGCGGTGATTGAAGCTATGGCCCCACACTTGCCGAGTCAGGTTCATTTTGTTCCTGGCCATCCAATTGCGGGCACAGAAAATACTGGGCCAGATGCAGGATTTGATACACTATTTGAGGGACGCTGGTGCGTGTTGACTCCACCCGACGGCACGGACGAAATTGCAGTGTCAACCGTAGCTAACATGTGGAAACGTGCCGGCAGTATGGTGGACCAAATGAGTGCAACACATCACGACATGGTGCTTGCCATTACCTCACATATCCCTCATTTGCTTGCATTCAACATCGTTGGAACAGTGACTGAGCTGGAAGAGCAGCTCAAACTAGAGGTCATCAAATACTCAGCCGGCGGCTTTCGTGACTTTACCCGCATCGCTGCCTCCGACCCGGAAATGTGGAGAGATATTTTCATCGAAAACAAAGACGCAGTGTTAGAAATGCTGGGTCGTTTCTCTGAGGACCTCGCATCTCTCCAGCGTGCGATTCGGCGGGAAGATGCAGATGGGCTAGAAGCCAAATTTACACAGACCCAAAATATTAGACGGGACGTCATTGACGCCAAGCAAGAATAAGGCGGAATTAAGGATCAATCACTGGACCCAACGGCATGAGGGGAACTGGGCCAACATGAAGATGACCATCCTGCAGGGTAATGGGCACCCGTAACAAACCTCGACCATCATCCGGTGCCGGCTTAGCGAGCAAGTCAAGCGCAAGCCCAGCCGCAAATGCCGCAGGTTCAGATACTATCCCCTCCATCCGCAGCGCTGCTAATAAGGATGCGTATCCTTTAATCGTAGCGCTTGCTGCTCCAATTGGACGATATGCTTCGTCAATCGCGAAGGTGCCATCGACCTGCACCTCCAGATTTCCCCATAACATTTGGAGGCTATGCACTTCCACCACGCCTCCTGCGTCTCGCCATCCATCGAGCGCCATACGACTCCACGTCACTGGCATTGGCCCTTTCAGACTAATCTCTGCATTCAACTCTTGAAGACGGTTCCCGAATGTGTAGCTGTGAGTCTGTCCAAAGGCCATCTCTTTGATAAAAACCGCCACATCCAAACTCGGATTTTTCATTGGTGCCCGACGAACATGTAGTTCAGCGCGGTTAATATCGACATAATCTGATCCCACGTTCGGCTGCATCCGCAGGTCTCTAAGATCGAATGAAACTCTCTCCAGAAAAGCGTCTGCCCCAACGTTAACACTTATACGACCGCGCCCTACCATGAGCGCCAGGCTCCAGTCATTAGTCAAACTAAAATCGATATCGCTCGGAGTTTCCACCACCGCAACCCAGTGCGAAAGTTTCCAAGGATGTGCAGTCGCCTGAAGAATTGGTGTACGCCAACGCCAATTTACGGATCCATCCTGGCCAGCAGCTTCCACATCACGCGCTGTTACTTCGATCCGATACGGATACCCGCCGACTGACAGTTCACCGTGCTTAACTTCAACCCCAGCCTCATGCCAACGCACGCGAAGTTCGGAGATTGTTTCCCCCAAAGTGTGCGACAGATAGAGCCAATAACCGCTATATGCAGCCAGCAAAATGCCAAATGCAGCAAATGGCAGCAAGATGCGCATGATGGTCAGTATTCCGTTTTACGCGCTTCGCGATCCAGTGCTTGCCGCAACAGAGAAAGTATTTGCATCCTTGTTTGCACATATTTTTATATCCTATTACGTGCCGCAAAAGAAAAATAAACTTCCCGTGCCTTTAAACAGATCGGTCCAACCCCTAAATGACGGTCCTCTATCCGCGTGACGGGCAATACTTTGCCGAGATTACCCGTGCTAAAAACTTCATCAGCGGCAATCACATCCTTAAATTTGACCTCGCGCTCGCACACATCAATACCGGTTTCCCCGAGTAATGAAATCACACGTTGGCGAGTAATCCCGTTTAGAAAAGTGCGGTTGTGAGCCGGTGTTATCACCTCACCATCCTTCACCAACCACAAGTTAGAACTTGCAAACTCAACCACATTGTCTGCACCATCGCGCATTACCGCATTATCGAAACCCTTCTTATTCGCTTCCTTGATAGCCAAGCTACTATTGGGATAAAGACACGCAGCCTTTGCCCCGGTAGGCGCCATATCCGGGTTTGGCCTTCTAAAATTACTAAGACACGCACTGAAACCCTTTGGCTCTGGCATAAGCGCGTCAAAAACAGCCATTACGAAGCGTATGTCATCAGGGTCTGGGATTAGGAAACCGCCCTCTGCGAACAAAGATGGGCGAATATAGAGCGCTGCCTCTGCAGGAAATTTTTTGACCCCCTCTATCGCGAGGTCGGTTATCTCTTGAACACTAAACGGTGACTGAAGGCCCATGATTTCTGCTGAATCGATAAGCCGAGAAAAATGGTGATCCAGGTCCGGCACGCACCGATTGAAAGCACGCGCCCCATCGAACACGGTTGAGCCGTGCATAAATGATTGTGCCATAGAGCTTTGTATCAAAGGCGCTCCTTCGTGCCAGTCGCTCTCGAAGTATGTAATGACTGCCATCGTGCTTTGCACCCCTCCAAGTCACGACCATAACCTGCGCATGACCCGCCCGATATAGTGGCAGTCCAAACTTGCGGTTAGGTGCTTGGATCCTATAGTTTCAGGGGCTATTCGGTGCGACAATTTATTGCCATGAACACATTCAATCACCTTGCCTTCTTTGCAACTTGGAGAGCAGCCTCTCGTGGCAAGCAATACCCAGGATCGCCGAATAACCAGCGTGATGGATTCGTTCAGCTATCACCAAAAACCCAGGTGAGAGCAAGTTCTTCCCGTCATCGAGTTGAGTGCGACAACATACTATCGGCATTCATAGATGCAAAGCGTCTTGAACCCAATTTACGCTTGGAGGTAAGTTCTAGTGGGAAACTCTTCCCACATTTTTATGGCAAACTCCCGTTAGACAACGCGCTCACAGTGATACCACTACTTTTGGATAAAGAGGGACAACACGAATTTCCGCCTGATATTCCTGCCCCTAACAACTCATGATCGATTTTGGCAAAATGGGTGGCGCGGTTTTGCGTCGATTACCACCTGAGACCGCACACCGCATCGTGCTTAAACTCTTGCAATTTGGGTTGATATCATCGAAACACCAACCCGACCCCCCCGTTTTAGCACACCGCTGCTGGGGGCTGGATTTCAATAATCCTATTGGACTCGCAGCTGGTTTTGATAAAGATGCAGAGGCGGTTCCATCTCTTTTAGAGCAAGGATTTGGTGCTATCGAGGTGGGCACGGTCACTCCCCTTCCACAAGCCGGAAACGCTAAACCCCGTGTATTCCGCCTCGGCGAAGATGATGCTGTAATTAACCGACTAGGCTTCAACAACCATGGTGTGGAAACTATCGCCAAACGCCTGGCTCGTGCCCACCCTTATAGTGGAATTATTGGGGCCAACATCGGCCCAAACCGGGATAGCGATGATCCATTTGAAGATTATCGAGCGTGCTTTACGCGCCTAGCGCCGTTAGTCGATTACCTAGTCGTTAATATATCGTCACCCAACACGCCCGGGCTCCGCGCGTTGCAAGACCGGGACAGCCTTAATCGATTGGTTTCAACCCTGCAGGATCGTCGGGCAGGTCTGTCAAACACACGCGGAGGGTCTATACCTCTTCTAATAAAAATAGCACCCGACCTTGATGAACGCTCGCGCAGTCACATTGCGTCGGTGGCTTTAGCACTAAATTTGGATGGCCTACTGGTTGCGAACACCACCACAACGCGACCTTCACACCTTCAAAGCCCAGCCCGAAACGAACCGGGGGGTCTAAGCGGGAGACCTCTTTTCCAGAGCTCAACATCACTGCTAGCTGACATGTATAGACGCGTCGATGGATCAATACCGCTGATTGGAATTGGAGGCGTAAGCTCGGGCGACGATGCCTACATCAAGATCAGAGCAGGAGCTTCACTCGTGCAAATTTACACAGCTTTGATATATCGTGGCCCAAGCTTAATCTCACAGATCAAGTCCAGACTGGCCGCGCGAATCACCGCCGACGGTTTTGACAATATCTCATCCGTTGTCGGTGTCGATGCATCCGATTATTAGACGACAAAACAGTAGCCGTGATTTTAATGGACTATTACATCTAACGTAATGTTGCAGCTTTAAGAGCTGTCCAGGCGGTCTGGATTCAACCCTAGCTAGAGAAACCGGATTCAGGATTACACATGCAAATCAAGGTCGCGATGCAATTGGCTCCTTTGGCTACAAAATTTGACGCATTTATTCTGGATATATGGGGTGTATTGATGGACGGTGAAACGCCTTATCCTGGCGCTTCGGAGTGCTTGCAGGAGATTCGTGGCATTGGGAAACGTGTCATTTTGCTATCTAACGCACCACGGCAGGCATCTTTAGTAGCAGAACGGCTGCACTCGATCGGCATTGATCGCGTACTCTACGACTACATCCTAACTTCAGGCGAAGCAAGCCGATTAGCGCTCGCTACACGTACTAACCCACATATAGCCGCACTTGGCCGATCATATTTCTATATAGGACCGAGGCGCGACCAAGATTTGCTCAAAGGACTTGACTACGTCCGCACCAATAACCTGGAAAAGGCCGATTTCGTTCTAGCAACAGGTGTAATCGACGACACAGATAAACTCGATCGATACGAAACCTATCTTCAAGTTGCTGCGACCAACCAACTCTCTTTGATTTGTGCAAACCCCGATAACATCGTCGTCCGCCAAAATGGCGACCGAGTGATTTGCGCAGGTGCAATAGCTAATCGATATCAAGAGCTAGGCGGCACAGCACATTACTTCGGGAAACCCTATCCAGCGTTTTATGAGACTTGTTTAAACCAGCTAAAAGGCGTTGCTCAAAACCGCATATTGGCCGTGGGCGACACACTCCACACCGATATCAAGGGCGCCCAGGCCGTTGGCTTGACGACTGCTTTAGTGCTGGGCGGAATTTTGGCGAAGCAACTCAACATTGCCTGGGGTGAAGCGCCTGCGCCCAACCGCCTCGAGAGGCTGTGCACAGATCAGGGTATCTTTCCAGACTTCGCGTTGCCTACCTTCACATGGTAGAGAGCTGTCATGGCTAACTTTTCCCCCACGGACCCTGACGTGAACCCAAAAACAATTGACCCGCGCGATGCTTAAATACTCCAATCAGCATAACCCCTGACAGAAACCCACCCACGTGTGCCAACCAGGCAACGCCCCCGGTCCCGGGTTGCACCCCAATCGCGTTTACGATTTGGATCACAATCCAACCACCGAGCACGATCACAGCCGGCAGACGAACAAAAGTCCAAAATATTCCCAGAAACACAAAGGTCAGTATTCGCGCACGCGGATGCAGCAATAGGTAAGCGCCAAGAATTCCAGCTACTGCTCCGCTCGCTCCAATCATCGGAATATTTGACATCGGCTCAACATATGCCTGGAGTAACGCCGCAACAGCACCGCATACCAAATAGAATATCAGGAATCTAAGGTGACCCATGGAGTCCTCCACGTTGTTCCCGAAAATCCACAGATAGAGCATATTCCCGAGCAAGTGTAACCAACCACCATGCAGGAACATCGATGACAGCACAGTAAATGTATTGGGCACCAATTGGACTTCAGGTGGGAGCGCATGTGGGCCAATTAGCACCGAGGGAATCATGCCCAGTGAGAATATGGCGCGCTCAAAATCTGCCTCCGAAAGTGAAAGTTGCCAAAGAAAGATTACCGAACAAGCTACAATTAAACCGACTGTGACTATCGGTTTTATACGCGTGGGCTGATCGTCATGGAGTGGTACCACGTTCCCTGGTCTTCTGAGGTTTTCAGTCTACGCCGCAGTTGCAGCAAATTATGAATGGGTCCCGAAAGCAACACGAAGCTCTGCGCCTGCCGCATTGGACGCGGCTCTAGCATCATCAAGGAGACCTGGAGCTTGAAAAAATGCGTGTGTCATACGGGGAAACAACTTGTACTTAACCTGCACGCCCGACGAAATCAATTTTTCGGCATAAACCTTCCCTTCATCGACCAATGGATCTATTCCCGCGCCGATCACCAATGCTGGAGGTAACCCCGCATGACTCTCAGCGCGCAATGGTGCACATCGCCAATCGGTGCGCTGATCAAGGTTCGGCACATATTGCTCCCAGAAATATGTCATCCGATGCCCCGGCAGCATCGGCGCATTAGCAAAAGTTTTATACGAATCTCTTTTAAGGTCGGAGTCTACCACTGGATAGATCAGGAGTTGGAACGCCAAATCAGGACCAGATTCTCTTGCACCAAGAGCGGTCACCGCTGCCAAATTACCTCCTGCACTGTCACCCCCTACCGCAACGCGGGTGGGATCACCATCAAACCGCCTAGCATTCTCGACTACCCATTGAAGTGCCGCCAGACTGTCAGAAACAGCAGCGGGGAACGGGTGTTCCGGGGCCAAACGGTATTCCACGGATATACTTAGGCAACCCCCGGCCCGAGTGAGCCCGCGCACACCTCTGTCATGGCTATTTAGACTGCCCAACACCCATCCACCGCCGTGGTAATAAACGAGGATTGGGTGCGGCCCTTGTCCCTCCGGCTTGTATACGCGCGCAGCCATCGGGCCGCCGGGGGCCGGAATCGTGAAATCCATCACGGAAGTTACTTCGTCGTACGGCCCATAAAAGCGTTTGGCGCGATCATCGGTGATTTCACGCGCTTGCACGGGAGGCACCGTGGTCTGATCAGGATAATCGGCCCCTGCCAAATCGCTAAGCAAAGCACTCAATTGCGGGTGTATGTCCACAGTTTACTCTCCAATGCCGATACCGCGCCGAGTGATGCTAGGCGAGGTCAGGCAAACGTTATAGACTTGAGTGCCTCAGGATTAGCACAAACTCAAGGTTTGGGATAACGCGACAAAGCCATGGCTGGCAACGAAAAACATGATCTCGCGGCATGGGAAGCTGCGGTAAGAAGGGACTTAAAGGGGCGTTCTCCGGAAAGTCTGATTCAGCGGACGCCTGAAGGGGTCGATATCAAGCCGCTTTACACTGCGGAGGATCTCTCAGTTCTCGAGCATCTCGATACACTGCCAGGTGTCCCACCATTCGTGCGCGGACCGCGCGCTACCATGTATACTGGCCGACCGTGGACTATTCGCCAGTACGCCGGTTTTTCAACAGCCGAGAGATCAAACAAATTTTATCGAGAAAATCTGCGTGCTGGTCAAAAGGGATTATCGGTGGCATTCGATCTCGCCACCCACCGAGGCTACGATTCTGACCATCCTCGGGTAACTGGCGACGTTGGCAAAGCCGGTGTCGCAATTGATACAGTCGAGGACATGAAAATTTTATTCGACGGCATTCCCCTCGATGAAATAAGCGTATCCATGACCATGAATGGGGCAGTGCTCCCTGTTTTGGCTGGCTATGTGGTGGCAGCGGAAGAACAGGGTGTTCCACAAACAAAATTAACCGGCACAATCCAAAATGACATCCTCAAGGAATTTATGGTTCGCAACACATACATTTACCCGCCGGAGCCAAGTATGCGAATCGTTGCTGATATCATCGAGTACAGCGCGTGCCATATGCCGCGATACAATTCGATTTCGATTTCCGGCTACCACATGCAAGAAGCTGGTGCGACTGCAGTCCAAGAACTTGCATTCACCCTGGCTGATGGTCTCGAGTACGTTCGCTTGGCGCTCGAGCGTGGCCTAGACATCGATGAGTTCGCTCCGCGACTATCTTTCTTTTTCTGCATTGGTATGAACTTTTTCATGGAAGTAGCCAAACTGCGTGCTGCTCGACTGTTATGGTCGAAACTCTTGGGTCAGTTTTCGCCGAAAAATCCAATGAGCCTAGCTCTCCGTACTCATTGCCAGACATCGGGTGTAAGCCTTACAGAACAGGATCCACACAACAACATAATTAGAACTACAATTGAAGCGATGGCCGGGGTGCTTGGTGGCACCCAATCATTACACACTAATTCCTTCGATGAAGCAGTCGCATTGCCTACGTCTTTTTCAGCCCAGATCGCACGAAACACGCAACTAATTCTTCAGGAGGAAGCGGGTCTCACTGACGTCGTGGATCCACTTGGCGGGAGTTATTACATCGAATCCCTGACGGCGAGCCTAGCTAAACATGCTACCCAGTTGCTTAATGAAGTTGAGGAGGCGGGAGGCATGACAAAGGCTGTCGCGGCTGGCATACCAAAACTCCGTATCGAAGAAGCCGCCGCTGCCCGGCAAGTCCGCATCGAACGCGGAGAAGAAGTTGTAGTTGGCGTAAATAAATTTATCTCAGAGGATCAGCCCGCCATCGATATTCTGGAAATTGACAATGAGGAGGTTCGCGCCGCACAAATCGAGCGGCTTAAGTTTGTCCGGTCAGCACGGGATGAATCTGCGTGTCAGGCATCTTTAGCCTTGCTGACAGAAGCTGGTCATACCGGAGAAGGTAATTTGTTGGCACTATCGATTGAAGCTATGCGAGCCCGTGCAACCGTGGGAGAAGTATCGCAAGCGCTAGAGGCTAGTTTTACCCGCTATCGCGCAATTACACAGAATGTCTCTGGTGTTTATAGCGCCAACTATGGCACAGACGAAAATTTTACACGCATTCAAAGAAAGGTCGAATCCTTCTCCAAAATTGAGGGACGTCGGCCACGAATGTTGGTAGTCAAGCTCGGACAAGACGGCCATGATCGGGGTGCAAAAGTAATTGCGACCGCGTTCGCTGATATCGGATTTGACGTTGATATTGCTCCGCTGTTCCAAACCCCAGAAGAAGCGGCCCGCCAAGCTGTGGAGGCGGACGTGCACGTGGTCGGCGTCTCAAGCCAAGCAGCGGGACACAACACGTTAGTGCCTGAGTTGATCAGCGCGCTTCGCGATCTTGATGCCAACAACATATTGATTGTTTGTGGCGGGGTGATCCCGTCAAAGGACTACGGTTTCCTAAAATCGTCAGGAGTTGCTGCAATTTATGGACCGGGCAGCAATATCCCGCGGGCTGCTAGCGAGATTTTGGACCTGATCCAGACACAAAAGGCGGCAGCATGACGGCTTCCGAAGAGTTGTGCTAATAGACGCAGATAACGACAAGCGGCGCGCCTGAAGGCAGATGTTGTGGCGGACAGAGTTCCCAGCACAGTAGCAAAGATGGCAGCTGATGTGCGGTCTAATGACCGCCGCGCAGTTGCACAGGCAATCACTCTCATTGAATCAACTCGCCCTGACCATCGCGCAAATGCGGAACAGTTATTAGCGAGTCTACTAGGCGATACAGGTAAAACTATTCGACTTGGCATCTCTGGTCCGCCAGGCGTTGGAAAATCAACCTACATTGAAACACTGGGCCTTTATTTGATTGGAATCGGCCATAAAGTAGCGATCTTAACCATTGATCCTACCAGCGCTCGGAGTGGAGGCTCGATTCTTGGTGATAAAACCCGCATGGAGCGGCTGGCGCGAGAAACCAATGTCTTTATCAGACCGAGTCCGAGCGGTGGCTCCCTTGGCGGAGTTGCCAGACGCACGCGCGAAGTGATGCTCGTCTGCGAGGCAGCAGGTTACGATATCGTGATTGTGGAAACAGTCGGCGTAGGACAATCAGAAATAGCTGTTTGTGATATGGTCGACATGTTCATATTGCTTACTCAACCCGCTAGCGGCGACGAATTGCAGGGAATCAAACGTGGGGTTGTCGAAATTGCGGACCTCCTACTCGTCAATAAGGCCGACGGAGAACTCTTGACTGCCGCCAAACGTACCCAGACTGATTACACCAGTGCCCTCCGACTATTGCGGCCTGTTTCCGTGGGTTGGACCACGCCAGTGCTTACCTGCTCTGCCCTCCACGAGATTGGAGTAGACACGACTTGGCGCACGGTTGAGGACTACTGGGTGGTGATGGGAAAAAACGGTGCCTTTGACCAGCGCCGCCGCAACCAGGCCGTGGCGTGGATGTGGGCAGAGATCAAAGACACATTGAACGAACGGTTTCGGGCCGCTCCAGTTGTAGCTGCAAAAATTGAGGATCTTGAAAGACAAGTCGCAAATGGCACTTTGGCCCCTGCAACTGGCGCACAAAAACTGTTGGCTGCTTTTTTAGGAGATAACCGGCTTTGACCTTGACCGAAATCTCTTGCTCGCCTAGAACTTCGCGGCTGGGGGTATCAACACCCAACCCACTATAAGATATAGGTAAGATATAGGATCCAATGCAATGGCCCGGCGCTGTGATTTGACTGGCCGAACAGTTCAAAGTGGGAACAACGTAAGCCACGCGAACAACAGGACGCGTAGGCGGTTTCTGCCTAACTTACAAAATGTTTCGCTGTACAGCGAAGTATTGCAGCATACGGTTAGATTTCGGGCAACTGTTTATGCTGTCCGCTCTGTCGAGCACAGGGGTGGCCTTGACGCTTTCCTCAAAAAGGCACCTGACGCAGCGCTATCTGTTCATGCTCAGCGTATCAAGCGACGGATTCTTAAAGCAACCCTAGCTTGATTTTAGTGGCAGAGCAGCCGCATTATTCCATTTCTACAAATTCGAACATAAGCAACAGAGTCCGCTGACGTGGGCTGTAATTGTCGTCCGATAAAAGGTAGACCAGTAATGCGCCGCATGGACCGTGGCGCACCGCAAGCGCCTCGAAGTTATCAAGTGGTATCGGCGCACCCAATTCAACGAATTGTCGTGGCTGAAGGCGTGCGCCTGCAGTGATGGTGACAACATCTAACAGCATGAGACGCCCCGCAACCCCTCGGCGTTCGGTATACCCTCGTTCGAGAACAAGAATCCGACGATCATCCATCCTCACTGCATCACTAGGCCTAAAATATCCGTCATATGGGTAACTAAATGATTCTGATTGAGTCACGCCAAATACCCACCCTGACATAGCCGAAGCAGATGGCCCGCTTTCAGCAATCGCAATCAGTCGTTCACCATCCAACATTGCTAGCGCCTCAATTCCTCTATTGTGGGGTAGACCTTTAAGAATTGAAGCGACACGCAGAGAACGCGCAACAGCATTTGTGCCGGAATACTGCCATAACCGGTGAGGCCGCTCAAACGCCACAACAAAATCCCCATTCGGGAGGCGAACCAGGGCTTCCGCATCTAACCGAACACTGTCTTCGTTATACTGCGCGTCTACGGATAGCATTGGCGTAAGCTCTCCGACATTGATGGAGACCAAGTCTCCATTTAAATCGTATCCAAGCCTAGCCTGCAGCCACCAACCCCGATCCGAGACAGCGACCAACTCCGCACCATCACTACTTATTACCAGCCCCGATAAACCACCGAAGCGGGCATCTGGTGACGTTAGTTCGAAACCACCTCTATAGATCAGCGTTCCATTAGGCCCATCTAACTGTGTCCCTGTGTCAAGCGAGAGAGAATTCGCGAATACATCAATCGGTTCGGCGCTTGTACCTGAAACGAAGGACAAACTCCCCAAAACGATGAGGAAAAATACAACCATTTATCTCAAGGAAGCACTCAGATCAATCAAACGTGCGCGGTGCGTCTAACAGGCACGACAGAGCCGGCTGTGACTTCCTCGTCAAATAATTCCGCAAGCTTGTCGATCATGGTACCGCCCAATTGTTCAGCATCTACAATGGTAACAGCGCGCCTGTAATAACGAGTAACATCGTGCCCAATACCAATTGCGACTAATTCTACGGGAGAAACTGTTTCAATCCAGGAGATGACTTCTCTCAAATTCTGGTCAAGATAGTTTCCGGAATTCACCGAGAGAGTCGCGTCATCCACCGGCGCACCATCAGAAATCATCATTAATATTCGGCGCTGCTCGTGCCGGCCCAACAATCGCTCGTGCGCCCAAAGCAAGGCTTCACCATCTATATTCTCCTTGAGGAGTCCCTCACGTAACATCAAGCCGAGATTGCGCCGGGCTCGCCGATAAGGCATGTCCGCAGTTTTGTAAATGATATGGCGAAGCTCGTTAAGCCGACCGGGATTAGTACGCTTGCCTTCCGCAAGCCAACGTTCTCTCACGCGGCCTCCCTTCCAGGACCTAGTGGTAAAACCCAGAATTTCGACTTTCACACCGCACCTTTCCAGCGTGCGAGCAAAAATATCAGCACTCATTGCCGCAACTGTAATTGGTCGTCCGCGCATTGACCCTGAGTTGTCCAAAAGCAGAGTTACCACCGTGTCCCGGAACGACGTCTCCTTTTCAAGCTTGTACGATAAAGGATAGGTTGGATTAACTACGACTCGGGCAAGCCTTGCCGCATCAAGCAGACCTTCGTCCAAATCGAATTGCCAAGCCCGAGTCTGTTTAGCTAACAAACGACGCTGCAAACGATTTGCAAGACGCGTTATAATGCCTTGCAAGCTCGTCAACTGCTGATCGAGATGGGTTCGTAGGCGAGTTAGCTCATCAGCTGTGCACAACTCATTCGCATCAATAATTTCATCAAACTCTTCCTCATATGCATGGTAGCCTCTTCCCGAATTAGAACCGCCTAATGGAGACCTCCATGGTTCGCCCTTTGTATCCGCCTCATTTCCATCGGCGAGTTCACCATCATCGGTGATCTCTGTCTGAAGTTCATCGGAATCGATAGTATCAACATCAGATTCGTCTGCGCCATCGGCACCTAAAGTGTCAACAGTCGCGTCAGATTCTTCACCTTCACCTTCTCCATCAACCGTATCTTGATCGCTCTCAGAGTCATTTCCGTCGGCATCAAGGTCTGGGTCGTTTTCGTCTTCCTCGGCGAGATCGAGATGCGCAATTAGACGCCGCGCTAACTTCGAAAAGTCACCTTGCTCCTCAACTGCGGTAGCTAGATCGTCGAAATCCGTCGCTATCTTCTCCTCTAACCATGGGCGCCACAACTCGACCATACAAGTGGCCGAAGGCGGGGGAATTGCGCCCGTAATCCGCTGACGAGCCAACATTCGTACGGCTTCAACCATCGGTGCTTGGTTACGTTCACTGACCTGCTCAAAACCTTTTTTTTGACATTGCGCCTCAAGCATAGCTTCCAAATTGTGCGCGACGCCTTTCATGTGTCGAGCTCCTAACGCCTCGCAGCGTACTTGCTCAATGGCATCGTAAATCTCCCGGGCGGTTTCTCCGGGCGGACATCGAGCAGAATGCACTGCCGCATCATGGTGGCGCAATCGAAGCGCAAGAGAGTCACCAGTACCACGAATCTCCGCGAGATCTTGTTCGGTAGGCTCGAGTGGTGGAAGTGGCAAACTAGCGCTCACACCATCCGTCACTGTAGCTGTAGCGCTAAATGTGACCTCAAGATCCGACGACTGAGCGATGGCGCGCACAGCTACTCCAACAGCTCGCCTAAATCTTTCTCTGTGGTCGATTGGGGAGCTACTCATTGCGTAGCTAACCAAGCACTGCTGTCGCAGCTGACTCTGGTAATTCCTCCCCCATACAGCGTTGATAATATTCAGCTATCAACGGCCGCTCAAGCTCATCGCATTTATTCAGGAAAGTCGTCCTGAAACCGAAGGCAACGTCGTTAAAGATTTCAGCATTTTCAGCCCACATAATAACGGTTCTCGGAGACATAACGGTTGATATGTCGCCATTTACAAAGCCAGAACGTGTCAACGCCGCAACATCAACCATCGCAGAGATCGCTTTCCTCCCCTCGTCAGAATTGTAGGAATTTAACTTCGATCTAACAATTTCTACCTCTTCATCGTGCGACAAATAGTTAAGTGTGGCAACGATATTCCACCTATCCATTTGACCTTGATTAATCTGCTGTGTCCCATGATACAGGCCCAGTTGAGGCGCGACGCTACTCGCTC
>JYMV01009967.1_pt1 | contig 16596 bp, 11 predicted proteins | sample 338911 | NCBI WGS metagenome assembly JYMV01 (sample SAMN03354496, study PRJNA234377) | hydrothermal vent metagenome | biome: Deep sea; feature: Hydrothermal plumes at the Eastern Lau Spreading Center, Western Pacific Ocean; material: Seawater | place: Tonga | collected 2009 | depth 2000 m m
AGGGAGAATCGAGCCTGCAAGAGAGCGTGATCTGGTCGGGGAAACCACTCCTTACTCTGGGCGAGAAGTATGAACTGACCAGCCAGCGACTGCGCATTTTTAAAGGGGTCTTCAGCCGAGACATTGAGGAGATCGATCTGGTTCGGGTGAGGGATACCAAGGTCAAACAACACATGGGTGAGCGACTGGCCGGAGTGGGTGACGTGACCATTTTTTCCACCGACAAGAACAACCCAGAGATCACTCTCAACAATGTGAAAGACCCGCTCGAGGTGAGAGAATTGATTCGAAAAGCCTATTTGGCCGAGCAAGACCGTCGCGGCCTGAGGTTTCGTGAAGAATAATTTCTTCTGTGGGCTTCTTGTTTTGGGAAGTGCTTTTCTTTTACTCGCTGGATGTCGGGGTGATGATCCATCGACCCCAACAGCGGCCCCGGCTCATCGTTTAGAACGGCAGAACAGCCCTTATCTTCGCCAACACGCCGACAATACGGTGGCCTGGTACCCCTGGGGTGAAGAGGCTTTTCAAAAAGCGAAGAGAGAAAAGAAACTGATCTTCCTCTCCATCGGCTACTCCACATGTCACTGGTGTCATGTCATGGAAGAAGAGTCGTTTATGGACCAGAAGATCGGCGACTACCTCAATCAAAATTTCGTTGCCGTCAAAGTCGACCGAGAAACTCGCCCCGATGTAGACGCCGTCTACATGACTTTTGTCCAATCCCTCAACGGCAACGGAGGCTGGCCCCTCAACGTCTTTCTCACTCCGGAAAGAACCCCGGTTTACGGCGGGACCTACTACCCTAACCCGGCCAAATTCGATCGACCGGGGTTTATGGAGGTGCTTCAAAAGTTGCAGAAAGCGTGGCTTGAAAACCCTGAACTGTTCGCCTCCAAAGCCGAAGAAATTGCCCAGACTATTGCTCAAGAGAATGAACCTGAAGCCGGTTCGGACGTGCCGTCTGAGGCTCTCCTGGAAAAGGCTTTGAAAAGCTGGACCAGTCGTTTCGATAGCCAATACGGTGGCTTCTTACCCGCCCCCAAGTTCCCCTCACCCCCGGATCTCACGTTTCTTCTTCGTTCATCGGACCCGGAAGCGCGGGAGATGGCTCTTAAGACTCTAGAGGCTATCGCCTTAGGGGGAATTCATGACCACTTGGAGGGGGGCTTTCATCGTTACAGCACCGATCCACGCTGGCTAGTCCCTCATTTCGAGAAAATGCTCTACGACCAGGCTCAACTGATGGCCGTTTATGCCGAGGCCTACGCTCTCACTCAAAACGACCTCTTCCGACAGGCCGTCGTGAAAACCGATCACTACTTGGAAGCCCGCCTGAGGTCTCCTCAAGGCGCCTATTACTCGGCCGAGGACGCGGACAGCGCGAACCCCGACAACCCCTCGCAGCATTCCGAAGGAGCCTTCTATGTCTGGAGCTATCAGGAGTTGCAATCCCAACTCTCCAACCAGGAGCTTCGCCTGGCAGAGAAAGTCTTCGGCCTGAGCCCCCAAGGAAACGCCGAAAACGATCCTCAGGAAGAACTCAAGGGCAAGAGCATTCTCTTTCTCACGAAACCGCTCTCAACGGAGCGAGAGAGAGCCCTGGTGGAGAAACTGTCGACGCTCAGAAAAAAACGACCCCGCCCCCAACGAGACGAGAAAATTCTCACCGAGTGGAACGCCATGACCGCCCATGGCTACGCGCAAGCCGGTCGTTACCTCAACGAACCTGGATATCTCCAGCGCTCCGGCGAGCTTCTGAAATTTCTAGAAGAACGGATGGTCAAAGATGGCCGGCTGCAACGGAGCTCTCTGGAGAGAAGCGCTGAAGGAGAAGGATTCGCCATCGACTACGCTCAGCTGATCCGGGCCTACCTCTCTCTGTTTGAGGCCACCGGTGAGCCTCACTTTTTGCAACGCTCTCTGCATTGGCAATCGGAACTCCAACGACTTTTCTGGGACGATGAGAAAGGGGGGTTCTTCGACAGCGAATCCCAAGGGGAGCTTCCCTACCGCAGGAAGTCCTTCACGGACGGAGCTACTCTGTCGGCCAACAGTTGCGCTCTGCTCAACCTCGGCAAATTGTATGCCATAACAGGCCGGCAAAGCTTCCAGACCTCACTCGATAGGCTCCTCAAGCTGGAAAAACACCTTCTGGAGAGAGCCCCTACCTCCGCTCCCGGGGCGCTCTCCGCGGTGAAAAGCTGGTACGGCTTTCATGACACCCTGCTGCTCTTTTCCCAGGACACCGAATGGCTAAGAAAAGTGCGACCGCTCTACCTTCCCTATCAAACCCTGATTCCCATCACTAGCGAGGAGAATCAGAACAAACTTAAAAGGCTGATACCGCTTCTTCCCGATTGGTCCGGTCGCAGCCAGGCGTACGCCTGTCGCGGATTCGCCTGCGAACTGCCGGTTGAGAAGCTGGACAAGCTGATAGAAAGCCTCAAGAATCGTGATCGAACTCCTCCAAAAATTGACTCGAAGTGAAAGCTCCATTCTGCTCCTGGGAAGTAAGCATGCCGACCTGCTCCAACCTTTGCACCCTTCGCGCTGCCTTGTCATCGAGCCCGACCCCAACAAAGTCGCTCAAGCCAAAGACCAACATCCTGATCTGGATATTGAGGTCGGAAACGAAGAACTGGCCCCCCGAATAGGCCCCTTCGACTACGTTCTAATCCTGGAAAACGTAATTCGCTGGGAAGACATTCACACCACTCTAGAGAGCTATCGAAGATGGGTCGGCCCGGAAACCCAACTTATCTTCACTCTCCCCAACGTCGGCCTGCAATGGTTGAAGTCTCACAGCTCCAAGGCTCAAAACTGGGTGAGCAAACAAGACCTCAGAAATCTTTTGAAACTGGCCGACTTTAAGATCGACAGAGAGGGAAGCTTCCGCTGGAGCCCCTATCTGGTGGCCTCCGCCGCCCCACGGCCTCAGGCGCGAAAGGCCCTCACCTGCAGCGTCATTATTCCGACCCGAAACGAAGTGGGCAATATCGACAGTTGTGTCTCACGGGTTCCTCAAATGGGCGCCGGAACCGAAATCGTCTTCGTGGACGGAAGCTCTACCGACGGCACCGTGGAGGCGATCGAGAGAGCTATTGGAGAGAATCCGGATAAAAATATTCGCCTCATCCACCAACTCGAACCCACGGAAGAATTCTCCGAAGCCACGCAGAGAGAACTGAACCGTGTTCACAAACTTGGCAAGATGCTCCCTCAAGGCAAAGCCGATGCCGTCAGAAAGGGCTTCCGTGCCGCCACCGGCGATGTGCTGATGATTCTCGATGCCGACCTCACCGTGGTGCCTGAGGATCTTCCAAGATTTTTCGAACAGATCGCCACCGGACGCGGTGACTTCATCAACGGCGTTCGATTGCTCTATCCCCAGGAAGAGCAGGCCATGCAACCTGTCAATCTCCTGGGCAACACCTTCTTCGGCTTCGCCCTCTCCTGGCTCATGGGTCAGACCATCAAAGACTCCCTTTGCGGCACCAAAGTCTTCTTCAAAAAAGACTACGATGCCATCATGCGCATTGAAGAAACCCTGGGCGATTTCGACCCCTTCGGAGATTTTGAGCTTTTATTCGGAGCCGCCAAAGCCCGGCTGAGGATCGTCGACTTTCCGGTTCACTACGGGCGGCGAGTGGCAGGCCAGCCGAAAATCGAAACCTATCGGCACGGTCTCAAGCTGTTCCGGATGCTGTGGTACGGTTTCTTGCTCTTTAAGGTCAGGCAATGAAACGCCATCTCCCTTTTCTGCTTCTTCTGGTGGTCTTCTCTTTTCTCTACTTCCGAACCACCTCTTCTCACGGTGGCTTCGTTTGGGACGAAGCCGAATACGCTGTCCTTGCCAGGAACATCGCCCGAGGAGAAGCCTATGAAAGCAGCTTCCGGCCGCCCCTGGTCCCTCTCACCGTGGCCGCATTTCTCACCGCAACCGGGGAGACGCAAGAGGCTGCTCTGAAAACCCCAATTGTGCTGTTTGCCCTGTTGGGACTCAGCCTGGTCTACGGCTTCGTCAACCGAAGGTTCGATACCACCACAGGCCTTGCTGCTGCGGGTTTTCTGGGACTGGCACCCTGCTTCTGGCTCCACACCTCCTACCTCTTGACGGAAGTGCCTTTTCTTGTTCTGTTCTGCGGGGCTTGCTTTTGTTTTATGGAGGGCCTCTACGGAGAGGAAAAGTGGTTCTATTTGGCCTGGCTGTTCACCGGGCTGACCTTCATCACCAGATATACCTGCGTGCTTCTCGGCCCCATCTTCGTCTTGTTTCTAATCCTTGGTGCCTTGCTCGATGGAGAGGCGGTGAAGAAAAAACTCAAGTCGAAAACCTTCTGGCTGGCCCCCTTCGTGGGACTTTTGGTCCAGTTCCCGTGGCTTGTCCGCCAACAGTCCCAATACGGAGACTTCCTGAAAGGCTTCAAATATGCATCCGGCCAACTCCAGGCTTATGTCCCAGGGGTTGAGATGCCGGCTTACTACTACCTTGCTGAGCTTCCGTCCATGCTCACCTGGCCCGGCCTTGTCTTTACCCTTGGCGGTCTCTTTTGGAGCCTTGGCCGGAAAAATAAGTTTGCTCTGCATACAACGCTGGTAATTGCATTTCTTCTACTCTGGTTCAGCGCTTACCGCTACAAGGAAACGCGTCTGGTCACCGCCATCCTTCCTTTTCTGGCAGTGACCGCAGGCCTGGGTTACGGGCAAATTCTCCCCAAGGCTTGGAAAGGCTTTTCCAACCGGTGGATGACCCTTCTCTGCTTAGGCGCCCTAACGGTCCTGAGTATGAGGCAGACTATTCCTGTTTTTCAAAACAGCCACGCCCTGGGTTACCCCAGCCTGAAAAACGCTCTGAAGGAGGGTCAGCAATATTTTGGGCCGGGAACCGTCCTTATGTCGGCGCCGCTGCCTCAAACTCGATGGTACTCTGACCGAAGAACGGTGGGCTTTCCCGAGAAAGAAGCGGATTTCGCTGCCAAACTGAATGAAGTCAACTTCGTGCTGGTGGTCAACTACGAACGGGGACAACCGGAATACGTGGCGCGACTGGTCTCCACACTTTTCCCCGAACCGGCCCAGGAATCCAAGAAATATCTGCTCTTTATCGATCGTTTTGGGCAGGCCACCTTCATGACCTCGGCAGAAGAATTCAGGCTTCGTCTTCATAATTCGGGGTCGTAGTTCCAAGGGCTAGGAGCCCGCTCGTAAAACATGATCTCATGGATCGTCTTTTACGCCGCACCGGCCTCACAATAATTCTGCTTGGTTTGCTCTGCCTTTCTTCCGCTTCGGCGCAAGAAGACGCAGCCCAAGCGCTTTCTCACTCCGCCGTTCTTGAACAGAGCTATATCAATCAGGATCCCGTAACCTTCGACTATCTCGTGAGCAGCAATCCTGAAATGAGCCGAAAGGCCTTTCTGATTCGATTCCTGGGGCTCGCTCAGATGACCAATGAGGCTCAGCAATATGAGGTGCTCGTGTACCTTCAATACCTGGCCCAAAGAGTTCAGTATCTCTTGGGAGACAACGGGCCTTCCACCATCCTCAACGCCCTTCAATCACAGAACCCTCAATATCTCGAACAAGCCACGGCTCAGTATCTTCTATTGCTGTATCCTCAAATGGCCGACGGCTCGGGAATGAACACGGGGGCCACGACAGGGATTGAAGACGACAGCCGACCCACGCCTTACGACCGGAATCAACTCACTGTAGCCAACTCAGGATTCACCTCTGCGGAATGGCAAGCGCTTAGACCGTTCTATATCAAACTCATGAGAACCGTTCTGGCTATGGGCTATTACGATCCCAATCTCCTCATCCAAGAATTGGACACTTTTTTCAACTACCTCAATGAGGCCAAGCAGCGCCAGCGAGCAGCCGGGCTTGAGGTTCCCAGACTCACGACTCAGTTCGAGGCTCTTCTCCAGGTCATCAGGACCCAAACAACTATCGAACTGGGTTGGGCCACGAACATCACCGAAGAGAGTCTCAAGCTCCCTGAAGAGTTCGCCACCCCCGGCAACAAGCTACTTCTCAATCTGGTTGCCTTCAGAAGCTATATCCAACAACAGCAACCGGAAAAAGCTCAGCTCTTTCTGAACAAAGCCAAGGCTGTCCTGGCCACCGATGAGCCCGACATTTCGCCGGTGGCACGTTTCACGGTCAAGACCGCCGAGGTGGAACTGGCTCTCACACGAGGGGAGAAGCTATCTCAACAAGAGATGCTTCGTCGATTCGATGATGCCTGGGGGGAGCTACAGAGCTACACCCCTCTCCAATATACGGAGCATGACTCTGCCTGGTATCTGGGTCGGGAAAGTACCAAGTTTTGGATATCTCAACTCGGTAGCATGGGTGATAAAGGTCTTGAGAAGCTCGTCACAATGTATGCCACCGTCTTTGAGTATTGGAAGACCATCACGAGCACCCAGTTACCTCAATACACGGGCGATGATCTGTTGCTGCACTTTGGCGAGTTAGAAAGCTACGTTATTCTCTATCTGTCGCTCATCGATGTCCCTCTCCAAATCGTAGAACAAGATCCTCGCATCTTGGAAGCCTCCGGAGCGAGTCTGGAGCAGGTCGCGGCTTACGAAAGCTTCGTGAAGTCTACAGCCCAGTGGGTGTCGAGCAGCCTCAACCTGAGTGAGTCCGGACCGCATTTTCCGGCCTTTGACATCAGCAACAGTAGCTATATCGATGAACTGGTCACCAGGTCTCGCTACGTCTCAGCCATCGATCCCCGACGTCCGGATAAGCAGAGAACCACTCTCCTCACGAATCTTCTGCCCCGTATTCAAAATTTGGTGAGGCCCGATACCTACATCGACTACCACCTCAAAGTGGGTCGCCGCTTGAGGGATCTCGGCCAGGACAATCTCGCGGTCAGCGCCTTCGAACGAGCCCTCAAGAAAGCCGAAGATCTGGGCTACACCGGGAGCGCCACAGAAGCCTCAACCCTTCTCGCCGAACAATACGGGAAGGCCAAGAACTGGGAGAAGGCAAGCCAGTACGCCGATAAGGCCGCCACCAATCTTGGCAACGAACTTTTCACCCCGGGCGGCCTGAGCGATGCCAAGATGAAAGAGAAGTCCGACGAGGTGGTCGCCGTTTCTGTTGAGGCTCACATTAAGTCCAATAACCCCGAGAAAGCTCTGGAGATGTTGTCTCAAAGCCAGCAAGCGCAAACGGCGTCTATGCAGCTTTCCAGCAACAAAGAAGCCGTCAAAGCTTCCAAGGAGCTCAACGAGAAAAATACCCAACTCACCATGCTCAGCCGGAAGGTGAGCCAGTTAAAGACCATGCCCGAGTCGGCCACTCGCGATAAGATGCTTGAGCAAGCGGAGAAGCTTCTAGCCGACGGCAAGGCCGCCTTCCTGACCGCCGGACGCAAACTTCGTGAGAAGTTCGAAGTGGAATACAAGCTCAGCCTGAGATACGACCCCCTGCATCTCCCCAGCATCCAAAAGCTTCTCCCTCAGGATGTGGCGGTACTTCAATACTTTGCCACCGACAACGAATTCTACATTTTTGTGGTCAGCCACGACGATCTCAAACTTCGCCAGGTCACTATTAAGCGAGAAGAGCTGGACAACCTGGTCCTGGACTACCTCACCGCTCTTAGACGACTTCAGGACACAACTGCTCTTTCCAAGCGCCTCTACGGGGTGCTTTTCGAGCCTGCAGCTAAGGACATCGCCTCTTCCAAGACACTGATCCTCCTACCCTCCGGCGAGCTAAACTCGCTTCCCTTCGCCTCTCTCACCGACGCAACCGGCGCCCCCATTATCAACTCCAAGAGTCTTGTAGCCCTGGGTCAAACCGATGATTTTCGAAAGATCGCCGAAACCGCACCGCTTTCTATCAACCAGGTGGCCGTGTTCGCCAACGCCACCAAGGATCTCCCGTCCGCCGAACGAGAGGGTGAGAGTGTGGCGGAACTCTTCCCCGGCTCTCAGGTGTTTACTCGAGACAAGGCCAGCAAGAAGAACCTTAACGATTTTCCCAAATTCGGCAACGCTCTTCATCTAGCCACCCATGGCACCCAACACCCCAAGAACTCCACCGAAAACTACCTTTCGCTGAGCGACGGCCATCTGGAACAAGGCGAGATTTTCCGGCTCCCTCTGGAAAATACCGCCCTGGTGACTCTCTCCGCCTGCAGCACGGCCCTGAGAGAGAAGGGAAACAAGAAATTTATCTACGCCACCACGCTGGCCGAGGCTTTTTGGCTGGGGGGAAGTCGCTCGGTAGTGGCCTCTCTGTGGCAGGTCGACGATGAGTCCACAAGACTTCTCATGGTGGAGTTTTACAAGCAGTTGAAAGCTGGAGAAAGCAAAGCGAACGCCCTTCGCCTGGCGCAGGAAAACTTGCGCAAAAACCCTCGCTTCGCACACCCTTTCTACTGGTCCGGGTTCGTCTTGTTTGGAGACTATCGGTAGCTATGAAAAAAGCGTTGCTAACTTTCGGACTCCTCCTTGCCCTAGCCGGGGTAGGAGCGACCGATCCCCTTGAGCTCGTCGAGTCGTTCCCTAGAGGAACCGACTTCGATCAGGCCGACATTCGCAACACGTCCGAGGTTTGGCTGGAACTTATCAACGGAGCCGAAGAAGAGATCTTGTGGCAAACCTTCTACTGTGCCCACGAACCGGGGAAAGCAACCGCTCCGATTCTCGAAGCGTTGAAGCGAGCCGCCCACCGTCATGTGAAAGTCAGACTGCTGGTCGACGAGAAGTTTCTGGAAACCTATCCCGAACCGCTGAAACAACTCGCCCGGCTCCCCAACATCGAAGTCCGCCCCTCACCCATCGGCCGCTGGTACGGGGGAGTGATGCACGCCAAGACTCTTCTGGTAGATGGTGAAGTGGGATTCCTGGGCAGTCAGAATTTGGACTGGAGATCTCTTGAGCACATCCGAGAGCTTGGCCTCGTTTTCAGAGACCCCGTTTCGGTCCAACGGTTGAGCCAGATCTTTGAGTGGGAGTGGAACCACTATAAAGACGAGGCTCCTCCTCCGGACTTACCCCATTTTCCGGCGGAGCAGCGTCGGGTCGGGGAACAGACGATTCGCCTCACGGCAAGCCCCAACGCCGGAATACAAGATCAGAAAGCCACCGATGAGTTTGAGATCCTCCGCTTGCTTGAGAAAGCCGAGTCCTCCATTCAGGTCGCACTTCTTTCCTACCACCCGGTCACCCGGGACGGTCAACAGTTCTATCCTGCCCTGGACAACGCCCTCCGAGCCGCAGCCGTTAGAGGAGTTAAAATCCAACTTCTGCTCTCCCACTGGGTGGAAAAAGAGAAGCAGGTCGATCACCTGTTGAGCCTCGACACTCTCGACAACGTGGAGGTGAGAGCCTGTCGCATCCCCGAGGCCGCCGAGGGTGCCATACCGTTCGCCCGAGTTCACCACAGCAAATACCTCGTGGTCGACGACAAAGAGGCCTGGTTGGGGACTTCCAACTGGGCAAAGGGCTACTTCTACAACAGTCGCAACTATGGAATGGTGATACTCGACGGGCCTATCCCCGTTCGCTTGGGGAAGCTCTTTCGTTACGACTGGGAACGCTCTACGCCCTTGCAAAAAAAATCTTCCTCCGTGGGTGCAACTTTTTAAACTCCGGCGTGTCCTCCTAGCGAGGACACCATGGGAAAGGCTCTAGAGATCATAACGAATTCCGCATCAGAATCCGACCTGCAGGTTCTGGCACGCTGTCAAGCGGGTCAAGCTCAGGCTTTCGAAATTCTGGTGCGGCGGCATCAGAACCGCCTCTTTTCGGTAGCCTATCGTCTTATGAAAGATCGAGATCTGGCCGGAGAATTGGTTCAGGAATCGCTCTTCAAGGCTTACAAAAAGATGGACTCTCATTCCGGAGGGTCGGTAAAAAGCTGGTTGACACGTATCACCGTCAACACGTGTCTCAATGAGATCCGAAAGAGGCAGCGTTTGGTTTTTACCGAGCAATCCATGGATTCATTGGTACCTACCGATCCGAAATCGGATCCGGCTAGGAGAGCTCTGGCCGGCGAATTACGCCGAGCCGTGAAGGAAGAAGTCGAGCGTCTCTCCCCGCTTCGCCAGGCCATACTTGCCATGGCTGCCCTGGGCTATTCCTACGAAGAAATGGGCGAGGCTCTGGAAGAGAGCGTCTCCCAAGTGAAAAGTGAACTCTTTAGAGCCAGGAAAAAACTAAGGGAGACCTTGAAGGAGTATCGCTCGTGAGCGACTGCGAGAATTATCAAATGAGGATGGATGAGGTGTTGGCCCTTGGAGGAACGCCCTCGGACTTCCCCGATCCATGCACAGACCACGTCGCTCGATGCGAAAACTGCAGCGCTTTTCTGGAAGAGAGCCTTGCTCTTGCTCCTCTGCTCGAAGAGCCGATCCCTTTCCCGCCGGTCCATTTGGCGGAACAGGTCATGGAGCGCATCTCCCAGAGTGAACGAGAGAACGTAGAGGCGGGCCTCCCCTGGACCGAGCGACTGGCCTGGGCCGCCTCCGGGGCGGTGGCGATGTATGGTTTAGACCGCCTACCCGAGTATTCCAGCAACTGGCTAAGCGAAGTGGAGAGCTTTTTCCTCCAAGCAGAGTGGGCCTTCGCCACACCAGTTGCCATGTCGGCTTCAAGTCTTTTTCTCATGGCACTCGTCCTACTGCTGGGCCAGGGCGCTCTCGTGTACAAAGCGAGGACTTCGACATGAGAAGGCTTGTTCAAATATTTTCTCTCTTGCTCTTAGTCTGCAGCAGTAGTCTCGCCGCGCCGGGCCCCGAAAAACTTCTGGTAGGAATACTGATCTACATCTTCTACACCATGGTGGCGATCTGTCTGGTTGGCTGGTCTTTTCTGGTCACGACACTGGTGAGAAAAAGAGTCGAACTCACCTCTCAGGTCTTGCAGACCCGTCCTTTGGCAAGCTTTGTTATGGGCCTATTGAGTCTTGGATGGCTCTTCCTATCGCTTGTGGTGGGGGATAAAGCTGGAGGCCTAGGAGGTCTCCTCATCGTGGCCACACTGACCATACTCATCCTATGCGCCCTGGTAGGACTGCCGGCCATTCTGGTGGGCGTGGGCCGCAAAGCAGCACCGCTCTGGGGCGGCTCTTTCAGCCTTCCGCGGCAACTGCTTTTAGGCTCGCTCATCCTCTTCACCGCCGGTGGCTTTCCCTGGCTTGGTCAAATTCTTCTGTTGGGCTTGCTGGTATGGTCCTCAGGCGGAGCCGTTCTCGGCTTCTTTGCCGGAAGCCCTCAACAAGATTCAGAGGAGAAAGAGAGTTAGCTCGCCTCACACGGCATTTCCGACTCAAACTCAAGAAGAGGCCGCGCTCCCGACGCCAGAAAGATGAAGCGAAATCGGCCGCTTGAACGCTGGCGCACCGCCAGTCTTGTGACCTTCTCATTCTCAGCCAGCCCCTGTACCTTGGTAGGAAAGGGGAAAAGCCACTGGTTCGGCTCGTCTTCTTCCAGTAGAGTCACGGTCAACATCTCCGGAGTTTCGACCACTTCTTTCAAAACGGCTTCAATCGTGACGGCTTCGGTCACCTTGGCTCGTGCTTTCCGCTCCTGTTGCTTGGGCTCCGGTTGGCCGAAGGCCGGAGACTTGAGCTCTTTCTCAAGATAGTGGGCGAGTCGAGCACGATGGCCCTCGTCGAAGTCGCTTATGTACAGCCCGGCCCGACTCTGTCGACCGCGCAGGCACCATCTGACCTGAGCCACGCCTCGCACAGGCTTCTGCAAGCCGGGAAGTTCCAGGCGAAAAGTGAACTCTTCACCCGCATTCAAAGGTTGAAGGGGGACGATCTGCATCCCGCTGACACTCAGGTCCGAGGTGGTAGCGAAATAGTTCGGAAGCTTTTCGGACTGCACCCTAACGGTCGTGTGGAAACGACGCTCTCGCCGCTTCTCTACATACATAGTGTTCTCGTTCTCTTGTCGCTCATCGATGTCCAACATTGGCATAAGCCTCCTTGCACGATTCTACTCTCAGTATGCATCTTGGAAAGAAGTACCGCCTGTGCCTCAGGGGCCGTTCAGGGGCATCCGTCCGGATAAGGATTATCGGTCTTTTTCGGTATCCGCACGGATAGGTAAGGGCGATTGCTATCCGGCGATTTGGTAGGCCGGCAAAAATTCTTTAGCAGAAGACAGATCTAATTTCTCGGCATCCATGGCAGCGCTCAGAACATGTCCCTGAATCGCATGGACACCAAGTTCAACGAGCACTCGAGCCTCTTCGTCGGTCTCGACTCGCTCGGCAATAATGCGCAGGTTGAGAGCTTTCCCCATCTGAATCAGAGTGTTGGTAAAGCTCATCAATTTGGGATCTTGATGAATTCCTTTAAAGAAAAACCTATCTATCTTGAGACTGTCCAGAGGGAGCGCCAGGAGATAAGCCAGATTGGAGTGCTCCCCTCCGAAATTGTCTAAGACGACCCGTACTCCCATATCCTTGAGTTCGGTGAGAACGCCGATCACCTTTCTCCTGGGTTGCTTCTCCAAACCTTCAGAAAGCTCAAACTTCAGGCTGGAAGGCTCCAAATTGGTGAGAGCCAGTGCATCGCGCACATCTTGCAGAAAGCTGTCGTGGAGGAGATGATAGGAAGACAGATTGTATGAGACACACCCTTTCCAGCCAGATGCCCTCCACTGGGCCATTTGACGAAGACACGTCTGGAGGCCCCAGCGACTCACTTCCACGATCTGCCCGCTCTCCTCAAGAATAGGGATAAACTGATTCGGTCTGACCATACCGATTCCAGGCTCTCTCCACCGCATCAGAGCTTCACATTCGGTGTAGGCACCTGTTTGAAGATCCAGAATCGGCTGAAAATGGAAGAAGAACTGGTTCTTTTCTAAGGCCGATCTAAGGAGGTGCTCAACCTTGTAGCGGTCGGCAAGGCCTGGAGCACCGTTGAAAATTCGATAGCAACCACGGCCGGCGCTTTTGGCTTCATAGAGAGCCATATCGGCTGATTTGAGCAGTCCGTCGGTGGTAAATCCGTGTTCGGGATGGATGGCAATCCCTACGCTGGTTCCGACCTTCAATTCCTCACCGTTATAGAGAACAGGCTCGGCTAAACAACCCACAATTCGGCGCGCCACGGCTGTCACTTGCTCTAGTGTCGCGGCCCTCTCCAACAGAACGGCAAACTCGTCACCCCCGAGCCTTGCTACAGTGTCCGATTCCCTCACGGCGTCCGTCAGTCGTCGAGCCACTTCTTTGAGGAGGAAATCTCCAGCGTCGTGCCCGTGCTTGTCGTTGACGCACTTAAACTTATCTAGATCGCAGAACATGAGAGCCAACGGTCCTTCATCTCGCTTGGTGCGAGTCAGGGCGTGCCCTACCCGATCTTTGAACAGCGTTCGGTTGGGGATGCCGGTCACCTGATCATAGTAGGCGAGTTGGCGAAGGCTCTGCTCCGTTTGCTTACGCTCCATGGCATAGCGCAAAGCCCGACCCAGGATCGTCCCGTCAACCTTCTCCTTGACGAGATAATCCTGAGCCCCCTTCTTGAGGGCTTCCAGAGCGATAGACTCATTGGACAGTCCGCTCAGAACCACAAGGGGGAGATGGGGGGCCATTTCTCTTATCTGGACCACGCATTCAAGGCCCGACGCATCAGGCAGCGAGAGGTCGCTGATGACAACATCAAATTCTTCCTCCTTGATCATTTCCAGGGCGCGAGAGAGCCGGACTGCTGTCTGAAGTTCCACGTTGGGGAGTTCTAATTTGAGGAATCGCGTCACCAAAAGACGGTCGGCGGGCTCATCTTCCACCAGCAAGATCTTCATCTGGCCGATAGGCGTAGCCCGAGAGTCCTGGTAGAGTTCCACCGCCTTGGACAGACTCTTCTGTAAGAGTTCCAGATCTAAAGGCTTTTCCAGCACATCGAGCACTGATGCGTCGGGCGGGGGAGTCATATGGTCGCCGGTAATAATAAGGTATTGGGCGTTCTCCTGGAGGGAGCGGAGACGTTCAATCAGTGTGAGGCCGTCGAGGCCGGGCATATTGAGGTCGGTCACCACCACCGAAAAAACATGCTTTCGGGCCAATTCCAGTGCCTTGAAGCCGGAGTCGGCGAGATGAACGTCGTAACCTCGACGACTGGCGAACCTTTCAAACCAATCCCGAATACTCCGTTCATCATCAACAAACAAAATTTTTGTCTTGCCAATGGTTTTTAGCACATGAGTATATTCGGCCTGAAGGAGAAAACTTTAACCGTTGTGAGCCCGCTTTTCGAACTCCTTGACGGCGGCTCGCCCTTGCTGACCCAAGTCGACACTGAAACGGTTCACGTAAAGTTGGACATGGGCTCTCATGGTTTGATCCTCAAGTTCCACGGCGTTGTCACGCATGTATTTCCACAACGACTCACCAGATGCGTGATCTATGAGTTCGTCGGCCAGCCGAATGCTGTCTCGGAGAATTTGCTCCGCCTCCTCCGCCACGTTCTCCGGCAGATCACGGCGGGCCAACATAACTCCCAAAGGGAGCGGCAAACCGGTTTCCTGCTCCCACCACTGGCCGAGATCGAAGGCACACTCCAGTCCAAGGCCTTTATACACGAATCGGGACTCATGAATGATCACTCCGGCATCCACATCGCGACCTTCTAAAACCGCCGGCATGATCTTGTCGTAGCGAAGCTCGACCCACTCTTCCACTTCATCACCGAGTGCCATTTCCGCCAACTTACAGGCTGTGGTATCGCGACCGGGTATGGCCAGGCGCAACTTTCCAGCCTCTCCCGGCCGCCACGGCTTCTGAGACACAACCAGAGGACCGCACCCTTTGCCCAGAGCCGCTCCCGAGGAGAGGAGACGGTACTTTTCCTTCACCGAAGGGGACAGATAAGTTGCCATACTGACCTTGGTAAAGTCCAGCTCGCCCTCGTCCAGGGCGAGTCGATTGAGCTCCTGAATATCGTAGAGCACCGGCTCCAGGGCCAGTTCGGTGGACAGTTTCCCGTGGGCCCAGGCCCAGAACATGTAGGTGTCGTTAGGGCAGGGCGAATATCCGAAACGAACTCTCAGAGCATCAGCCCCGTTTCTTTGAGAACATCGGTTAGGCCCGCCGGTGCAACGCCAATCTCCCGCTCGAAGAGGTCTACGGCGTGTTCGTAGTAACGAATAGCGTCGGCCGAGCGGCCTTCTCCCACCAGGGCCTTAATCTGGATTTCGTAGGCCTCCTCGCGCAGATCGTCGGCGGCCAACATCCGTCGAGCCGCCTCTTCAGCCTCTTCAAACATCTCCGCTTTCAGATAAGCCTGTCCGAGAGTCCCAAGAGCGCGATGTTCCAGCTCTTTGGCTCGAGCTCGCATTCCATCTAGCCACTCGGCGGAAAAGCCTTCTAAAAGTTCCCCCTGATAGAGTTCCACCGCCTGCTGAGCCAGGGCCACCGCGTCACGATAAGAGCCGTCTTCTGAGGCTTGCTGGGCCTTTGCCAGATACTCTTCCAGTTGCTCGGTATCCAGAACGTATTCAAAGCCCAATTTACAGGTGGCGGTCTTGCGAGACTTCTGAAGCAGATCAGTGCTGGGAATATCGAAAAGATCTTTGAGGGCGGAGCGCACCTGGTGAATGGCGTTGCGCAGAGAATTTCTAGCCTTTTTATCAGGGGCCTGAGGCCAGAGATCCTCGAGAATGGAGTCCACCGAAATAGGGCTTCTGGTCACGGCCAGTCGGGCGAGAAGTCTCAAAGCCTTTTGAGTGGGCCAATCGTCTTCCGTAACAGTGCCTTTCGGAGTGGTGATCTTCACTCCACCCAGGGTATGGATCAGAACCTGGGGGGCATCTTTCTTCAAGGAGGCTTCTCCCTCTGAAGCGGGAGCCGGCAAAGGCAGCTCAAGCGTTGGGACAGACTGCTCGGGGAGCAGGTAGTCCATCCATTTAGCCGGCGGCATCTCCCTTAAGACATCGATGACCGCCCCCTGACACGGCTCACCCATTTTGGTCAGATTAGAGCGAGCTGTGGGAACGTCTATATTCTTCACCATGGCACTAAAAAACAGAGGGACGGTGTAAGCTCTGTAGCGTTCGACGATATCGAAAAGATCGTAGCGAGCCACCAACTCCACAAATTCTTCCAGGGTGTCTTCATGATCGATATCGTCGAGACCGCGACGGGTTAGAAGCATGAAGCTTTGCAGGATGATACTTGCGGTCAATGCAGGCAGGTTTCGGTCCTTACGATAGTGCTCCGCCAGACGATTGAGAATCTCGTATCCGTTTTTTTCGCGACCGGAGAGCCACTCCACCAGACCCCACATCAGGTGGTAGCCGCGCTTCTCCCGCTCGGAATGGGTTCTGGCTCGGGCTCTTTGGAGCGCTTCACGAGCCAACTCCAACTGACCCTCGGCGCAGTAGACCATGACCTGCCCACTGATGGCGGCAAGCTGAAGACCGCTGTCGGACATCTCTACAGCCATCTTTTCTGAACGAAGATAGGAACTCAGCGCCATGGCCGTTTCATGCATGGCGATGGAAAGATGGCCGAGGTAAAGGTAGTGTCGACACCTTGAGGTCTCAAAGTGGGCCGCCCGAGAGGATTCCTTAAAGAAACCGTCCTGCTCTTGCATCACACTCTTGAGAAT
>JYMV01046256.1_pt1 | contig 16593 bp, 16 predicted proteins | sample 338911 | NCBI WGS metagenome assembly JYMV01 (sample SAMN03354496, study PRJNA234377) | hydrothermal vent metagenome | biome: Deep sea; feature: Hydrothermal plumes at the Eastern Lau Spreading Center, Western Pacific Ocean; material: Seawater | place: Tonga | collected 2009 | depth 2000 m m
TGCCTCCAACGAGCAAACGTTTTAAGTAAAGCTCGGGTGCAATCCGCAAAAACAATGGAATTCCTAACGCGTTGTGGTATGTCTCGAATGGTTTTGCCGCTGCTCCTCCAGCAATTGGTTGCATCATTGGAGTTTCTACTTCTAAGTATCCTTCGTCATGCATAAAAGAGCGGATAGTTGAAACAATGAGCGATCGTGCTTTAAACGTTTTTATTGTGTCTTCGTTGGTGTACATATCAACATACCGCTGTCGGTACCGAAGTTCTGAATCACTCAAACCATGGAATTTCTCTGGTGGAGGCGCAAGGGATTTACAACCAAGCGTAAACGAATCTGCCCAAACGCAAATCTCGCCTTTGTTCGTCATCCCCATCGCGCCCTCGGCGACGATGATGTCGCCATAATCCAGTTTGCTCGCTACTTTAAACTGTTCAATCGGCATCGCTGCTTTAGAACAACTGATTTGCAAATCTCCAGTATCGTCGCGAATTACAAGGAATGTCAACTTCCCCATCGCTCTATGCTGAATGCAGCGGCCAGCAACTTTTACTCGTGGGCGAGCGTCATTTGAGTCGTCTTCTTTAAAAGCATCATGAGCAGATTGATCGAACAACGAGCGTGCACTTTCTAAAGAAATAAGCCCATCTTCACGATGCCCCCAAGGGTAAACACCGTAGTCTTCAATCCACCTTCCCATTTTTGCTCGCCTCGCTGCAACGAGTTGGGATTCATCTTGTTGTTGTACTGTTTTGTCTGTCATAGTTAGGTAGGATGGTACCTGTTATGAACGAACAACGCGACAATGTATGGCGTGGTGTAGCCATTATTACTGGTGCAAGTAGTGGAATTGGCGAAGCAATTGTAAAAAAACTTGCTTCAAACGCAGAAGGCATCGTCATTGCTGCCCGCCGGATTGATCGTTTGACATTACTTGCCAAATCGCTTGGCGACAACGTGATACCTGTTCAGTGCGATGTCCAAAATAAAGCAGAAGTTGAACATGCCGTCCAAACTACACTCGATCGTTTTGGACGAGTGGACACCCTCATTAACAATGCAGGAATTGCGCCGATGTCCTCGATGTTACGGGGAAGAGTTGAGGACTGGGAAAACACGATTGACACAAATATTAAAGGTGTTTTGTACGGTATAGCAGCGGTCTTGCCACACATGCTAAAACAGAAAACTGGACGTATTATTAATATAAGTTCCGAAGCAGGAAGGCGAGTTTTTCCGGGCTCTGCTGTTTATTGCGCCAGCAAACATGCAGTTCGAGTAATCAGCGAGGGCTTACAAATTGATTTGAGTGCCCGAAGCCAGAAAGATGGCAACGATATCAAGGTGTCAACAATATTACCCGGCTATGTGCTCACTGATTTGCCTGAATCTGTTACCTTTGAACCCGCAAGAAATGAATTCAAAAAGAACATGCAAAATGTTGAGGGTCCGTTGCAGGGAAACGATATCGCCGATTGCATCCAATTTATTCTAAACGCACCAGACCACGTCGAAATTGGTGAAATGACAGTGCGACCAACAAAACAGGTTATGTAAAAACGTATGAGTGACATTAAATGTATCGGAATTCTAACTGGTGGCGGAGATTGCCCTGGTCTCAACGCAGCAATTCGTGGTATTGGAAAAGCTGCATTATTTCATAGCGGGATTAAAGTTATTGGCATTAAAGATGGCTACCAAGGGCTCATCGAAAATCGAGTTGTCCAACTGGGAGTTAATGAACTCTCTGGAATTCTAACCCGCGGTGGAACAATTCTAGGAACTAATAACAAATGTTCTCCCGAAAAATATTACGAGGGCGATGATGAATTTGGCAACCATATATACACCAACGCAGTCGACCGTTGCATGGAAACAATTGAACAACATGAAATAGAAATTCTCTTTGTCATTGGTGGTGATGGAACGTTCACTTGCACAAAACCGCTCGTTGAAGCTGGCTTGCGTTGTATAGGTGTCCCAAAAACTATTGATAATGACATTCACGGCACGGACCTTACAATTGGTTTTACGACAGCAACTCGAATTGGAACGATGGCACTAGACCGATTACATTCAACTGGTGACAGCCATCATCGGGTAATGATTTGCGAACTGATGGGAAGGAATGCGGGCTGGCTTACACTTGCAAGTGGGTTGGCTTCTGGCTCCGATGTCATTTTGATTCCAGAAATACCATTTGACATCGAAAAAGTATGTGCATTTGTTGAGGGCAGGAAAAATGAGCGCAGTGGCTTTTCCATTGTTGCGTGCGCAGAAGGTGCACACTCGATACATGGCGAGCAAGTTGTTTCGAAGCGAATTAGTTCTAGCCCAGACCCAATTAGACTTGGTGGAATTGGCAGACAAATTGCACACGAAATTGAACAACACACTGGTATTGAAACAAGGACAACAACACTTGGACACATTCAACGTGGCGGCGAACCGTCTGCAACTGACCGAGTACTTGCAACAGCGTTTGCAACCGCTGCATTTGAATTAGCACTAGACGGCAAATTCAATTGCATGGTTGGCTTACGTGACGGACACATGCAAGCTCAAAATATTCTTGATGCGGCAAATAAACAACGGCTTATTCCAACTGACCACCGATTCATTCGTGCGGCTCGTGCTATGCGAACATGTTTTGGCGATTAAGTCACTTCTGAAAATGCACGAATAAATCGCATCGCATCTTCTACTGTTGGAGCAAACAATGAAGGTGAAACCATGTCTGTTTCTTTTCCAATTAAAGCAGTGTTACAACCAGAGGCAATTCCGAATGCAATTTGTTCGCATTCATTACTCACAACCCAATCATCTTTTTTAAGATTTTTTCCCGAGACGTTTTCATTGCAATAAATGCTCATTGCGTTACAGAACCCACTTTCGGTTCTTCGCCACGAAAAATCCTACCAATGTTTGAGCGGTGTTTCCAAAACACCATACATGTTATCAAACCAGTCACTGCCAACAGTGGCCAAGCATGCTGTATTGTTGATTCAAAAAGAACCAAAACAACTGCATCGCAAAAAAGAACGAGCGACGCGATTAAACTCGCCAGTGAAACAATTTTGGATGCTTTCAAAGTAATTACCCAAGCAAGAAACGCCAGCAAAATCGGGATTGTAAGTAGTGGCCACATCGCGACCATTCCGCCGAATGTAGTTGCTACACCTTTGCCACCACCGAATTTCAACCAAGGCGAATACATGTGACCTAGCAACGCTGCAAGGGCAACGGAAATCCAAAGTAACATCACATTTGTGCTTGTTTGTTCGATCGGTTGTCCTATCGATGAAGTAATCATTCCAACGATATAAACAGGAACTGCACCTTTTAATACATCCAGAAAGAAACAAAGCAAACCAAATTTTTTCCCCAGAACTCTGCCAACATTCGTTGCGCCGATATTCTTCGAGCCGTGCTCACGAATATTCACGCCTTTCAAACGAGCGATTAGCGCTCCAAAAGGAATACTCCCAGCAAGGTATGCCAGTGCTATTGCAATTGTCCACTCCATAACATCCATTCACCCCATGCTAACAGGAGAACAAGAACAAGGCGAAAATCTACCACATATCTCGAATCTATTTTTCGAAATGGTATAGATGCAACAAACACAATGTAGAAAAATACGCCTAGAAATGAACTGTGCGATGTTGCGACATATATTCCAATTGATGCAACGGTGTACACAGCAGTTGCGCAAATCCAAGTCCAATGTTCGCCGAGTTTCATCGCAAGTGTTTGGCAACCAGAAGCTGCGTCATACTCACAATCAGCGCTATCGCAAAGCAATGCGTCCGCGCTAGATATCATCATAAACCATACGACCACGACAACGGTATTTGACATTCCATTTAGAACCCAAGCAAACATTACAATTGCAATTCCAACTGCAACAGGTTTCACGAATATATATGTTCGCAAGGGTTTTGTTATTGTCTTTCTACCATAAGCGACAACGCCTAGTATTGATGCAAATACGAGTAATGAAAATATCGGTTCGCATATTTCAAAAACAACCAGTGCTAAAAAAATTAAAACCCCAGAGATTAAAAGTAACGGTTTTTTATTTCTAATTGCAATTCGGTGCCGTTCTTGCATTGGTTCGACTTCAAGTATTGAACACCGATGAAATATATAAATACCTGCCGTCAACAACCCTGCTCCGAGCAACAAAAATGGGCTTTGCTGTTGGTCATTCGCTACGAACATAAGCGCTGTAATGCTCATCACATACACAGCCGCGGGGATGCCTAAGACTGTTATCCAAGCCATCAGCCCATTCTACCGTTTTGGGTTGTCTCAAAACGAAGAATGATGCAGTCCAATGGCAATGATGGAGGTACAAGGTACAATATGGGGATGGATGAGCACGCTGGATATCAATCACCCCTTTCTGGCCGTTATGCATCACCTCAGATGCAAGAAATATGGTCTTCTAAACGCAAAATTGGCACTTGGCGTCGTTTGTGGCTCGCACTTGCAGAGTCAGAAAAAGAACTCGGTCTTGACATAACCGACGAACAAATTGCTGAACTTCGAGACCACCTCGACGACATAGATTTTGAAGCTGCCGCAAAATATGAAAAAGAACTTCGACACGATGTGATGGCGCACGTGCACACGCTTGGCGATGCAGCACCAGCCGCACGATCAATCATTCACTTGGGTGCGACAAGCCAATTCGTTAATTGCAACACAGAGATGTTGCAATTACGGGACGCAACAAAACTCATCGCAACCAAAGTGGCAAATGTTATTTGCAATCTCGGTGACTTTTCAAAAAAATATCGCTCGCTCCCTACACTTGGGTTTACACACTATCAACCTGCACAACCAACTACCGTTGGAAAACGCGCCACGCTCTGGGCGCAAGACCTTGCACTTACGTTAGAAGATTTAGAATTTCGTATTCAAACAATGCGGTTCCGAGGCGTGCGTGGTGCAACTGGCACTCAAGCATCCTTTCTTGATTTGTTTGATGGCGACCACGAAAAAGTTCTGCAACTTAACGCGATGGTGACAGAAAAAATGGGCTGGCCTGTTGACAAGCAACTTTCAGTCACAGGGCAAACATATCCACGAATTGTGGATGCCCAAATACTTTCATCACTAGCATCCGTTGCTGCTGTTGCTCATAAATTTGCGACCGACCTTCGCCTACTCGCAAATCGTGGCGAGCTTGAAGAACCATTTGAGAAAAAACAAATTGGCTCATCTGCGATGGCATACAAACGAAACCCGATGCGCTGCGAACGAGTCTGCGCTCTTGCTCGATTTGTCATGAACATGCCTCCAAACGCTTTGCAAACAGCTGCCGTTCAGTGGATGGAACGGACGCTGGATGATTCAGCGAACAGGCGACTTACCTTGCCAGAGTCCTTTTTAGCTCTTGACGGCTTGTTGGATGTTCTTGGCAATATTACAGACGGCCTTATCGTGCACAAAGCGCGAGTTGGAACTAATCTTCAAAACGAAATGCCGTTTCTGGCAACCGAACGCCTCATGATGGAAGCCGTCAAAAATGGAGCGGACCGACAAGATGCCCACGAGGTTGTTCGCGAGCACGCAATCGATGTTGCTCGGTTAATCAAAGAAGAAGGCATTCAAAATAACCTCCTTGAGCGCCTTGCGACCGAACCGATGTTCAACGGTGTCGACCTCTCTATGGCAACCGATCCAAGCGGTTTTGTTGGCCGTTCCGCCGAACAAGTGGACAGTTTTTGCGAAGAAGTAGTTGCCCCAATCCGCAAAAACTATAGCGGCCAAAAGCTCGAAACTGCCCAACTTCGGGTCTAATTACTCAATTTATACCGTACAAAGCCCTAATTGTTACCATTTTTATGCAATTAAGGGGTTGCGAAGCCCTGTTAGCCGATAAACAATGCATTGAAATGCAATACAAGGGCTTTCGTTAGCCCACTCGAATCAACCAACTAGGGACACCCCCTAGTACAACGCTTTGGAGGCACTACAAATGGATTCATATGACCGACTAGTTCAACTCGTAAATGACGTAACAGATGATATGGCAAAATGCGAAGGTGGCAACAAAGCTGCTGGTACTCGCGTACGTAAAGCAATGCAAGAAATTAAGTCTGCTGCTCAAGATGTCCGTAAAGATGTTTTAAACCTTCGCACCGACGGCTAATCAAAAACTTAGATTACAAAGAGAGAGGTCCAAGCAACGCTTGGGCCTATTTCTTTGATACCCTGCCCACCTATGGCTATTGAACCGCTCATTGATATAACATCCGTTGACCTCGCAAACGTTGCGATCTCAGAGGACGAAGTTGGAAACATGAATCCACAAGCGGGTGACATGCGACAACTTAATTACGTTTCTTACGTCAGTGAAGATCTACAAACAGCCGTTGGCATCAAGAATGTAAAAGAAGACGAGTTTTGGGTATCTGGGCACATACCAGGCCGACCAATATATCCTGGTGTATTAATGATTGAAGCTGCTGCACAGATAAGCAGTATTTTGTATCACCTCAATGCTGAATCGAATCACTTTATGGGCTTTACTCGATGCGACAATTGCTCGTTCCGCGGGCAAGTACTGCCAGAATCGACCTTGGCGATTGTTGCAATCATTCGTAAATTTCAACGCCGTCGCTTTGTATGTGATGCACAGGGGTACGTTGATGGCCAATTTGTGTTCGAAGCCAAAATCACTGGCATGATGATGTAATGGAACCGTACCCTCTTACGTTTGAGCCAATTTTAAGAGAAAAAGTTTGGGGCGGCCGAACGCTTGAGCGTTTCGGTAAACAACTTCCACCTGACGTTTCAATTGGAGAATCATGGGAACTTGCAGACTTGCCAAGTACTGTTCCAAACGGAAAGAGCGTCATTGCAAACGGACACCTCGCTGGCACAACGCTCAATGCACAATTTCCCCTCCTTATTAAATTTCTAGACGCTTGTGACAATTTATCCGTACAAGTGCATCCCAGTGAGGCATATGCAACAGAGCATCAAGATGCCCATTTAAAAAGCGAAGCGTGGATTATCCTTGACACTACGCCTGAAGGACTTATTTACGTGGGCTTGAAAGAAGGCACAACTGAAGATGTTTTACGCGCTTCTATCGAAAGCAACACCGTCCCTGAACTACTCAATGCAATACATGTCAAAAAAGGTGAATGCTATTATTTGCCAAGTGGCACTTGCCACGCATTAGGCGCAGGCGTGCTTGTTGCAGAAGTACAAACACCAAGTGACACTACATTTCGAGTTTGGGACTGGGGAAGAAGTGGCAGAGAGATGCATGTCGATCAAGCAATGGAATGTATTTCTTTTGACGCGCCAAAATTACACTTCGAACAACCCACGCCACTACAAAGCGGAAAATTTTTAACAACTCATTTTGTCGACACACCATTCTTTTCTATCGAACGCATTGAATCAACTGACAACTCTGAACTTACGCTTGTCGTTGACACTACACCTGTAGTACTGATGGTTGTCGAAGGACATGCAAAAATAAAACACGAAGTACCAGTTGATGCTCCAACAGGCACTACTATTTTACTTCCCGCTGGAATTACAAATGCAACAATGGAAATGCCAAAAGGCACAGCCATCTTGCGTTTTGATTTACCCGACGAAAAACTACTCGCTTAAATTAAGCTTCGATATTTAGATGTTGGCCAGTTGCGATTCTAGTCGCAGCTTCAATACAATCTGCAGAGCGTGAATACAATTGAAGTGGTTGCGCATTTGAAATATCGACAGCACCAAAATCTACTTTTCCTGCGACTTGCCCAGCAACAATTTGTTGCACTGGCGAAGCAGTTACAGCCTGCGCAACTTGCGTTACCTTTTGCGCGCCGTACGCTTGCGCGACGGAAAATGGAATTGGTCCTTCAATGTGCATGTGTAAACAATACCTCAATGGGCTAACTAATCAACTGACCTCAAGAAAAAACGATTGTTGCTCTTCCAGCAACAATCGTGTTTTTCATGAACCGCCGCCCACCATTGGCGGATAATAGACATCGACCGCCTACTATCACACACTTGAGCCGATAATGTTAAATTGGAACTTAGTAGGATTTAGCCCACAAAACGCGTTGCTTTGAGGGTTTCCCAGAAAAAATACAAGTGCCTTCTTCGTCATGTCCAACAAGTGGGATACACCGAAGTGTCACTTTTAAATCTGTTTTAATTTCATCTTCCAGTGCCGGATCGCCGCAGAAGTGCGCATACACAAAGCCGGTTCCTTCACCTTCAAAGTGATTGTAAAAATCTTCTTTACTGTCAATTGTTTTTGTTGCTTCTTCTCGACGTGCAAGTGCTCTGTCAAATAATCCTTGTTGCATGTCATCGAGAATGACGGTAACGCTTTGAATAAACTCCGCTCTATCAACGCCTTGTTTTTCTTTATGCCCTTTGTCGCGCCTCGCCATAAAAACAGAATCGCTTGCCATATCACGCGGTCCGACTTCTAAACGAATTGGAATGCCCTTCTTAACCCATCCCCAAGTTTTTTCGCCACCACGAATATCGCGGTTATCAATTTCTACAGTAATACTTCGGCCGTGATAATTAATCACGCCTAAGTCAGCAGCAAGTTTATGACAGTAATTCAAAATTGCATCTGGGTCATCTGCTTTAAATGTTATTGGAATAATGACAATATGTGAAGGCGCAAGCCGCGGCGGAATCACCATGCCATCATCATCAGCGTGGGTCATAATCAAACTGCCAATCAATCGAGTGGAAACTCCCCAACTTGTCGTCCAAGCAAACTCCACTTCTTTCTTGTCGTTCTGAAAAGATATATCTTGTGCTTTTGAAAAGTTTTGTCCAAGAAAATGCGAAGTGCCCGATTGCAATGCTTTGCCATCCTGCATCATTGCCTCAATAGAATATGTATCGACTGCGCCAGGAAAACGTTCGCCTTCACTTTTTGCGCCTGTAATAACCGGCATAGCCATCGTGTTCTCTGCAAAATCTTTGTAAATGTCGAGCATCTGCAACGTTTCCTCAACTGCTTCTTGCTCTGTTGCGTGCGCTGTATGCCCTTCTTGCCATAAAAATTCTGCTGTCCGCAAAAACATACGCGTGCGCATTTCCCAACGAACAACATTTGCCCATTGATTAATGAGCAACGGTAAGTCTCGATAGGATTCAATCCAGCGACTAAACATTTCACCAATAATCGTTTCAGAAGTTGGTCGAACAATCAGTGGTTCTTCGAGTTTTCCTGCTGGTTGCAGTTTGCCGTCGGCGTCTGGTTCAAGACGATGGTGCGTAACAACCGCGCATTCCTTTGCGAAACCCTCGACGTGATCCGCTTCTCGTTGTAAATAACTCAGTGGAATAAAAAGCGGGAAATAAGCATTCTTATGCCCCGTTGCTTTAAATCGAGCATCTAGATTATGTTGAATATTTTCCCAAAGCGCGTACCCCCATGGCTTGATTACCATACAACCACGCACAGGAGATGTTTCAGCTAAATCCGCTGCTTTAATCACCTCTTGGTACCACTGTGGATAATCTTCATTTCTTGTTGGTTGAATTGCAGTTTTTGGAGCAGCCATAGTGTTGGGATTCTATCATGCTCACCTTATGACGACTGCGCTTTTCAAACTTCTCTCAGATATCAAGATTTCCCACACTATCTTTGCGATGCCATTCGCTGTTCTAGGTGGCTTTATGGCGGGGTCAAACGATGGCGAAATTATTTGGTCCGCCTTTGGTTGGCAACTGCTGCTCATAGTTGCGTGTATGTTCTTTGCAAGAAACGTCGCAATGCTTGCCAACCGAATTCTCGACAAAGAAATTGACGCAAAGAACCCGCGAACAGAAAACCGCGCGCTTGCTTCGGGCGAAGTACTACCTAGAATCGCAGGAATATATTTGGCGAGCAATGCCATACTTTTTATCGCAACGACTTCGGTATTCCTTGTTTGGAATAATTCGTATCCGATGAGTCTATCTGTGATTGTCTTAGTCTGGCTTTGTGTGTACCCGTACCTCAAACGGTTCACTTGGCTATGCCACATTTTTCTTGGAGCGTCGCTTGCACTTAGTCCTGTGGCTGCAGCGATTGCGGTCAACCCAGAAACGATTCAACATGCTCCCATCTGGTTTCTTTCGGGCGCTGTACTTTGTTGGGTTGCGGGGTTTGACATCATTTATGCACTACAAGATGTCGCTTGTGACAAACGTGACAATTTAAAAAGCATGCCGGCTTCGCTTGGTATTCGCCCTGCAATGTTAATTAGTCAAACGCTGCATTGTCTTTGTATTGCATTATTGTTTGCGGTTGCAAGCACAGAACCAAAGTTTGGATGGTGGTTTCTAAGCGGAATTTTCCTGTTTGCAATGCTTCTCTTTGTTGAACACCTCACCGTCAAAAAATGGGGTACAACAAAAATTGCACTCACATTTTTTACCCTGAACGGAATAGTAAGCTTGTTGCTTGGAACTGTTGGTGTAGTAGATTTGCTGACGTAAACCGCTAAAGTTAGACCCGTTACTACTTCGCTAATGATCCCATCGGATCCCAAGGCGAAAGCACTGTTGGTTCTTCATCCCACGCTGAAAGCATTTCGGACGACAAGTATTTCTTTTCGATTGCAACTTCGAACATATATTCATCAAACCAAGAATCGTTCATTGCGTGAAAACCCTTTTCGCCAACGCCATCATCACCCCAGGAATTTTCGACACGCCACTTTACAGGGACATCATTGTGAACATCCACGCCAGTAAACAACATGGCATGCGTCATCAATGTTTGGTGGTATTCCAATCGTTGCGCTTTATTCAAACCAAGTCTTGTTCCATACACGCTTTCGAAGTCGAAGAGTGCGGCATCCCAAATTCCGATATCACGACGGAACATTTTGCCAACATCGCAACCCATCCAAACTGGCTTGCCGTCTTCAAGCATTTTTTGCGTAAGTGCTTTCATCGCATTGGTGTCGATATTTAAATACTTCACCAAGTCACCACCGACAACATTACCGAGACAGTCCACTGTGTATGTGGTCATGAGTGGCGAGGATTCCCTAGGGTCATTTACAACACAAACATATTCATCAAGCGGTGTTTCGATGTATTCATTTGCAAATTCAAGTGGGGTCATCTCGCCTTTGCGTTGAAATTTCTTGTCTTTATCTTGCCATTGCCACATAAACGTTTTAGGTGGTGTTCCAAGGTGTATACAAAGGATTCGCCAAACCCCCGAAAGAATCTCGCCGCGAATTGCTTCCATATCTGCACCATTTGCCCTGAGTTGTTCGGCACCATCTCGAAGTTTCCATCGAAGAATCATATTCATTTTCGCAGTGCAAGATGATGATTGCGTTTCTGGCATGACTGTTTTTGGAACGAGGCCATGTTTCTTAACCACATTGACAAACATATTCCACTGCCCGCCATCGCCAATTGGATCGGTTAATAAAAATGCCACAGTTCGATCGTCTACTTCGCAATCTGCAGTATTTATAATGTGTTGCAAGAACCAATTTGCTCGTTCAAATTTATCCCAGAACATTGCCCAGTTTTGGCTGAACTCAAACTCCTTTACATTCATCTTCTTCATTGCAGGAACGCGGAGCATATTCAATGCTGCAAAAAGCCAGCATCGACCAGACTGTTTTTGGTTTGCTACTTTCCACTCGTCAAGTCGAGTTGAAAAAGTAAAGTCTGTTGATTGTACAACATCGCGAACAAGTGCAACATCTTCTATCGTTGTTTGCGTTACGGCGTTTTGAGCTGTTTTTACAGTGGAATCCTGCTCAAAAGAGTTACGGAATCCATCGAGCATTGTATCTGTAATTGGAGTCAATGTAGTTTTTTCAATTGTTGTCATGTTGTGTATTGTAGAAGAATTAAGTATGCGATGGTTACTTAATTCTTGCCAGAAAGCAGTTCTAATTGCGCTACAAACAACTTTTCAGCTTTGGCATGTTCAAACGTCGACCAGTCATCGCCAGCATTTTCGTCAGCCCCGTCGCTGATGTATTTGAAACACCGAAACGGAACCCGAAACTCTCGACAGACTTTTGCAATTGCGTACGCTTCCATGTCAACAATGTGCATACTTGCTTCTGGCATACCGCTTATATCTATTACAAAACTATCGCCAGTGCCGCAAATTATTCCAGGTGTTCCAATCATATGACCACCTTCTTCGTAGGGCGTCTCGAATAATGCAAATCCTAGCGGCGAACAATCCATGTCACGTTGCACAAAGCCAGTGCATTCGACCAACCCATGCGTAAACTCATTTGACACTGCGCCAGCCGTACCAAAGTTCACCACCAGCGCAGGGTTGTGTTCCAAAATCAACCGAGTCGCATGCATCGTAGCGTTCACTTTTCCGAGTCCCGTGACAAAAACGTTTTCTTTCATGTGAAGCGTTGGGATTTCTTCTTTCAAAGCAGTAAGGATTATCATCCAATCCATTCTACACCTGATACCATCCTGCCATGCATGATTATATTTGTACTGGATTAACAATTGGCGGAATTACACTTGCTTCCTTATTAGTTGTCGCTGGTTTATTGCACCTTCTTCCACGGCTCGGCTCGCTTGGCAAGGCAATATCAGAGTGGCTCTGCGTCGCACCCGGACTCGATGTAGTTGTTGGCTTCTTTACAGGACTTCCGCTAATTCTTGGTCCCGTGTTTGGTGGTTGGATTGGACTTGCTACTTCTGTAATTGCGCAAGTTCTTGCAGTCATGATTTGGACAACACTCCATGGACTTGCACATCCAACAGCGCGTAAAGGCCCACGCATTGTCAAATTCTTGAATGCACTCGTTGGTCCATGGCGAAACTTTATCGCCGTGTGGATTACAGCATTTGCAGTGCCTGTGTTTCTTCTTGTACGTGTCGCTGAATTGCTCGTGTACCCATGGCTGACTTGGTTGATTCGATTTCCAAAATACAAACAATCTGAATGGGTTCGTGTTGGACGATACAAATTTGAAAACTTAGTCGGACACGATTTGATTTGGTGTTTGTATTGTGATTGGATGACAGGCGTGTGGTCACTTGGATCTGAGATGCTTCGTAATGTCGAATCGTTCTGGTGTCCTATTCGATTTGATAGCGATAAGAAGTGCGCAAACTGCCACCATGATTTTCCAGATGTATTTGGTGGTTGGGTAAAGTCTGATGCAGACATGGAAGCCGTCACCGATGTTCTAAAAGAGCAGTACGGTAAAGCAGAGATTAACAGTTGGTTTGGTCACCCTGCTCGGTTAACCGTTGAGGGCGATGAAGTTATTTCTGACGCTTAGAAGATTCGACTTTACTAGTGCCCTTTGTATCGCGCTTCTTTTTGCTTTCCTTTGTTTTGTTTTTCTTACTGTGACTCCATTCAGAAACCACTATCAAAACATCTGAGACATAGACTACACCGTCAGCATCTAAATCAACATGCGGATCATCGGTTCCCCATTTTACAATTACTGCTAGCAAATCTGAAACATCTACATCGCCATCGCCATCAACGTCCGAACTTGGTTCACTGCATCCAGTACCGATTGTGTTTCCGCCTGAATCAATGATTGAACCTATGATTTGATTTGGTGTGTTGTCACACACAATTGTGTTGGCCAACTCTGTAGTTGTAGAGTAATCGCATCGGATTCCGCCGGCACCGTTATTTAGTTGTACGTGATTATTTATGATTGTACAGTTTGCAATTTCAACACCACAAAAATAGAGAAACAACCCGGCACCCGAAAATGCGAGGTTATTTTCAAACAAAGTATCCGTGAGCAAAATGCTAGAACTGAAGTTCGACGAGAAAACACTTAACCCACCTCCATGGCCAAAGCCGTTGGTATTACTCGCCACATTAGATATGAAATTACAGTTTATAATTTCTACAACACAACTCGAGCCAACGAAAGCGCCACCACCATTACTTGATGTGTTTAAATTAAAATCACAACTATCGAGTGTTAAAATAGCCCCCGAACAGTACAGACCACCGCCAATTCTGGCTGAGTTTTCATTAAAATTTGATTCTTCTATACTCAAATTTGAACTCACGCAGTACAATCCGCCACCCCATTCTGCTTCATTTTCAAAAAATTCACAAAGCACTATTGTTGTTGTACTTGTTGCCATGTACATTCCACCACCTTTATATGCGAAGTTAGATTCAAAAGTGCATTCCTCTATTGCAGAGTCGCCAAGAGTGCATATTCCACCGCCATCTCCATTTGGAGCCATGTTGTAATAAAATTCGCAATTTGAAATACTAGGGTCACTTGTATCTACCATATACATACCGCCACCTGCTGCAGATGCTTGATTTAGCTGGAATTCACAGTTAACAACGTCCCCATCAATACCACCGCTTGTGTAAATTCCTCCACCTAATTCAGCTGCATTCAAAGAAAATACGCAATCCTCAATATCTAATACTGAACTGTTAAAAGCATGTATTGCACCACCACGTTGAGCATTTGAAAATGAGAAAGAACAGTCATGGATGTAAGATTGACTTGCGTGCAATTCCAGTGCACCACCTCTATCTTCTGATGTATTTTGATAAAAATCACAATGTCTAATTTCTGGTGAGCTATTTTGGCACAGCATCCCACCACCATTGTTAGTTACATATCCATTTCGAATTGTGAATCCGGCAATAACTACTGAATTGTTATTTACGCAAGTTATACCTCTGCGGCTATTTTCTGCATCAATAAATGTAAACGCGTGCCCTGCACTACTGATCAATGAAATATTCTTGCCATTAATGTCAACAACCTCATCGCCTAAACCGTAGTACGTTCCAGGCATAACCAAGACAGTATCACCATCTGTGGCTGCATCTACAGCACCTTGTATAGTGAAAAAATCGCCTGAGCCATTCAAAGCAACTGTGTACGTTGTTTGTGCTGATGCGACGGTGGTAATAGCGAACGTGCTAAGTACAGACGAAATAATTAGTGATTTCATTGAACCTCCTTAAGGTTATTAAGACAAGTACCTCATCGAAAATTTCTTTTGATGAAGTCAATAAAACCCGCATTTATATAAAAATAGGCAATTAACACACCCTGCTACCCATTCAACGATTACAAGCCCACCCAGCTTGGGTCGGGGGTCAGACCCCTACCCCGAACCCACACAATTAAAACAGAGCCCCGATTGCTCAGGGCTCTGCGAGGAACCAAAATTGGCTCCTAGGGAGGGAGGTTTGATGGGCCTGACCCTAAAAATTAATCTTCGTTGACTTCGTACTCAGCATCGATGACATCATCGCCACTGTTGCAACAATCTTCACCGTCGCCACCACAACATTCGCCATCACCAGCATCGCCAGTTGTTGCAGGGTTTCCTGTGGCATCTGCTGCGGTCGCTTCATACACAGCCTTGCCGAGTTCTTCGGCTGCTGTGCCAAGACCAGTAAGCGCTGCTTCGATTGCTTCCTTGTCATCACCCTTGAGTTTTTCTTCAAGGTTTGACAGAGCGGATTCAATTGAACCGCGAGCTTCTTGGGAAATCTTGTCGCCATGTTCGTCCAATGATTTCTTCGATTCGTGCATCATCATTTCAGCCTTATTTTTAGTTTCAACAAGTTCACGACGTTGTTTATCGTCTTCAGCATGTGATTCTGCATCTTGCTTCATTTTTTCGATTTCATCGTCAGTTAAACCCGAAGAACCAGAGATTTCAATTTGCTGGGTCTTACCCGTTGCTTTATCTGTTGCTGAAACATTAAGAATACCGTTTGCATCTATCGCAAATTCAACTTCAATCTGTGGAGTGCCACGAGGTGCTGGAGGAATATCTGTCAAGTCAAAACGTCCAAGCGAACGGTTATCTGTTGCGAATTCTCGTTCGCCTTGAAGAACATGAATCGTCACTGATGACTGACTGTCAGCCGCAGTTGAAAACGTTTCTTTCTTCGAAGTTGGAATTGTTGTGTTACGCTCAATCAAACGAGTCATCACACTACCGAGTGTTTCAACACCAAGTGAAAGTGGAGTAACGTCTAAAAGTAAAACGTCTTTAACATCGCCACTAAGAACGCCGCCTTGGATAGCCGCGCCGACTGCTACTACTTCGTCTGGGTTAATAGACTTATCTAGTTCTGCAGTTTTGAAAATTTCTTTTGTGATTTCCTGAACTTTTGGAATTCGAGTAGAACCGCCAACCATAACGATGTCTGAAACGCCTGAAGCGTCAAGGCCAGCATCTTTTAATGCCGTTTCGCATGGCTTGCGGAGACGATCGAACAAGTCGCTGCAAATTGTTTCGAATGTTGCTCGCGTAATCGTGACTTGCAAGTGCTTTGGACCATTTTGGTCAGCAGTGATGAAAGGCAAATTCACTGAAGTTTCTTTTTGTTGTGAAAGTTCGCACTTTGCTTTTTCAGCTGCTTCTTTCAGTCGTTGCAATGCCATTGGATCTGTTCGAAGGTCCATAGACTCTTGCTTCTTGAATTCATCTGCGATGTAATCGATGAGACGTTGGTCAAAGTCGTCACCACCTAGGTGCGTGTCACCGTTGGTTGCCATAACTTCAAAGACACCGTCACCAATATCGAGAATAGAAACATCAAAAGTACCACCACCAAGATCGAAAACAGCA
>JYMV01005330.1_pt1 | contig 16583 bp, 5 predicted proteins | sample 338911 | NCBI WGS metagenome assembly JYMV01 (sample SAMN03354496, study PRJNA234377) | hydrothermal vent metagenome | biome: Deep sea; feature: Hydrothermal plumes at the Eastern Lau Spreading Center, Western Pacific Ocean; material: Seawater | place: Tonga | collected 2009 | depth 2000 m m
AATTGGGTAATGCAGTGTCTTCTATGAAAGAATTAGCATTTGATTTAGATAATAAAGTTCAAACTGTTGATCCAAAAGTATCTAAGCAACTAAAAGCTTTTCATAAAGAGCTTAATAAATTCGCAAAGCAATTCAATAAAGCTGTACAAGATAAAGTAGAGTAAGTGCTATGCCGCAAGCAGCACGTGCGAATACAAGGGTAGCAGCACCTTATAAAATAACAACAGAACATGTAACTAAAAAATCATGTATTGAATTTGATGATACAGTACCACGCGGCAATGCATATTGGGATTCAATTGAATCCCAATGTATTTTAGAAATACCTGGTAATGAACTAACAGAACAAGAATGTATGTTGGCTTCACAAGAATTGGGTATGGATGGCAGCCCAAATGCACATTTTCAATCATATATTTGGGATGATACCAATAAAGTATGTCTATATGACTATTCCGGAAGTACATCCACGCCGCATCCATGTTTTGATATTATCTACGGTGACGATGGCTCATCAACAGTATTAATCAATAATCAAAAAGCACACCGAAAAGGTGATGATTCCACTGAACATATATACACAACCGACGGTGATGGTAACTGTAATGTTACCCACATTGTTCCTTTAGCTGAAGGATCACCAGATGTATTTGTTAATAATAAAGCTTTAGGCCGTGAAGATGATAAGTATAGCGATGATATGTCTCTTAATCATGGTGCTACATCAGCTACAGTACATGTTAATTCAAAAGGTGGAAAGGGAGCATGTGGTTCTGAATCTATATCCGGTCAACCAAAAACTACAGCACATTTTCCATGTGCTAGCGATAGCTGTGATTTAACTGGTTTCACTGATTATTTTCCACGGAAAGCACGTGGAAAGAAAATTAAAAAATTCTTAAAAAAATTGGACTCACTTGTAAATTGGCAGGATCCTATAGATTTTATGAATCACAAATATTTTAGTGACACCATAAATTCTGAATTTAATCATCATAATGCACCAAAAAATCATAAGCATTGGATAGAGCTTAGTCCATTTTACGAAGCAGACGCGTCGTTAATTAACCAAGAACTAACCGGTAGAACTAGACCAGAGCCAGTAACTAATAGAATGTTTCGTCATATAATAAACACTGATCGAAGCGGCTTTATATCAAATATATATTATATATGGATGGGTTCCCATCAAAAACTGCTTAAAGAAGTAAAGGACGTCCTTGAAAAGGAATTAATTGAAAATTGTGATATCGATGAAATGCTTGATATAATTGATTTGCTGATTGACCAAAGGGGTGGTAAAAAACATGATGTAGTATTACTACCAGAACATACAGCCGAAGATCGACAAGAATCATATGGTATTCATGCTAATACTATTGCTACTATACGTCATGGACAGCAAGAGATAATGCTTGATAATGGCATATATGATATTAAAATCGTTGATACAAAAACACAAGCAACAATTTGGGAAGAAAGAGATACATTTATACAACTTAGTGACCCCGCCGGGTCAAATATTCGTGCGACATGTAATGGGAATGTTTGGACTTATTATGATGCTGGATTAACTGTGTGCCAAAATAATGGTGGTACCATTACTAAAATAGAAGCTGCTGCTCCATTTGATAACATGCATACCTTCACTAGTGACTGGCCTATAACCGGTACATATCATAATCGGTACACGCATATAATTCAATGGAGAAATCCAGATATTCCATCAATTAAACAAAATGTTGATAATACATCAAATGCTATTATTAATAGCGCAGGAAGTGTTGCTATAGTAATTACAATTCCTAAAGGATATAATTACGCAGAAATTCACACTGCCGCTAATGGTGATATATCATTTACACCTAAAACTTCAACTGGAATTGAAGTTCAAACTTTACTTGGATTTGGTGAAGCGATTGGTGGCGATGCTTATGAAAGAGTTGAAAATCTTGCAGCGCGTCTACTGAACGTGCCTGAGTCACGGTGTTCAAACCCAACAATATATGATGAAGCCTCGTGTCTGGCTGCACTTGATACGTGGATTCCAGCTACAGATAGAAGATTCATAAATGATCTGTATAATATGACAACAGGTCAATCATATATCAATGATACTTCAATTACACCTACATTAAATACATTAACAGCAGATAATAAGATACCAGATCTGGGGGCATTATTAGGTTCTTGGTATCCAGATCTAGATATTACAACATTAGCACATATACACCCAGCTGGAGTGCTGCAGACATTAATACATGAAGTTGGTGGCCATAGAGTACACAATTCTGAATGGGGTCATGGAACTAATAAAATATTCACAAATGATGAAATGATGAATATAATATTTCATCTTCGAGATTATTATGTAGAATCAACCGTTTATAGGGATCCAGACATATTGAAACAAAATCCACATGGTTGTGCTGTAGGTGGCGGTAATCTGATTACAGATGTGTGTCTGGCTAAGCACGTGTGTATAAATACGACGGCCAATCCACCAGTAACTGATTACTCGCTTTTAACAAAAAATACGTGTGAAGCGGCTGGAGCTGGTTATTATTGGACTATATTAGCAGATCCTCAACCAAGCACTGATAGTTCACAGCACTTAACAAAATCCGCATGTGAATCTGCAGGCTATGGATATAGATGGACTAGAACCGGCTCCTGGACGGGGTTTGTTCAACCTATGGAAAAGTTTAATTATTGTATGGATTATACTACCAAGGCTCGAATTGTAACTGCTACAACTATGGATGAATGTTATAACATTACCGATCCTAATATTACTCCACAGTGGATGACTGGTTGCGAAGACTATTATGGTCAGTGCAGTGATCAGTATACTCATGCTGGTATAACCAAAGCAGAATGTGAAATTGGTGGAGATACATGGACACCTGTTGCCGGTGGTAATACATGGTTTGATGGTGTCAATGCTTCTAATCAGAAGATTCGGAATGACAATCCAGAAGTTCTATATACATTATCAATAATGATCGAACTTTACATGCGTTGGCCGTTTACAGGGCAGGATGGATCATGTATGAATCCTGCTAGTGGTAATTTTAATCAAGCGCCTGATGAAGAGTATTGTGTCTCCAAAGGTGGAGTGTGGGATCCGGATGGTTGGTGGCCAGCTTTTACTATGGATGGATCAAGAACATTAAATAAATTTGGCCAAGAATCTGAAACACCATATGGTAATCTTACTAAATTTAATCATGGTATAGCTAGATTAATGAGTTATACTACAGGTGATTTTCAAAAGGGTGTCGACATATTCGAAGATGAGTTTATGGCTAGAATAATTTCGCTTATATTAGTAAACAAGTGTTATACATTTACTGGTGATATATATCCTCAATTGAACTCTACAGGTATTAAATTATCATATGCTAAGTGTAAATCCATTGATGCTGAGATTTTTTCTAAACTTCTGAAGGGAAAATTAACAAAAAGGAAAATACCAACAGAAAAAGAGATAAAACAAAGACTTCCTAATGTAACGTTTTTGTTGTAATATCATATAAATATTAGTATGGATTCGAATTTTACTAATATCAAGCCGGCAATTGGCACTACAAAAACCACTAATGGGAATACCGAAACTTGGACTGGTACTATATGGATCTCTGGCCAGTGGATTGTAAAAGGTAAACCTGGTGGTGATATTCATAAGCCACCAGGTGCTATGTGGTATATTGATGAGACATGGCGACTCGAAAACTATAATACCGGTGGTACATTCGATATACACTTTCAAACAGATTTTAGTATTGAGGACAAATTAACAATTGACACTGGGCCACTTGCCGAACCAACACTGCCAACAGGGTGGAAATTAGATAACTCAGGATCTATTGCACAAGGGGTGACTACCACTGCACCGGTTACTACCAAAAAAATTAAGCCAAAGCCAGGTGTTAAGTCAAGAAATATTACAGTGCAAGAAGGACATGATCTACTTGCTAAATTCCGTAATGTATTACATCCTGTAAAAAGACAATTGGCAGACGCCGTTCGTACAGGACTTGGTGGGTTTTTAGTGAGTATTGGATTAGAGTCAATTATTGGTAAATGGGGGTATGCCTTTTCGAAATTTAGCAGTAATGTATCAGCTGAAGAGGGTAAAGACGCGTCGTTATCAGCAATTGCTATGGATCTCCCTCCAGATGATTATGCTATGCTAAATTTAAAGAATGATTGCGGAATAATAAAAAACTTCGACTTTTATATGAATCCAATGTATAGACCAGATGATATTGTAGTTTTCAAAGAGATTGATCGCAGTGCATTTGTTGAATTTTTTAAATTAAAGGAATGGGGCCCTGCCGGCATATACTTTGGAAAGGTACATACCGGAACCGGTAGAGATGCTATAGCAATTGATCTTCCAGGTGATTGGTCGAAAACATCTGATGACACAAGTGGAGCAATAGCCACGGATCTTTTTTATCTAGATACTATTATTCACGAGTGGGTCCATGCTGAGGCTTACAGATCTGGTTTAGTTAAATGGATAAGGACTACAAGTAATATATTTAAAGTATCTGCCTATGATGCTATGGAAGCTATAGCCAAAACTGCGAATTGCCCGAAGAAATTAAGATCTCTTGCCTCAACCAGTGAATCTTACACTAAGCGAGGTTCTGCGGGTTATTCAGATAATCAACTTGGTCTGGAAATAATTAGTCGTATTAAAGCTGCTGTAGCATTAGAACCCGACTGGAAGAATTTAACAGATGTACTACCAAATTATAAAGATATTTTTACCAAGCGATTTAGTGATGAGTTAATAGCCCGATGCTGGCCTCCACAGGTTGCAACTGTTGTTGCTGAATATGATATCGAAGATCTCTATAATGAAGTTATACCACCATTACCCAGTAAAACATTTGTTACTGCTAAAGCTTTAGAGATGCTTACTAGTAACGACATATTAACAACTAAGCTTGGATCCAAGATACGAGCTCGCACAAAATATTTAGAAAGTAAACGTAACACATGACTTGCAAATACACAGAATCTCCTAGTATAAAATCTAGTGAATTAATTAAATTAACCAGATTAATTGCTGATGGAATATCTGCCATTGAAGAACACCCCAATGGCGTAATTACAAAACATGTATACACGCCTCAAATTGTGGAAGGTTGTATTTTATTAGGTGTTCCAGAAGATGGTAGTTCTCAGCTATTATTAGGGGTCGATGATAAAGATGCATGTAATGGACAAAATGAAGTTTTGGATGGAACCAATTTTGCTTATTGGCAAGAAGCAAGAAATGATGGTTGGGAATTCGATGGCCTTAAAGCAAGTTTGCAAATAGTGGTGGACGGGGAAAAAATATTTCAATATCCGTCGCCTAGAATGATGGGAACATTTTCTCCATCATTAAATGCTCCAACAAGTTTATTTATGGATATGATTGGTAATGATCCTTTTTATACACGATGGTACCAAGAAAAAAATCCAAATTTAGTAATTGTTAAAATCCCAGCATCTAATCCCGGTTATTTTAATTATATGGTGACATTGGGGTCGAATGATGCGCATGCTGGTACTGAAAAAACAAAATATATACGAGGTTTAGATTTAGAAAGTATTAAATGGCCTATAACTGGATTAGTTAACACATTTAAAAATTGGGGCCCTGATAAAAATGGTGTTATAAAAACATATATTAGTAGAATGATATGGACTGAAGCGCCGAGTGGTTGGGGAAAGCCGAGTGGATTTTATAGTGAACCCCACAAAGAAAATCATGTAAAAGTTGGTGATGTTGGTGATAATTGGAAACCATACACAACAATAATTCATGAATTATTACATCCTGCAGAATTTAATCAGCAATTTCCTTTATCTAGTACTAAAATTGATAGTTTGGTTGCATTTATTGATGGATATAATAGAAATCTAGGAATTCTTAAAGGCATGGAGGGGATTAATTCTTCGTATAGACCTCCGTCAAATCCAACATATCTCCATTATGATTATTGGTTAGATGAATTTTTAGTAAGATTGGTGGTTAATGCATTAAATGAAAATCCAGATACGTGTATTAGAGGTTTTTTAAAATCAACACATGGGTTATCGTCAGTAGGCGGTTCAATGTATAGTATTATTGGAGAAGAGTATACTAAAAAGTTGCAGAGATTTACACAAGATTTTTGGGGTTATACATCATTGTGTGCAGCTGCTGAAGCTAAAGAAGTTATTATTAAGGCAGATATAGAAAAGAAAACTCCACCAGTTCCGTGGTGGGAATTACCACCAACGACATTTAACAAATTACAAATTGGAGCCGATGGATCAACTATAGTTGATGACGAATTAAAAGAAACATGACAGTATATACTACAGACAAATATCATGCTTTAGTTGAGGATATTACAAAAGCTAAATTCACGCTTGAACAGGAACGTGCAAAGGGTGCTTCTTCTGGGCGGCTTGAACATTTAGAACAAATAATTGCAGGATTGCAGACTCAATTACGTACTATGCCTTATACAAAGGGTAATTTTTGGGATGCTTCTGATGACGATAAAAACATTCCTTATAGGGATGTACCTGTTCCACATTGGAGCCGGGTTGTTAATATTAATGAACACACTGCCGAGACCTTATTAGAATTAAAGAGATTACAATGCGCAGAAGCTAGTGTAAAAAACCAAAGTAGTACCATTGCAACTGCCGGGTATAGACAACTATATCGTGCCAAAATTGACGATGCAGACGCTACAATTTTTGAAACAGATGTAGCGGTTCAAACAGGTTTGAATATTGATAATAATACTAATAAGTTCTTTGGCACTAATGGTTCGATATCTACAGAAGATATTAAATTAGCTAAAGATAGTTTAGCTATACTAGAACCCGGTGCTGTCATGACAAGAGCACAAGAAAATGCTTTTAACGAACATTACTATAAGTTTCAAAGAGATCATCCAATTACTTTTCCTGGACCTATAGGTGGTTATCAAAAAGGTAAATTATATTATCAACCTGATGGAAAAATTCCGTCATATTGGAATCACGGAGCTCCTAGATATGTATTGGTTAACGGTGATATTAATCAATCATACGAAAATTTTCATATGAGAGCTCATGGTGATTGGAATCCATATGTTAGAAATTATCAACAACATGGGGATCATGAGAGTGGGGTTACTGATTATGTTAGTCGTGTTGCAAATTATACTGCTATTCCTGCTCAAGGCGCTTTAACATATGAGGTTGCAGAAAATATTATTAGGACGTTTTTAAAAAAAGCATATATTGTAATAGAAATACCTATGGGCATAAACAAAACTAAATTGGGTAATGCCAAATTTGGAACTATGCCAGGTATACCATTAATATTAGGTAACGATTGGCAAGCTTCTAAAATAAAAAAAGCTGTACAAGAGAGTAATTTCAAAAAACAAGAAAACGTAGAAGTAACAACTATAGAACGTACAACCAAATTGCAGTATATAACTTTAGAACAGTTAGAAAAAAGAGTAGGTGGTATTTGGGAAATATCTGATGTTACTAATTTTAACAATAGAACAATTACTCCTGATGATTATGATGCAATGTCGCCTGTTGATAAACAAATTAAACAAATTGACGCTGTAAAAATTAAGCCTCAATTTGCAGAAAGGATGGGTATACCAAACTATGGTAAGGATATGGTTTTTGTTCTTCCACATGCAATAGTGAAAGTATCTAAGATATTTGCACCGTATATTGAAACTGTTGATAATGTTGTTGTTAAAAAAATGTATAACGAGGTGGCAGCAGATATTAAAAAAATTACTGGGAAAGGCTTGAATCCGCCTATCGTTGAGAAAAATTTAAGTGCTAAATTTGAAGATATACTAACAACCAATATTAACCGTAATATTTTATATTTCCATGAAATAATAACTGATAAATTCAGATTTGCTGTCATGAACGAATTTACGGGTGGTGATGATTCCATTAATAACGGTATTGATAAAATTAAGAAAGCGCAGACTGCTTTAGCGGACTATCATGCACGAAAGATAAATGATCCGACGCTTCTTTGGACATTAAACTATGATCTAAGATCAGCCCTTGAGGAATCAGCCGCTTTCTTTTGGACCTCACATATACCATATGAAGATTTAAAAAATAAGAATAATTATGTAGATCCATATACACGGAAAAATTCACAAGACGCTGACTGGAGGCGTTTAAAATTAAATCAGCTATATACTGAATTTGATCATTTCGTGGAATACTGGGGTAAAGTTGAAAATTTCTTAAAATTTAATAGTAATGGCGAGGCTCAATTTGATGTGCACACGTGGGAAAACGGCATTATTCGAACCGACGAAATTAGTGACTTTGGAGTTAATAAAAGAGTTAATTTTGTAATTGACTTTTATGGAAATTTTGCAAGGCAAAACCATGAAGGTGCGCCGTTTATGAGAGGTGCTGAACCTGGTCGAGGGCCAAACAGGATCGCAGTTAACCAAGATCATATGTGGATCCAGAATACTGGTGGTGTCAGTGACGCAATGATTTATTCAGGATTTCCTGGTATAGCTGAAACAGGATATAACAGTCTTAGAGAGTTTAATGAAAGAGCTATGGTTGGTGGTGGTACCAATGAAGTACATATAAATTTAAATCCTAATAATGTGTGGCATAGCCACTTATTCTCTCAAGATTTTTTAGACAAACATGGAATAATGTGGGTTGAAGATACTGGCTCATACGCTTATGTGTATGATCATGCACATGACATATTTTCCAGTATCGGTGAAAATCCATATCCAGAAGTTACTATTAGGGAATATCTAGAAGGTAGTTTGGCAGGGCAATTTAAAAATTCAAGGAAAACTGCAAATCCTACTTCTGAAAAAATTCTAAGTATATTAGAAGGTATGATGGACGGCAAAAAGATTGAGTTAGCCGGTATGATTGTACCATTAGAAGATGTTGATGCGCGCAATGCATATTTTAAAAAATATCTGACTTGGTGGTGGCAATCTTTAGGATATGATGCTGTTAATATTGCCTTTACTGATAATGGAAACCCATTTAAATATGTGCCTGGAAAAGTGCAGGGTGGTGAGTCAGCTAGAGGCTTCTACGGTGTTGTCTTTAAAAAGGCTTTTCCTACGATGCTTTTTCCTGAATGGGATTTAGTTCAACGTCAGAAACCAGATCCTAGAAAATTAGCTAATAAAGAGATCCCATTTTATGAAACACTTGGAAGAAGTAAGCAGAAATGGCAGTTATATGAAGTACTGAATGCTGATGTTGAGGCAGTCGCAGATGCTAAAAGCGCCTTAGAAATAGCGATTGGCACAGGTGACAAAACAAAAATACAATTCGCACGTGTCATGCTAGATGATGCCATGGAACATTTAGATTTTAACACTCCTAGCGAGACTAGGAAATATTATATAATTTCAATTGAAGGAGCAGTTCCAAAAAATATGGTACCTACGTACGATTATCTTACGAATAAAACTGGTCTTCCATATATATGGTTTAGTCATGAAACTGCGACTGATGAAATTTTTATTGAATATATTAATCAAGGCAAAGATGCCGGGTCTGGTTATGGTTTTAAAAGTCAGTTAGAGAAATATATGGCTGAATTGCAGCAGCTAGAGCAGCTAGGTGATAACGTTAATAACCCACGTAAGACCCAGCTGGTGGCGGGGATAGCTGAGATGGAAAAGAAAATTGAACACTTTATAAAAGTTCAAGGGGACTATAAAAAAACAGCAAATATGGGACGTGAGATGTTTGATGCATTATTCTCATCCGATGTGGTCTATGCGAATATGCGATATTTAAAGATTAATATTCAAACGACTGCTGGTACTGTTATATTAAATAATTATTTCAGCGATTTAGTATCAAATGGTGCAATGAAGCGTATTGATTGGATGAACAGTACACAAATCAGATTTGATGATATGGAATTAATTTCAGAGGCAGCTGCATTAGGTGAATCAGAATTTAAATCAGATGCTTCTAAAATATTTGATAAAACGACTGGAGAAGAACTTGAAATATATGGTACTACGGAATTCCGTGAGGGAATAACTGAAGCTAGGAAAGTAACCATTGACGGTGTAGAGTTTATTAGCAACGTTAATAATAATATTTCAATGTTTCATGGTGGTAAAAACCTGAGAATAGTAAAGCCAAGTCAATATCAGAAAACTGATCATAAAGGTAATTTAATTGATGGTGTAAAAGGTGATCCAACCTATTATGCTATTTATAAGCTAGATCGGTCTGAGGTCCTGGCTATTAGAAATGGTGAGAAATTTGCATCGAAAAATCCATATATGCAAACACCATTAAATCCTAAGACTGAACAGTTATGGAAATTAGTAATTGAATATGTTAAAGAGGGTGGTAATGAAATTAAACCACCGTCAATTATTAAGCGTGACGGTACTCATATTCTTATTAATGGCTCTAACCAAGAATTTACCCTTGGCCAACTAGAAGCAATTGCTCCAACTTATGTTGATTCTATTAAAAATCGTATAATAAATAAAGCTAATAAAATTCAAACTAAAGATAGTCCTATTAAACCGCAAAAGGTAGATTACGCTGTAACTAACCAAGGGAGAGGTGTTGTATCCTATACTGGTGAGGCTACAGAAGGAAAGAATTATGTTATAGCTAAACATGGTTTAAACAAGCCATCAGACTATCATTTATTTGCTGATTCACCGACTAATACTTTTATAACATTTAGGGTTAGTGGTGACGGTACCCATGTATATTTCGATGTGGCCAAAGGTTCAGGCGCTGGAGCTGCAGCTGAGCTTGAAATATACTGGAAAGCCTTCTTTGATAGCGGGGTAACTCATAACATGAAATTTTTACATCTTGAGCAATTAAGCCACCAAGGTGTTAGGTTTTTCGAAAGAGCAGTTAATGCACTAATTAAAACTGGAGCATGGAAAGATCATCCAGCTTTATCTAATCCAGATTTTAGAGTAGATGATCTACAATTAAAACTACATGCTGAATCTAAGGGAGTATTTAGATCTACTAATAGTGTGGTGCTAATGGATGGATCTCATGCACTAAGTGAATTTGGCGAGACGCCAGATGGTTTCTTTGAAATGATAACAAACCAAGTTTCTTTTACAGAATTAGTAAGAAGGTATGGTGAATATAATACTATATTTAACGATTTTGTGCGATCACCTAAGCCAACTTCGACAAACTGGACACCGATTAAATTACAATATAAACCTGTTACGAGAAGGGAAGTAATTAAACGACAGTCTCAAGTTTTGACTGATGGAGGAATAAACTACGTAGATACATTCGAATTATACTTAAAAAATGTAAATCAACACGGGCATGATGTAATTCAAGTAGTTGATATGGCGCCGGTAAAGAACCATATACCAATAATTAGTGGAGGATCTGGTGTACCAGATTATACTAAACAATCTAGAATAATTATCGTAGTTGATACTTTAGGTAACCAAGTAGGATGGAATACACCGGACGGTACTATCGAATATCAAATGTCAATTGATGATATGGTTATTAATAGTATTGATCCAACTGTGGAGAATATAGTAGATAGTATTGATATTCGATCAACATTGCATCAAGTATTTATTGATGAGGTACAAGCCAGACTAAAGAATGGTCAAGAAATACCAGCACAACTTAATGCAGAATTTGAAGAATTTGTAAATGCTCATTTTAATGAAGTGCAACAAATTAAACAAATGAAGGCAGGCGTGAGGAGAAGAATACGTATAGCCAGACTTCTCCGTGGTATAGCTAATATAGGTATGTTGTACGGTTTATGGGGATCTACTTTTTGGGCAAAAGCAATTGGCCCTGCTTTAATTTTTGGAACAGCAATGTTCTTTAACGACGGAATGAAAATTAGGGAAGAGTATATTAATAAGGGTAAACGACACCCAGCCGGGGATCCATGGCGTTATTGGACAAGAGAGATGGAAGCGCTACATCAAAAATTTGACTGGACATTCTTCTATTTATATTTACCAACCGGTACCGGAGCTGCATTAGGTAGATCCCCAATTGAATTATGGGAATGGAGTGTAGACAATCTCGGGGCAGGTATGAATTCGATATATGAAAAATCCCCTGAATTTGGTGAAGGTATGGATTCTTCGGAATTATATTACCACCTGGTTAAACCAGAAGATCTAACAGCTAATATTATTAATGATCTAACAGCCGCGGATAAGATAAAAATCAAAAAGATTAATTCTTTGCTTTTCAAATTTAAAGGCTTTCAAAAGCAATTAATGAGACATTATAGTGATAGCACTGCTGATATACGAGTTCCAGCTGAAAATCTGCGATTAATGAATGCACACAAAATTGCTAGTATTGGTAGAAATAGTACTTGGGGAGATGCATATAAGAAGTTAATTAAAAATACTATAGACAAAGTCCGTATACTTAAAGAGGAATTGCCTAGTAAGTATGTTGATGCATCAAATAAAGAGGCTGCAGTATTAGTTCATAATACAAATAATTCTAATGTGGGATCAGTTTTCTGGAATATTAATGCAGATAAACCTAAATATTTATACATATTAGATCCACATTCTGGTGAAATTACCGGAGTATATGATTCAACCTTGGGGATTGTCGATGGTCTTGGAAAAACCGTATTCGAATATGTATGGACGCCAATTGAACAAATTCTGACTGGTATAGGTGATGTGTTTAATTCAAACAACCCAGGATATAACGCAGATGGTATATATAGAGGAACGCTGCCGAAAAATTTAAACGTGACAAGTGGTAATAATTGGATATTTAAATTAGATGGCAGTGGTCATTGGTATAAAATGGATGCAGCATGGTCTAGCATATATAATATATCTCCGGCGGATAAACAAAGAGTAATGCGAGAGGCTATAGAAAATATGTTTAATGCAAATGGGATAGAAATAAAACTTCTAGAAGATGTATATCCAAACGAAAAAGATGCTGGAAAAGTAAAACGTAAACGTCGACGTGGGCCTAAAAATGAGTTTAGGGAAATTGATCCAGTGTTTCCAGGTCCATATGGCATAAATTGGCCAGAAAATCTTGAATAGGAGAGATAGTACACATGAGTTATCATATTGAAAATAAAAGTCTAATAGATGTATCTAGAGCTAGTGGTAATGGAAGTACTGCCTTTAGTTATACACCTAATAATCCTGTTAGCCCACAAGCATTAAATCATTGTTATTTACCAGATGGTTTGTTTCATCCAGATGGTGATGAATACGCCGTGTCTGTTTTAAAAAGAGATAATTTAGATAGTTTGCAAAAAACTGGAGGTTATACTAATACGGCATCGATGATCATATATGATATTCTATATACCGATTATTTATTAGATCCAAATATGAAATTTATATGGGATAATTTCTCAAAAAACCTTTTATGGTATGCAGATTGTTGTGTAGGAACTTTAAGTACTTGGAAATCAAATGGATTACGCGATGGTAAATATAGTTATTTTCAATTAAACCACACTGAATTAATTAACGCAATTGGATGGTTTAAACAATCAGCACTAAAATTTAATGATGTTCGCAAGAATGGCACTGTCGATAATGTGTATGGATATTATAAATTTCATACCACTGAAAATAACCAATGGATTCCAGCACAGTACTTTAAATGGTTTGATAATATATTAGATTTAGATATTACAGAACAAAATTATATAGAAATAATTAATGACATGTCATATGACAAAATTATAGCATTGTTATTAATACACGAGTTTTTCGAATCTTCCAGTGATAAAGATTACAGGGAAGATTTAGTATTTCATTGGGTTGAGTTAGGTGCTGGTAATAGTAATAATACGAATATCGAAGAATCTGCTTTAGCTATATTTAAAATTAATAGACCTCAGTATATAGATCAAAAGCATGACTTACATATTAATTCATTTTTTACTTGTTATGACGCGGAGTACTCTAAAAAGAATGCACCACCATCAGAATTAAGCTTAAAAGTAGCTAGTAAACACGTTAAAGATTACGGTGCGCCATTTGATGATAATAAATGTCCTCCTGTAAATTTAGTAATAAAAAATAAATTTATCGATGAAATTATAAAGATTTTCGAAGATAAAATTACAGTATATAATGCTCTAGACAAAATTATTAACTTCGATAAAAAATTATGGGGACAGTTTATATACCAAGAAGTTACTAAAGTTACCGAGGTTATTCCATTTGACGGGGCTATAGGCAGGCCTAAGAAAATACAATGGGATTTTCTAGATATGACTAGAGTATTATGTGAAGACGCACAAAACAAATCGTTTGCTATGGAAGAAATTGATAATATTTTTGGTGAAGGTGGTTTATTTGATAAAAGCGATATTCGTGTATTTAGACGGGAATATCGCGATGCCAAGGAGAGTTGGGATTCAACTCATGATTATATATATTTTTATGATAGCGAAGATACGGTAGCAGGGCCTGTTACACTTAATGTAGATGTTAAAGAAGAGATACTTAAAGAAGTTCGTACGGCGGCTGGATTACATAATAATCCAGAAGAATTATTAAATAGTATTAAATTATTGTTTACTGCACCAGAATATAAGGTAGAACAGTTTGTAATGAGTTTGTCAGGTAAGGAGGTTCCGAGCAAACAGTTGGAGCCTTGGCCAATGTTTAATGCATATGTTTATTCTATGGAGAATGTTGCTCTTGGTGCTACATGTAGAATAAAAGATCCGCTTAATCCGAAATTTCCTATTGTTTTTAGATATATGCATCCAGCTATATATCGTAATACTAGTGAAGATCTGATTAATCCATGGCCTGGGTTTGGTTATAGAGAAGATTGGCTAAATGTTGTGAAGGGAGGGCAAAAAGCTAGTAGGAGTGTAAAAGGGCATTATGTATTTTCGTATTTCGGACCACAAGCGCAGAATATTATAGATAGTATATTATTAGGAAATCCAATTGAAGTAGCACATGCCAAAGGTAGTGGATGGCAAGAACACAAAGTTGATGGCTTGTCTAATTTTGAAACCCAATTTAATGCATTTCATGAGTTAACGCTTTCACCGGGATATCGAAATAAGGGTTTTAATGTAACTAAGCTTAACAGTGATGGGTCATCTAAACCAGTAAGGAGATATTTACATGAGGGTATACCTTTAAATCAGGAAGGAGTATCTGAAGACGATAAAAAAACTCCATATGAATTTACTCAAGAGAATATATCAAAATCGGGCGCTGCACAATACCAATTGCCAGGTTATACAAATTCTGATTGGCCATTACTGGGTTATACCACGACACTTGGTTCCTGGAACAAGCACACAGATCAATTATATTTTAGTTTGATAGTCAATATTAAAGGAAAAAGGCCGGGTTACAATGCTTTAAATACTTTTGTTCATGAATTTGGTGGACACAAGCGCGTTAAAAATCTTACTGGGAAAGGGTGGGGACACGGCAATGATAATTTATTAACTATTAATGAAACAATTTCATTAGCAATATCATTAAGAGATAACTACAAAAAATTTGAAGCTCAAGAGAAAACCTGGATATTAGAAAATTTAAATAAGTTAAGTGCTTACGCATTTGATCTAGGTACACCGGAAGGTTCGAAGAATAGTACAAGGCTGAGACACGCGTATGCTCATTTTCTAGAAGATGAGTTTATGGCTAGAGTAATGACTATGATTACAATGAATTATTGTGTTACTTTTGCAAAAGATATCTATCCAGAATTGAATTCTGAATTAGGTATTGTGTTTTCTCCTCAAACTATTCTAGATATTGATATAGCTGTTCAGGATGCTATAAAACACAAGCGTCTAAAGCAAGTAGCAGGCCACGCAGCGGATAGTGTATTATATTATCATAAGGATCCTTATAAAACAGATTTTTATAACGATTTTAAATTTAAAGGAAACGGGTTTGAGTTACCTAATAATCTAGTTGGATTATTACCTATAGAAGCCGAGTTAGTATCAAATATTGAAGATGCCGAGTGTGCTAATATGATATATTATTATATAGCATATATTGGTATCGGAGACTCGGATCCATATAAATTTAATGTTGTTAAAGGCATATTAGGAAATGAATTTTTAACAGGCGCTACAATAGGATTAAAGGGATCTAATAGTATTACTAAATTTGTGTCAACTATTTTAGATGCAACACACCAAGTACTCCAAGTTGGTCAAACCTGGGATCCAGTAGGCGAATGGAAAGATTTTAAAGAACAAGTTATTGATGGTGTATGGCGCGGAGAAACCCCGGATTGGCTATTAAACCGATATTTTAGAGTAAGTTTAGAATTATATGATGCAGATCGCGAGACTGATTGGGGTTGGGCAGGTTGGGATAAACATGGCAATTTTAAAATTTATAAACAGAAAAGTTTATAAATAAGTCTATACAGAGGAACAATTATGGCAAAAGTAACAACTAGAGACGAATTAAAGGAACATGCGCTTAGGGCGTTAGGAGCTCCTGTAATTGAAATCAATGTAGATGATGATCAGTTAGATGATAGGGTCGATGATGCTTTACAGTATTATC
>JYMV01011205.1_pt1 | contig 16580 bp, 15 predicted proteins | sample 338911 | NCBI WGS metagenome assembly JYMV01 (sample SAMN03354496, study PRJNA234377) | hydrothermal vent metagenome | biome: Deep sea; feature: Hydrothermal plumes at the Eastern Lau Spreading Center, Western Pacific Ocean; material: Seawater | place: Tonga | collected 2009 | depth 2000 m m
ATAAGATATTGCGGTTTGCTGTTGGCATGAGGGAGCTCATACTCAACGATTCCGTCAGACGTCCCTGGTTTCACCTTGCTCGGCGTTAATTTCCCGATCTTGTTGCCATTGACCTCTGCAAACCAGAGGTTGCCCTTTGAATCGAAATCCAGCCCTGCCGGACTGCTCTCGGAAGTCGGTGTCAGGTACTCAGTAATTGTTTCCGCCTGCGTCGGGCTAGCGACCCCAATAGCCCCCACCACCAGACCAATTGCCATCAGCCAAAAAAGAAAACAGTTCTTTGTTTTGTTCATACGGCCCCCCATTCATAAAATTGAGGTTGATTGCGGTAGATCATAAATATAAACTCTAATCTAAATGACGCAACCCCCTCGAACCCTAACAGCCTCTAATTATTAAAAAAAGCCCTATGATAAAAATAAAGCAGAAATCCGATAAGCCCCTTGAACATAAAACAGAATGCCTGATTCTCCCCTGCCCGGAAGAAAAAAAACCGAACGGAACGGTCCAGACCATGGACGCCGCCCTCAACGGCGCAATAACTACGGCGTTTGAAAACAAACGTTTCACGGGAAAAATCAACCAAACCCTTTTGTTGAACAACACCGGCTGTCTGAAGGCAGACAACCTGCTTCTGGTTGGAGTGGGCAAGGCCAAAGAGGTGACACCAGAAAAAATCTGCCAGGCTTCGGGAACCGCGGCGAAACTAGCGGAAAAATCCAATTTTACATCCGTTACGGTTTTTTTAAACGAGTGCTGTTTCGACCAAATCGCTAAAGGTAAAGGAGGGCTCTATGGCGAACTCTCAGGAGCCGTTGCCGAAGGAACAGGTCTCGCGCTTTATCATTTTGACACCTATAAATCTACAGATGAAAAAGACGATCCGCCAAGCAGGGTCGGGCAGCTGGCCCTCATTCCCGCTTCGAAAACGCGGCAGGTAACTGTGGAAAAATCCATCTCCCGCGCGGAAAAAATTATCAGTGCCGTGCATTCGGCAAGGGATTTGATATCCCATCCCGGCAACACCGCGACGCCCACCTTCCTAGCCGACCATGCAAAAACAATGGCCCGTAAAAACAAAATCACCTGCAAGGTGCTGGGCAAAAAGGAAATGGAAAAACTCGGTATGGGCGCCCTACTCGGTGTATCCCGCGGCAGTCACGAACCCCCAGCCCTGATCGTGCTGGAATATTACGGGACCTCCAAAAAGAAAGCCCCGACCGTGATTGTCGGCAAAGGCGTCACCTTTGACACAGGCGGCATTTCGCTCAAACCCTCCGCCAGTATGGATGAAATGAAGATGGATATGTCCGGTGCCGCCACCACACTGGCAACCCTACAGGCGGTTTCCAGCCTAAAACTACCCGTCAACGTTATTGGGATCGTTCCCGCGGCAGAAAATATGCCCGGCGGTTCCGCCATCAAGCCAGGAGACATTTTGAAAAGCATGTCTGGCAAGACAATAGAGGTGCTCAATACCGATGCAGAAGGAAGACTGGTTCTCGCCGATGCGCTGACCTATGCCCAACGCTATGAACCGAAAGAAGTGATCGACCTGGCCACCTTGACAGGGGCTGTGCTCATGGCATTAGGCCATCAGGCCGCCGCCGTGATAGGCAACAACGCAAACATGATCGCCCGCCTGAAAGAAGCCGGAGACGCAACCGGAGAACGGGTGTGGGAACTGCCCCTGTGGGAAGAATTTGAAAAAGCTGTTAAAAGTGATATCGCCGATCTCAAAAACATCGCCTCACCCGGAGTCGGGGCAGGCACCATCACCGGCGCCGCGTTCCTCAAACCTTTCGCAGGCGACCAGCCCTGGACCCATATCGATATCGCCGGCACCGCATGGGGGGAAGAAAAACCCTATACCACAAAAGGCGCGTCCGGATATGGGGTGCGTCTACTCATCCATTATCTGGAACACCGCAAACGCTAAACGAAATAAGTCCTCTCCATGACAAATGTCATCATCATTTTCATACACCTGTTGGCGGCAGGGGTGGCGCTGGGTAGTCTCATCTATTGCCTGATGGTCTATCTGCCGGTGGTTGAGAAAAACCAGGGCGAACGGGACGAAAACTCCCCGTCCTATAAAATCCTCGACCTTTTATCGCCCACCACGTTCGCCAGCATTCTCATCCTCATCGGATCAGGAGTCTATTACCTGCTCGAAAACTACTCGGCCCAGGTCGGACTCAAACCCGGTTACTACAACCTGTTCGGTATCAAAATGTTGTTCGTGGCGTTGGCGTTTTTTCCAAGCATGTATATGGCCTTCTCGTTAAGAATCCAGATCTCGAACCTCGACTTGAATCCCGGCAACAAAAAACTGGTTCCCAAAACCCTTAAAAAGATGATCGGCTTGAGCCGAATGACCTTGTGGATGTTCGCCATCGCCACGTTCCTGGGAATCTGGCTGGCAAGATATTAACCGGCCAAGCAGCACCAGCGTGACGCTGGACCCATTGGGCAATAACCTTTCAAGCTAACCAAAAGTTATCTCGGCCTCACAAGCTATAGCTATCTACCTACCCTGTTAAGGAGATATATTTCCTCGAATTACTAATAGAAAATTTTCAGTAAAATTTTGGGTTCAAAATTCGGCTCTCTCAGTTTTAGCTTAATTTTTATCCTTGCCTTTGGTGAGTGGTTATTTCCAAAATATTTAAATAAAATCCCTTTTCGTTTATACGGAGGACTTGAAACGAAGTTAAGGGTTCTCGCCCAATATTCAAAACAATCTCTTTTACCGCAAAATTATATTACTCTAATAGGGGACTCAAACTCTGTGGGAGTTGGGGATTTACACATCGATTCGAGTAAAAGCTTTCTGAATTGGTATCCCAACTATTCTCCCGCTCATTTTAATAATAAAAAAGTCGGGATAGACGTCATCTCGTTTGGTTTTGCGGGTGCTGGCAGTTTAGATGGTATCTGGAGTGGCCCCATCAATCAGTTTAGACATATCAATGCTAGAGGGTTTGACCTGAAACCTCCCAAAACTATCCTGGTTTTATTTTACGAGGGTAATGACCTTAGCAATAGCCTCCAATTTATTAGAGAAAACTATGAAGGAGGTGAAGATATTGAAGAACTTCTTCAGTCTGATAAATTTAATCAACGGTTGAATCACCAGTTCCAGAAATCTATTGATGAAACGGATAGTGGGTTAGAGACAAACTTTCTTTTCACCAAGTTTTTAATCAACTCAGTCAAAAATTCTTTTTAGAAAAATCTAAAAAGGAGGAAGGTTTCCAACACATTATTTTTCCCGCAAAACCCATTACCCAAGCTATTGTGAATGGTAAAATGGTTCTCTTGCCAGTGCATTTGCAAGCACCTCCAACTTTCAGGTTTTCACTTTTTGATAAGAATAAAGGACATGTCGAGGAAAGATCGAAGGTTGGCTATTATATATTTGAAAGGGCCACAAAAAAAATGAAAGGACTCTTTCCTGAATCAGATATAAATATTATTAATCTGCCCTAGGTTCTATCAACTTATAAGATAGTTTCATCCGTCGCATCTTTCAGAGCAAATATGGGTAAAGGCGGAATCGTTGATACCAAAAAGTTGTTCCAGCGCCATCTGGAAGTTTGCCAGGAAATTTTCAAAATCAGCCAAAGGCGTGAAGTCGGATTTTTTGATACAACCCGGTATTTGCGCGATGCCAGCTCCAAAGGTTATATCCACGGGCCAAAAGACTGGAATCACCTGAACGAATCCGGTTACAGAGCTCTATCCGATGGCATTTCTCAATTTATCCTTCACCCGGATGAGCCCTATCCAAACTGCGTCCATATTTCCTAAGCGACTTCTTTTAGAAGAGTATTGCAGATAGGAATATTTTTAAGTAACATGCTACACAGAATTCTTCTGGAGTCCTAGACATGAACGAAATGACAGAACAATCCCCACCCGAACCAGAATCTTCACCCATACCGGAGGCAGAAACTTTGAACAACGAATTGGATGAAGAGAAAATATTTGTGCCGCAAAGTGAACTCCCGTTCCCAGAGCAGGAAATTAATCTCAATGCAGTGTTCCCGGATGAAGAAAGTGACCTCAACGACCTGTTCCCGGATGAAGAAACCCGCATGCTCCTGAAAAAAGTCCAACGCAATAAAAAAGACCTGCACACCATGACCAACCGCTTCACTGAGAAAGACTGGGGTGGGAATGCCCTCACCGACAAAGAACCCACCGAGCCCCTCTCGGAGTGCGAGGAGTAGTCCACGCCGGCTTTTACGGCATCCATTCGCCACTTTCCTGCAGAAATAATACTTCCAACCCCGCACACAATCAGATTAAATAATTATTATTCAAAGGGTTAGACTTTGGGGGTGATTAAATCCCTCGAATGGGGGAATTGACTGCTTGGGCCATTGAGCGCATATTTCAAAATGGACGTAATGAACGTTCAGGGAGAGCTTTAGTTATGAGGATAGGTTGTCTAATTTTCGGGCTTATCGTCATTTTTTCCGGGTGCTCCGGAATTCAGTTAGCCCAAACTGGTCCCGAAGATGTTCAATTTTACGGCGCCGACTGTGCCAAGTCCGGGAATATAGAAGGAACGCAAGCTTACGCAGATTGTATCTTGCAAACATGGAAAATGGCCGAAGAAAAAGAACGTGCTAGACCTCAAAGGGAAGAAATGCTTCTCATGATTAGGGGAAGCGGTATGAATAATGCCCGGAGTGCATATAAGAATCCTTCATATCCCTGGCGTTGACCCCACTGACCTTCCCCAATAAGTTGCCCCCTTTTTAAGTTAGAACTTCCATTTTTGACCCCGTTATATCCTCTTCATTTTTTTAGCCGCCGCCAGAAATAGAAACCGCCTCCCGCCAGGACAAGAAGAAAATAGAATCCGTATTCGATGATCAGCCCATATATATAAACCTTAATGCCCAGGATAATGAATGGCCCTATAAAATACAGGATCCCCGCCAGGCCGCATAGCAGGAGAAAGATTTTAAAGTTCAAAATTTGATTCCCATTTAAGTACTGTTTTTAAGTAAAACACAACCGGCGGGTGTGAAGCATGTTGCTTCACAATGGTTCCGCGCCTCCAGTCAGGTTGGGTGCGAAAGGGATCTCTGAATTTTCAAGATTGGCCTGCTTTAAAAGGGGGTCCATAGCGATGAACTGCTTGATATCATCAGTAAGCACTTTACCTTCTTCAGCAATTCCTTCGACATGAAGAGGTACTAACAAGCGTAAGGCTTTTATGCGTAACTCTTTATCATTAGTCGCGTCGATATTTTGGGCCAGGGTCGTATAGCGCTCAAAAAATTTCTGTGCCTTTGTAAGGGTATTCTTCGTCTGGTTGAAATCCAATTTGCGTTTGCGATTCGCTTCAAAATATTCCGCATATTCTGCCCAGACTTCAATTTCCTCAATGGAATGAAAAAGAGATAAATAATATTTAATAAAACCCTCCCGTCCCTCTTTTTTCATCATGGAAACAAGATAATTAGCCACCTCGTTTATGGGGAGACCATCCTGGCTTTCGCACAGGTAGTTGAGGGTGTCTATGAGGGAGGTTATTTTAGAGTCGACATGAAGTCCAACTATGGAATGTTTGCGTAAAGACGCCCCATTCTCAAATAATTCCCATATCCCACCACGGTCTTTAATCTTTTGAGCCTGCTTTTCAAGGGGACGAAACAGGTCGTAGCAGGCTTTTGAGTTGTCAGCCTGTGCAGGGCCCAGATGCAAAGGCGCAATCACGACGATCGGGATGATCAGGAAAATTTTTAGGAGTTTCATAGGTTACCAGTATACATTGTGAGTTATAAAGGGTCAAAATTGGTATGTCTACGGGGAGCCCACTAGTACCCCTCTGGAGCATGAAGGCAATGGAGGGAAACATAACACGTGGGAGGCAGCTAGCCCCCTCTTTAGGAAAGTGTACCCTGTCATCTGAAAGTGGACCATTTGCATAGAGGCTTCCCAGTTTCCTGCCAACTGTTTCATCCGTTCGAACGCTTTCGATCAGACGTAGGGATTTTTGTGTCCTTCTTCTGCAACCGCTGAAAATGTTGCCACGAAAAGAAAGCAGAGGATATCTAAAAATATAAATAGAGTCTTCTTCATCTTAAATTTCTCCACATCCAGGGTTTTGAGTTTTTTGAATTTATTGCCAAGCTTATCATTTCTGGGAAATCCTGTCATCCAGATCACATTTAAGGAATTGAGGGGTTTTGTTTTGCCGTCATTGCGAGGAAGCAAAGCTGACAGATGTCGCTTGATTTCAGGTTCGCTAACTTTTCCCATTGGCAGCATGTTATATCCCCACCTTATCTTTCATGCCCCGGAGGGGTAAGCCTAGTGGTGGGATGCCAGAAAAAGGAGGAAACCACCAGCGCAAGAAAACCCAGATCCATGAACAGCACGTGTTTAGGGTCAAACCCCTCCATATAGAGAATCCGGTTCAGCCAGATCGCTATAAATGACCCCGCATAAACCGGGTCTTGTCTTAAAGTTTCTTCAAGGATGGTCAGCGGACAGGGGATGCCCAGAACCATCAGCAGGGTAACGGCGGCCAGGGCACAGGCATGGATGATGCGGAACAGGCGGGCGTTATAAAAAAGACCGATCGGGAACCCGAGAATGAAAAACAGAACAACGAGAAAATGTAATAGTAGAACCTGTTCAACCATAGAATTAATACCCGGTTTAGGTAGGAAAGTAAACAACCCTTAATCAGTAGGTCGGTACTATGATAAAAATATGGTAGAAATTTACAATATCAAAATTTATTCGTAATTCTATCCTACTTGCCATGAAACTGGAATTCAGTTTCTTGTCCAGCGCGAGGCTCAGAGGAGCGCCAACTTGATAGATCGATTTCGCCAAGATCCCAGATTTAGATGGGAAATGATCGTCTTAGGATGCATGTACATTGGCTACGCGGCACTTTATATGTGCCGCAAGACCGTTGTGATTTCGGGCCCTGCAATGCTCGATGATCCTATGCTAGGCCTGACTAAAACCGCTTGGGGTGCAATTCTTGGCTGGGGTACAGCCGGTACGGTTGCTGGAAAACTCATTAATGGAGTTTTGGCCGACAGATTAGGCGGGCGACGAGTTTTTATTTTGTCCTTGTCCCTTTGTATGCTGGCCACGACTGTTTTCGGCACGATGTCAGGTGTGCTCTTTTTTTCAATCGCTTACTTTGTTGCGTTGTTTGGAAAATCTGCAGGCTGGCCTGCAATGGCCAACCTCATTCGTATTTGGTATCCGCAGAATTGGCGGGGTCGAATATGGGGTATCATTTCTTCTAGCTCAAGGTTTAGTTCAGTGGCCACGACACTGGGACTAGGGAGTCTTTTTCTGGTGATATCTTGGCAAGGTGTAATAGCTACGGCAGTTGCAATAGCCGGTATCGTTCTTTTGGTCATCATTTTCATTCTGAAACAATCTCCAAAAGATGTGGGGTTAGAGGCTACGGCTGAAGAAAAAGCAGTCGAGAAAAAGGCCCATCCTCTGGATGATTTTACTTTGTCCCAAGCATTGCTCTATTTTGCTAAAAGCCCTCGGGTTTGGCTGATCTGTTTAAGCATTACTTGCCTCACGGTTCTTTTTGAGATCCAAGGTTTTATTCCAATTTATCTGAAAGAAACATTTGGATTGACCGCTGGAATCGCTGTGATGACATCTTCTGCTTTTCCCATTGGTTGTTTGATTTCTGCGCTTTTAGTAGGTTTTGTTTTCGACGTTATCAGTAAGAGAACCCGCATTTTTGTTCTCGGTGGCATGATGGTGTTTTCTGTACTTTGTCTGGAGGCACTGCTGCTGATTCCCTCATTTGGTTTGACCAATACATTTGCACTCTGGATCACTTTGGCAGCCATCATGCTTTTTGGTGTGGCGATATCACCCTGTTATTACATCCCAATGAGCGTATTCTCAGTTGATTTTGGCGGCGTTCGCTGTGGCGTCTTGGTTGGAATTATAGATGCTGTGGGTTATTCATTTGCCATGGCTTTTGATTTCATCGGCGGTGCCGTGGCAGACCGAGCCGATGGCTGGAGCCAGTTTTTAACTATCTTACTGGCTGTTTCGGCCGTAGGGGCGGTGACACTATCGTTGTTTCTCATTCTCGAATATCGCGCTGATACACTGGAGTTCAGAGATGGGAACCGAATGAAACAGAGAGGAACAGGCGGGAGTTAAAATAAAGACTGATCGGGAACCCGAGAATGAAAAACAGAGCAACGAGGAAATTTATTAGTAGAACAAGTTCGACCATAGATCCCAAATTATACGATAAGTGGGGTAAGGTGTATTGGAAACTACTTTAAGGAAGGTATTTAATATTCCCCCACTTTTGAGCTGCAAAATATGACCGACCGCTGGAGCCTGAAATGAAGGACTGACCACTAGGCGTGAGGCTAATGAAAATCCCAGCCCGGGCAAGTGAAAAACCCACGACTTTTTTAAAGGATTTACCCCCCCGACTCTCAAAAATCAACAGTAGCCGGGATTGACAGCGAATGGGAACGGCTCTACAAATTCAAATTTCATTATTGGGACCGCTATATCGGGTATTTATTTGTATTAAATGCGGGTGGGCTCCTTGCTATCCTAACCCATATGGGGGTGTCTGGCATCCAAGCGGTAAACGCGGGGCATAAAACAACCTTGTTATGTTTTTTTACGGGAATTGTTCTTTCTCTGCTTTTAAATGTTCTGCTTGCCCACCGAACGAGGACGAAGCTAATAGCCTGGTAGGATGATACTGGCGATTTCTATGATGGGAAGCTGGGTTATGAGGATTTATTCAAACGGGCGAAAGAACTACTGGCGGAGGCAGGCAGTGAATTTGATACCGTTGGAGGTTGCGCCCTTGTTTATTGGTTTGTTGGTGTTTTCTCTGGTTGGAATGCAATTTTTTAGCACTACCTCTCTTAGGGAATGAAATTCATGGAAAACTTTTCTCACAAAATCATGATCTGGTCGGCGGTGGCCAACACCGTTATCACGACCCTGGCATTCTTTTTCTTTGTTATTAAGGAAATAGTGCAATGACCTTCGACGGGATCAAAGCTACGATATGGAACCTTCTCGGGGCTGGCATTTACTGGTGCGTGGGAATAGGTGCGGTGTTTCACACCATCCTCGGTTATTGATACCCCTGCTACCCTTGCAGGGCATGCGTGATGTCCTCTTCATTATTCTTCATGCCCTGAAAGGGTAAAGGCAATGGTTAGACATCACAGGCTCACGAAAGTTAAGGTAAAATATCACGGACAGGGCTCCGCGCAATGACGAAACATGGCTATCCTTTTACATACCCCGGATAATAAGCTGGCCTGGAATTACGTGTGAAAGCTCAATCAACAGGAAGGCTAGATATTTTTATTTCACAATTGTTTCAGTAAATTAAGACCCTCTTGGGTTATGCGGACTCTACCGTTAAAGCTGTCATTAGTATGGAATTCTTCATGTTCAATAAAGTTTGCAATATCCAATGCACTTATATGGAGCATCAGATCCCTGTCCTTGGAGTCGAATGGAATACTGTATTAGAACCCATCGTCGCTGGATTTCTCGAGATGTAATAGAAACTCTTGCATGAAATTTAGGTCCTCTTCTATCGCTTTTCTCCTGAATTTTATTTTTTATCCGCATCCGAATTGATTGAAAAAAATTCCGCCATCAATGCACTATTGCTTTTACCTGATTGGTTTTCTTTCTTATCTCTGCCTGAATTTTTATTGGGGTTTTCAGGGGTTGATTCAGGCTGGTCTTGATCGTCCGTTAAAACAAACAAGTTTACTTCCTCATGGTTAAACCTGTTCTCCCCGTATTAACTAAAAGCAATAGTGGTGCCAGATGATTCCATGTCAACCAAAATATATAACTACTTATAAATAAACAGGTTGTTGTGACATAGCGTAATTTCCATCTTTTGAAAAACGACCCAAAACCATAAATGTATTGTTTTTATAATATTTTTTTGTTTTGTTGTTGGTAATAAAGTTGTTTAAAGGGATCAACTGCAAGACATTCCGCGTACTATTCTTGTCGGGACAATTTTTTAAATGGGCTGGGAAGAAATATCACATACCCCTCCGAGGCATGATCCTTCGACGAACTCAGGATGACAGTCGATAAAGCCCGTAAGGAACAGGCGGTCACGTCAGCTTCACCGCCAAATGGGCACCATACCTAGTGGGCGGCGCGCTGGCAATGGGTTCGGTATGGATTCTAAATCCGCTAATTTAACAACGTGTTAAGTCAAAACAACTGCTGTTTTTAGCCTCCGCAACCTGTGCTACACTGGGTGCATCTACCTACCTGCAACTGAAAGACTGAAAGAGGGATGACATGTTTTTGTCGCGCATACGGCTTTTCGCATTGATCGCATTTGTTATCCTGACAGCGGACTTTGCCCAAGCGACCACACCGAAAAACCCGGCAACCAAACTGGGCACCGTCTCGTTCCCAACCTCTGGTAACGGGCAGGCGCAACAGCATTTCCTGCGCGGCGTTGCCGCTCTGCACTCTTTCTGGTTCACCGAAGCGCTTGATGCGTTCCAGCAGTCTACCGAGGCCGATCCCCATTTCGCGATGGGATACTGGGGACAAGCCATGGCCCACAACCATCCACTCTGGGAAGAACAAGAGGCCCTATTGGCAAAGGCCGCACTTTCTAAAATCCCGGATATCGCAAATTTAACGCGGCGGGAACAAGACTATATTCATGCCGTCCGGCTACTTTATGGGGATGGCAAAAAACCCATCCGCGATAAAGCTTATTCCAAAGCAATGGAAAAAATTTATGGCAACTATCCGGATGATCTGGAGGCCGCCTGTTTTTATAGTCTGTCTCTTTTAGGCCTGGCAAGAAATGCAGAAAACAAATTGCAGTTGCAGGTCGAGTCGGGTGCCATAGCGCTGGAGGTTTTTCAGAAGAGTTCCGATCATCCTTGCGCCGCGCATTACGCCATCCACGCCTTCGACAATCCGGATCTGGCGCGGCTTGCCTTACCTTCCGCCAAACGTTTCGCCAAAATCGCTCCGGCATCGCCTCACGCTCAGCATATGCCGGCGCATATCTTTGTGCAGCTTGGCATGTGGCCGCAAGCGGTAAAATCCAATAAAAATGGGTGGACCAGTTCTGTCGATTGGGTGGAAAGAAAAAACCTGCCGAAAAGCGAACGCGGTTACCACAGCCTGCAATGGCTGCACTACGCCACCCTGCAACAGGGGCTCATTAAAGATGCTGCTACGGTTTTTGCCATCCAGCAAAAAGATATGCGGGAAGGAATCCAGTCCAAATCCAATTTAAGAGCCGCAAAATATTATCCCCGCATGCTCGCCGCAGCCATTATTGAGACCGAGCAATGGCAGGAAGCAGAACGACTCACTCCGCCAGACGGATGGAAACCTAAAAGCTATTCCAGGGCCGCAACTAATTTCGTCCGCGGATTCGCCGCCGCCATGCAGGGGAATAATGAAGAAGCGAAGAAACATCTCGTAGAGTTAAAAACCATCCGCGAAAAAGGGTTTCGCGAAAACTATTTCAAACGCCCCGAAAACCTGCAAGTGTGGGAACTGGAAATCCAGGTTGCGATAAAGCTTCACCAGAGAGATTATGACGCCGCCATCCAACTCGCGAAACAAGCAACGTTGGTAGAAGAAAAACTTCCGGCGCCGTCCGGGCCGCCGCGTATACTCAAGCCTACTTACGAATTACTGGGTGAAGTTTATCTTCAAGCCGACAAACCGATTCAGGCACAAGAGCAATTCGCCATCTCCCTGCAGCGGCACCGCAACCGAATCCGCTCTCTGGTTGGGGCCGCTCGCGCCGCCAGAGCAAGTGGCGACAAATCCACGGCGAAAGAAACCTATGAACGTTTACTCAGCCAGTTAAAAAATGCCGACCCAGGTTTTCCTGAACTTGCAGAGGCAAAGAAATATTTGAATGAATAATTCCCGCCTCCAAGTACCAACAGGGAATAGGGCAATGCCCGAAAAGCTTGCGGGGGTGGACTGGGATTCAGTGTAAAAACTAAATCAACAGGAAGGCTGGATATTTTTATTTCACAATTGTTTTCAGTAAATCAAGGCCCCTTTGGGTTATGCGGACTCTACCTTTAAAGCGGGCGTTAGATCGGATTTTTTCATGTTCAACGAGGTTTCCAAGATCCAATACACCTATGTGGTGCATTAGATCCTTGTCCTTGGAGTCGAATGGAATACTGTATGAGAACCCATCGACGCTAGATTTCTTGAGAAGTATAAGAAACTCTTTTGTGAAATTTAGGTCCAGTGCCATCGCTTTTCTTCAAAATTTTCATTTTTATCCATATCCGAATTGATAGAAAAAAATTCTGTCATCAATTCACTATTGCTTTTACCTGATTCGTTTTCTTTCTTATCCCTGCCTAAATTTTCATTAGTGTTTCAGGGGTTAATTCAGGCTGGTCCTGATCGTCAGTTAAAACCGACAAGTTTGCCTCCTCATGGTTAAATCTATTTTCCCTATATTAACCAAAAGCAATATTGGTGCCAGATGATTCCATATAAACTAAAATATCTAATTACTTATAAATAAACAGGTTGTTCTGACATAGCGTAATTTCCATCTTTTGAAAAACGACCCAAAACCATAAATTTAATATTTTTACCAATATTTTTGTTGTTTTGTTGTTGGTCATAAAGTTGTTTAAAGGGATCAACTCCAAGAAATTCCGCGTACTATTCTTTTCGGGACAATTTTTTTGAATGGGATAGGAATAAATATCACATACCCCTCCGGGGCATGCGTGATGTCCCCTTCATTTTCGAATCACTTTGTCAAACAATGTAGCATTTAAATTAAGACCAATATCACGGCCACCGGCCGCTTGGCCGGTTAAGCTTTTTTCAATTGTACTTTTCGTCTTGCGAAGACGACCTTCATATTTTCTTTGAAGAGAGCGTTCTGGTTGAGCGTAGATAAGCTGGGTTTGAGCAGGACAAAACATGTGATATCTGTCAGCGCTGTTACGGTAGCGGTCCGCTTGGAATCCGAGACCAGGACACTTTCACCAAAGAAATCTCCCGATTCGAGGACTGCGACTTTTTTCTCCCAGAAAAAAAACTTTTTCACGGATACTTCGACCTTGCCCTTATGAACTATAAAAAATAAATTCGCAGATTCCCCCTGATTCACAAGCGTCGTCCCGGCCTTAAACTCGAAACTTTTCATTTGTGAAACTATTTTCATCAGCTCATCATCGGAAAGGACTGAAAAAGCCCTGACCTTCCTGATTTGCTTCATGAACCAGTCTGGGTCCGCTGTAATTAACGCCTTTATATCTATTTCCACAATTCCACCTATAAAAAAAATTTCTAAGCCGGGGGCGGGTCATCCGCTTGGGGCGCCCCCCAACCCTGGCGGGTGCCCATAAAACTATTAGCTGCAATTTGGATGCCAACGAGGAACACTCCGTAGGTGGAGAGCATTAATCCGTTGAAAACAAATGGTTTTTTGAGATGTAGGAATAAAAAAGAAGAAGGAAGGTTGCGGGGGTTTGGTTTTAATTTACAAAAAAGTGTACAAACTGTATGAAATTTCCTAGGTTGTCACCCTCTAAGACCTCTGCTACCCCTGCGGGGCACGTGTGGTGTCCCCTCATTTGTCTTCATGCCCGGCACGGGTAAAAGCTAATGAAGTGATATCACTGGCGCACGAAAGCTGAGGAAGAATATCACGAGTGGCCGGCGGCTTGCCGGATAAATATTTCTTTATTCGCAGAGATCTTCGTCCCAGATGCGGATCAATTCCTGCTGATCCTCGGCCTGTTTTTTCTTTCCCGAATCTTTCCTGACCTTTTTGACTTTTTTGGGCGGTTGATCCCGCTTTGCCGGGGCATTCGTTTTCTTTTTGGTATGTTTCATCTTACTTCTTAACCCTAACAGCTGGCGGGGTTATTTTATGTCAATTGGCTGGGATGGGCAAGGGGAGGTAAACGATGAGATACTTCGACCCACCCCTGCGAGCACGTGTTATAGCCCTTCATTTGTCTTCATACCCTTGTGATGGCCCCTCCAATAGTTTCATGCCCCGCAGGGGTAGAAGGGGTAGAAAGGGTAAAAGCTGAGGAAAAATATCACAATCCAAGAGAACGTTTGCTAGCCAAAGAGAGTTATTGCAATTTGTGCCCAGCGTTACGCTGGCGGAGTTGGTGTAACACGGCGCTTATATGGTCGTAGCCCATCTGGTTATCCAGGGCGGAAAAGACATCGCGGGTGCGGGTATACCAGACGATAGCCTCGGGAATATTTTCTTCTGTTTTCCAGTAAAAGCGCCCCATATTCTCGAACAAAAGCGCCTGATTCTGATGAGGCGGACCCTCTTTCACCAGTTCCACCCCTTTTTTATACCAAACTCCCGCCGAAGCGTTATCGCCCCGTTCCATAAACAAGTCGCCGGCATGGTTCATGGCCCGGGCCTCGCCCAGCGGATTATTAATTTTGTGGTGGTATTCCATGGCCAGGATGTATTGCGCCTCCGCGGCCTTAAGATTCCTGCGAAATTTATACAGGTCGCCGATGGACTCATAAACCTTCGCCGCCTTTTTCAACTGGTTTTCTTTTTCGAAAGCCGTGATGGCCTTGCCATAATTCTCGATGGCCTGATCAAACTCGTGATAGAAAAAATCTTCCGCTGCCTGTTGCAGGTAGCGACCGGCTTCGTCTTTGGCATCAATAGGAGTGGTGATGGACGCCGACTCTTCTTTTATCTTTTTGTTATGCGGCAGGAGCCAGACCGAAAACCCCATCCCCAGTGTTACAATAACGATAATTAAATATTTCAGTGCCGGGAAAGAACCCATTAAATGTTTAACCTGATGATTGAGAAAATGTGGACTTCACCAGATTAACACGAGCGGAGAGCCTCCGCTGACAAATTGCAATGTCTTTATCTCGCGGGCGAACATTCTCGCGGCTTGACGGGTTATTGCTCACTGGCCCCTACGGCTAGCAGCTGCTGCGGGTTGTTGCAGAACTTCCTGAATTTTATCGTCAAACGTTTCGGCGTTAAACGGCTTGACCAAATAATGCTGGATACCCTGTTTCAGCGCATCCTCAATTTTAGTTTCATCATCTTCTATAATAATCATGATGAAGGGGGTGTCTTTTAGTAACGGATCCATCTGGATATTGCAGAATAATTCCAGTCCGTTCAATTTGGGCATATAGCGGTCAGCAATAACCAGCTGCATCCTGGCTGATCACAATGTTTCAAGAGCCTGCTCGCCATCCTTAGCCTCGAATATATTTTTGACCCCTAAACGGTTCAAATGGTGCCTGATGATTCCCCGTGCAAACTGGTCATCACCCACAATCAGAATACTGCATCTGGAAAACATAGTGTGTCCTCCCCGGAAACTGATACGCGAATATTTAGTTGAAAAGTATGGGGTAATCCCACCATAAATACCCAGAAAAGGAAGGAAAATATTAATAAAATTATCACCATTGCGATATTTCTAGAGGATTAACTGGCAGTTTCTTAGTGTTTTTCATACAATTATTTAATTGTATTTTTGGCTATTATAACGATCTAATTCGACTATTGGAGATTGCGCCAGATAAGTATAAAATACACCTGCTTTCGTCTGCATTGTTGTTGCACACATGGTGCAGAAACATCCCGCTTATTGGGGAACGTTGCACCCGTCTTTATTGAAGGGCTTTTTTATTCCCGGTTGGGGTCATCGAAACCCAAAACAATCGACTTACTTTCCTGAAAGATGCCCTGTACCAAAACAAACTTCATCAGAATAGGATTCTCTTCTTGTTGAATTTATTTGCCAACGCCTATCGAAGATGGGTAATCGAAAAACCCCTCGCCAGCCTGATAATAGTTTTTCTGGTTGTGGGTTATTTTTCTTATCACATCCCAAACTTCAAGCTCGATGCCTCCGCTGAATCCCTGGTTCTGGAAAACGATGACTCCCTGCAATATTACCGGAAGATCAGCAAATCTTACGGCTCTGATGATTTCCTGATCATCACTTACGCCCCTTTCAAGGATTTAATGTCTGATGAGGTGCTGGCGGATTTAAAATCGATGAGCGATGAGCTTGCCCGGCTGGACCAAGTTCGCTCCACAGACAGTATCCTTAATGTTCCTCTGCTGAACAGCCCGCGGGTTGAAATATCCAAACTGGCTACCGATATCCGCACTTTGGAAACTCCCGGCATGGATCGGGAGCTGGCCCGCAAAGAATTTTTGGAAAGCCCCATTTACAAAAACCTGTTATTGAGTCCGGATGGAAAAGTCACAATTATCCGTATCAATTTCAAGCGTGATGAAAAATATTTTTCCCTTCTGTATCGGCGCAATGACCTGCGCGACAAGAAAAATGAGTCCGGCCTCAGCAAAGAGGAAGAGGTAATATTTGCCGACGCCCGCCAGGAATTCCTCGATTACCATGCAAAGGTTCTGGATGCAGAGGACAAGCTCATTCAATCCGTTCGCGATATTATGGATCGGCATCGCGATCACGCCGAGATGTTCCTCGGCGGAATTCCCATGATCACTACGGATATGATCGGCTTCATCGAAC